>Ga0233433_10001607_pt1 | contig 21155 bp, 18 predicted proteins | sample SI_122_August201_5_FD_179868 | JGI IMG/M metagenome (GOLD analysis project Ga0233433, IMG submission 179868) | Seawater microbial communities from Saanich Inlet, British Columbia, Canada - SI_122_August2016_100_MG | ecosystem: Environmental > Aquatic > Marine > Inlet | place: Canada: British...
TAAAATGAATGCCGCAAAGATCTGCCCCGTAAGCCATATACCCACCCAGAGCATCTATCTCCTTAACTAAATGGCCTTTCCCTATGCCCCCTATCGCGGGGTTACAAGACATTTGACCTAAGGTCTCGATGTTTTGAGTCAAAAGGAGCGTATTGGCACCCATTCTTGCCGATGCTAAAGCCGCCTCTGTCCCTGCATGCCCGCCACCAACTACTATGACTTCATATATTTCTGAGCTTTCCATTAGTGTATGATAGCCGATTACGATGGAAGAATAGAATGAGCTGAAGTAATCCTCCTATTTATACCCTGAAATTTGGACCGGCAAATTCGTGACGCAAACAAAAAGACGATTGAAAATTCAGGGGACATGAGAAACGATGTAGTCCTGACTATTTATGGTTTTCGTCTGACCACGGTAAAATGGACAGAAAAAGCAATATAAACGTTCAGTACAAATTTAAAGTTAAAATATCCGAGGGAAGCAACATTGAAAGATACTTTGTTAGAAGTGACTGGACTTAGTAAATCGTTCAGTGGCCTCAAAGCCGTGAATAACATATCTCTGACCGTTGAAAGAGGTGAAGTTCTAGGGTTTCTTGGCCCCAATGGTGCGGGTAAATCAACAACGATGAAAATGATCACCGGTTTTCTGACCCCGTCTGAAGGGAACATTTCCGTGGCAGGGTGCAATATCAAAGAAATGCCCTTACTCGCAAAAAGGCGCATAGGCTACCTTCCGGAAGGTGCCCCAGCCTACGGAGAAATGACTCCAATGGGGTTTCTCCATTTCATTGCTGATATCCGTGATATTCCTCGAACACATAAAAAAGCGAGAATTGACGAAGTTTTGGAAAAAATTCACCTCACACAGGTAGCTCACCAGCCGATAGAAACACTTTCTAAAGGGTACAAAAGAAGAGTGGGTATCGCTCAGGCAATCATACATGACCCAGAAATACTCATAATGGATGAGCCCACTGATGGACTAGACCCCAATCAAAAACATGAAATAAGACAGCTGATAAAAGAGATGGCTACTGAAAAAGCAATACTCATTTCCACTCACATTCTCGAAGAAGTCGACTCTGTCTGCACTAGAGCCATTATAATTGCTAGAGGAGAAGTCATATTCAGCGGGACCCCTCTTGAGCTCGCGTCAAAATCTAGTTACCACAATGCCGTAACGATAATGGTAGATTCTGGCCTAGAAAAGGAAATTCAGCTTATGCTTGAAGAGATCACAGAAATCAAAGATTTTGAGATTACACCGCAAAAAGACTTCACAAGAATGACAATGAAGCCAAAAGTAGGTGTGACTGATCTCAGACAGAGTATCCAAGCAAAGCTTGACTCCACCGTCTATGGAATCCATCAATTATATGTAGAGGAAGGGCGGCTAGACGAGGTTTTCAGAACCATGACAAGAAAACATGAGAGTGGAGGTATCCACCGAACATGAAAGGTCTAAAAGCAATTTTTAAACGTGAGCTAGGCTCATACTTTGACACTCCGGTCGCCTATGTCTTTATCGTTATCTTTTTAGTACTAAATGGAATATTCACTTTCTATGTCGGTGGTTTCTTCGAGCGTGGACAAGCTGATTTAGCTCCATTCTTTGAATTTCATCCGTGGCTATATATGTTCTTGATTCCTGCTGTTTCGATGCGACTCTGGTCTGAAGAAAGAAAATCTGGAACTTTGGAGCTAATATTAACGTTACCTGTTTCGTTAACAGCAAGTGTAGTAGGTAAATTTTTAGCTGCTTGGGTTTTTACTGCCTTGGCACTGCTCGGTACCATTCCGATCTGGGTAACCGTAAATTACCTGGGGGACCCTGATAATACCGTGATCGCAATCAGCTATATAGGAAGTCTGCTGATGGCAGGGGGATTTCTTTCTATCGGATCTTGTGTTTCTGCATTGACAAAGAATCAGGTAATTGCTTTCGTCGTAAGCTTTATTATATGCCTAGCATTCAATCTTAGTGGATTTCCTATGGTTCTCGATGTTTTCAATGCATGGGCACCTCAATTCGTAGTAGAGGTAATCGGCTCTTTCAGCTTTCTCACACATTTTGATTCAATCCAAAAAGGTGTAATTGACATCAGAGATCTAATTTTCTTTGCAAGCTTAATTGGATTTTGGTTATTCGCTAATGTGTTGGCAATCGAGTTCAACAAAGGTGATTAACCGACAATGACGCTTGTGAATACACTTTAAATGATGAAGAGCAGTGATATATGAATGGTAAATTAATTTCTTTGAGTGGCCTGATAGGAGCGCTACTTCTATTCCTAAGCGTCAACATTATCAGTAACCAAACCTTGACTTCAGCACGTATAGATTTAACAGAGAATAATCTTTATACGTTATCGCTGGGAACGAAAAACATACTTTCTCAATTAAAAGAACCCGTCACTTTAAAGCTCTATTTCTCTTCAAAACAACTTTCAGGCCTTCCGCAGTTACTCAACTACGGAAACCGAGTACGTGATCTCTTGGAGGAATATGAGGCAAATAGTGATGGGAAAATACGCTTCATAGTTATAAACCCTGCACCATTTTCGGAAGCGGAAGATGAGGCCGTAAGCTTTGGCATTCGCCAACTGCCTTTAAATGCTAACGGCAATATCGCATATCTGGGCCTCGTAGGTTCAAATACAGTCGATGATCGCAAAGTTATGGAGGTGCTTAGTCCAGAACAAGAAGATGGCCTCGAGTATGAGTTGACTAAAATGATTTATCAGCTCTCAAACCCTGAAAAGAGGCTAATAGGGGTGCTATCAGGCTTATCAGTTTTTGCTCCGCCAGCGGACCCTAGAACAGGGCAAGCTCAGGGTGCAGATTGGACGGCAATTACTTTGTTAAAAGAATTCCATGAGGTACGTGAAATCTCATCTGAAGCTGCAGCTATCGATTCTCAAATCGATACTTTAGTTGTGATCCATCCCAAAGATCTTAGCGAACCAACTCAATTTGCAATCGAACAATTCATCCTTGCTGGTGGAAAAGCAGTGTTTTTTATCGACCCCCTTGCTGAGGAGGATAGGACTCCTCCCAACCCTGAAACACCAGGAGTGATGCCCCAATTGAGCTCGAATGCAGAAAACCTTCTTGCTAGCTGGGGAATCTCCCTTGACACCACTAAAGTAGTAGGTGATCCATCTACTGCTGTTCGCGTGAATTTTAACACATCTAGAGGTCCGCAAGAGGTTGAATACCTTCCTTGGATCCAGCTACAAGGTGACAGCTTGAACAGAGATGATTTCACTACAAATCAACTCAACTCAGTCAACTTTGGAACGGCAGGCTCGCTGAAAGTCAAAGAAAAGGATGGGCTCCAGTACACTACTTTAATCAAGGCTAGCAAGGGGTCTGGGTTAATAGATAGTGACGCTATAATATCCGCTACTGATCCATCTAGTCTTGCGGAGCAGTTTGTTGAAGATGAATTCCAGCACATCCTCGCTCTTAAAGTGACAGGAGAAATTACCTCCGCATTTTTAACGAATGAGTCGGCTGTGGAAAAGACCAAAACGGCGGCTGCACTAAGAAAATCTTCTATCGAAACAACGATTATTGTAATTGCGGATACTGATGTTCTAGCAGACCGGTTTTGGGTAAGATATGGCAATTTCAGTGGTGTCAGAATGCCTGAAGCCTTTGGCAATAATGGTGATTTCTTAATTAATGCGATCGACACCTTAAGTGGTAACAACGATCTTATCAGCTTAAGGAGCCGAGGGACCTACACTCGTCCATTCAAAGTTGTTCAGAAAATACAACGGGAGGCGGAAGGTGAATTCCGTGAGAGAGAACAAGAACTGCTACAAAAACTGCAAACAGCGGAAGAAAATCTAGCGCACCTCCAAAGTCAAGATACTGATGGTGAGTTCATCTTAACTGAGGAACAGAAATCTGAAATAGAGGCCTTTAGAGAAGAACAGATAAAAACGCGAAAAGATCTTCGAAGCGTCCAACACGACTTGCAAGGTAGTATTGATAAACTCCACTCAACTTTAACTTTCCTAAATACGGCAATGGTACCAATACTTCTGTCACTGCTTGTCGCTTTTGCCAGCTATAGACGAACAAGAAAACGAGGGATTAGCTAAATCTGTCATGAAAAATAAAGCAATATTATTTTTAGTTAGCACTTGCGTTCTAATAGGGTTCGCTTGGAAAATAAGTGAAGACAGAATACCTCAAACTGAACTTGCGCGAGCTTACTTCTACCCGGCACTATTAGATCAGTCGAATGATATTACTTCACTGACAATAAGCCAGAAAAAAAAATCCACAAGACTTTCAAAACAATCACCAGAATGGGAAGTAACAAACAAAGACGGCTTCACCGCAAATAGCAGGCAAGTTAGGCAACTCATTTTACAAATTGCGGATCTAAGAATTGTCGAGCCAAAAACCTCTTTGGTATCACACCACAAAAAGTTAGGCCTACAAGAGATTAAAACAAAAGGAGGGTCCGGTACCCTTATCACCCTATCATCAAAAGACGGCAACTTAGTCTCTCTCATTGTTGGGAAAAGACCTGCAAGTACACTTAGCTCTCAGCATTACGTCAGACGAAGTGGAGAAGATCAAACTTGGTTGGTCCAAGGGAAGCTTGATGCTCCTGCTGATCCAATTAAGTGGACCGACTCTTCGATTATGAGTATAGACACTAAAAATATTGAAGAGGTCACGATTACTCGCCCCGAAGAAACAGCAATTACCATTACAAAAAAAAATGTGAAGGAAGAATTTTTTTCACTGAACGAATTGCCAGATGGTTTTAGAGCCAAGTCAGAAGCAACACTTTCGAGTATAGGAGCAATTCTACTCAACTTGAGATTCAACGATGTGAAGTCGGCCAACCAAGTTTCTAATCTTAAGGCATCACAAGAAACGACGGTGCGTACCTTCGACCAGATCACTATCCGTATGGTGGATTATGAGATAGGTGAAAAACTATTTACAAAATTTATATTTGGGTTTCCTGCTGGGCTACCAAAAGAGATTAATGCGAAGTTTGTAAAGCTGGCCGAGAAAACTAGCCATTGGATATATCAAATACCTGGATATAAACGACGTATGATTGCTCGGCAATTCTCTGATTTAATCGAAAAAATATCAGAATAAGAAGAAATACTTGCCCCGAGGAAACATATGCCTACGAATACCTCACGCGACTGCTTATAATAACTTAATAATAAAATACTGAGTCCGAATTATGGCTTCTGACAACAATTCTCCCGAGACATTTCAAGGTTTGATATTCTCTCTACAGAAGTTTTGGGGAGAGCATGGCTGCGTCATTCTTCAGCCCTATGACTTAGAAATGGGTGCAGGAACTTTTCATCCGGCGACTTTCCTTAGAGCCATTGGCCCAGAGCCTTGGCGGGCTGCATATGTGCAACCGTCGCGTCGCCCAACCGACGGTCGGTATGGGGAGAATCCTAATAGGCTACAACACTATTATCAATTTCAAGTACTTCTGAAGCCTTCCCCCAAAGAAATACAAAGCCTTTACCTTTCTTCCCTAGAAATGCTTGGGCTCGACCTCGAAACTCATGACGTTCGATTCGTAGAAGATAATTGGGAGTCACCAACTTTAGGAGCATGGGGCCTCGGTTGGGAAGTTTGGTTGAATGGGATGGAGATTACCCAATTCACCTACTTCCAGCAAATAGGTGGACTAGACTGTAAACCAGTTTCTGGAGAGATCACGTATGGTCTAGAACGAATTGCGATGTATCTGCAGGGAGTAGATTCAGTTTATGACTTAGTCTGGAATTCTACTAATGGTGTTAACGTAACTTACGGTGATATTTTCAGACAAAATGAATTTGAAATGTCGACCTATAATTTTGAGCAAGCAGATACTGTGTCGCTGTTTTCTTGGTTTGATATATGTGAAAGCGAGGCCATACGATTAACGGAGCTAAACCTCTCACTCCCTGCATATGAACAGATGGTGAAAGCATCACACACCTTCAATTTACTAGATGCTCGGAAAGCGATTTCTGTGACTGAGCGGCAACGCTATATTTTAAGAGTCAGGACTATAGCAAGAAAAATTGCAGAATCTTACTATGCTGCGCGAGAAGCGCTAGGATTTCCGCTAGCTCCTCAATCTGGAGATAGCCTACCATGACCACCAGCACGCTCCTAATCGAAATAGGAACGGAGGAGCTTCCTCCGACAGGATTACTAAAGCTATCGAAAGCATTTTCAGAAAATATAAACCGCCAACTTTGCGAAATTGGCATCTCCTGTGGGCGATTAAAACTGTTCTCAACTCCGCGGCGGCTTGCCTTGACGATAGAAGAGATCCCGGAAGTATTAGAAGGACGATTGGAAGTGCGGCGTGGACCTTCGACACAAGCAGCGTTTGACGCTCAAAATCAACCGACTAAAGCTGCTCTAGGGTTTGCTAGATCTTGCCAAGTCTCCTTGTCAGAGCTCGGAAGAACATCTACGTCAGACGGTGAATGGCTTTGTTTCGAGAAGAAAACGGAAGACCGCTTTATTAAAGAAATTTTACCCAACGTAATACTGAAGAGCTTGAACGATTTACCTATTGCTAAAAAAATGCGGTGGGGAGACGGCGAACACGAATTTGTAAGACCTATAGAATGGATCACAGTTATGTTGGGAACACGTTTTTTCAATATGACGATCTTGGGTGTCAATAGTGGTAACTTTACAAAAGGGCATAGATTCCATACGGTAGAAAATATTACGCTAACTGATGCAAATTCTTACGAACAAATATTAGAAACTAAGGGACATGTCATTCCTTGCTTCAGAAGAAGGCAAGAGAAAATTTTAACTCAGATCGCAAATAACAAAGTTAGTATTAGCGGTACCGTTGACGTGACACCTGCTCTCTTAGAAGAAGTTACTGCCTTGGTAGAATGGCCAAACTTGATATCTGGAAAATTTGACAGCCATTTCCTTGAGCTACCGGACAAAGTCCTCATAAGCTCTATGCAAAAACACCAAAAGTACTTTCCCGTGCGCGACAATCAAGGAACCCTAACTAATACCTTTGTCACTATCAGCAATATCGAAAGTAAAGATGCAACGGTTATACAGAAAGGTAACGAAAGAGTTATCAGGCCTAGGCTATCGGATGCACAGTTCTTTTTTAAAACGGATACCGCTGTCGCATTAGCGTCACACGGAGACCGACTAACACTAATGCTATTCGAAAAACGGCTCGGTTCTCTGCAAGACAAGACCCACAGAGTGCGCCATATCGCTGTCCAGATCTGCACGTTATTTGATGCACCACAAAAGCTTGTAGAAGAAGCAGCGCTACTTTCACGATGCGACCTCTTAACAGATATGGTAGGTGAATTCCCCGATCTCCAAGGTGTGATAGGAGGACATTACGCATCTCTAGAAGGCTTGGACAAGGAAGTATGTAATGCGCTCACTGATTTCTATCGGCCACGGTTCTCAGGAGACGAGATACCTGCCACAGGTGTTGGCCAATGTATTTCGTTAGCAGACAAAGTAGACACCTTAGTGGGGATCTTTGGGTTAGGACTAAAACCCACCGGCGACAAGGATCCCTACGCACTTAGAAGAGCTGCACTGGGACTTATTAGAATAGTATTAGAGGCCAAAATCCCAGTAGACCTTCAAACGCTAATCAAATTAGCTATCGAACAATATTCGTCTATGAAATTGGACTCCAAGACAGAACAAGATCTAATTATATTCATACTAGAAAGGATGCGAGTTTACGAGCTAAATAAAGGTGTTCTCTCTGACGTATATGATACGGTTAAGAGTAAAAAATTATCTCAACCTCTTGATATAAAGGAGCGGCTTCACGCAGTTACCCAATTTTCTGAACTTTCGTCAGCAATAAGCTTGGCAGCTGCTAATAAGAGAATCGCCAATATCCTCAAAAAAGCACCCTTAGTGACGACTAGCGATATTGATAAAACTCTATTAATAGACAAAGCAGAACTGGCCTTAGCCACAAAGATGTCAGAGCTTTCTCCTACTCTAGAACAGCTATACTCCGACCGACAATATGTCTCTTATTTCTCTTTACTAGAAGAGTTATCTGAGCCAGTTGACCTTTTTTTCAAGGAAGTTATGGTAATGTGTGATGATGACTCCATTCGCAATAACAGGTTGCAGCTGCTAGGCGCTGTCCATAAACTATTTACACAAGTCGCCGATATTGGCCAACTCAAGAATTAGGGAAATCTAGAATTCCATAAAATGCGTCATTCCGCCGTAAAAAAAAGATAAAACACCTATGTGGATTCGCTCTGCCATTTTCTATGCTGGCCTTATACCATTAACAATTTTTTTCTCTTTCATAAGTCTTCTCATCATTCCTGCACGTCGGCATGTTCGATATGACATAATTTCTCTTTGGGCTGTCTGCACTATTCACTGGCTAAAGATCACCTGCAATCTAACATATGAAGTAAAAGGCCTTAAAAATATCCCCAAAACTACTGGTGTGATTCTGTGTAAACATCAATCTGCTTGGGAGACAATCGCTATGCAGTTGATCTTCCCTCGACAGTCACAGGTACTAAAAAAAGAATTGTTTTATCTACCATTTTTTGGCTGGGGATTAGCTTCGCTTAACCCAATAGCTATTAATAGAAAATTAGGAACTCGAGCCATTAAAATAATTTTACGACTTGGTGCAGCTCGTATAAGGGAAGGTTGGTGGGTCCTGCTCTTCCCTGAGGGGACAAGAGTTCCTTACGGCTCTAAAGGGAAATATACACAAACCGGAGCTGCGCTGGCATTAGAGATAAAATGCCCTGTAATCCCTGTTGCTCATAATGCAGGTGCTTTCTGGTCAAAGGAAAGTTTCATCAAACGCCCTGGATGCATTACAGTAGTGATAGGCGAGAGCCTCCCGACCTGTGGCAAGAACAGGAAACAGATAATGGCAGAAGCCGAAACATGGATAGAAAGCACTTGCGAAAAGCTATAGCCTATCACACAGGTATAGTTAAAAAATATCATGTGAAAGGGTAACGAATAAGCCCTATAAATCTTTTGTCTTCTACACTCATTTTGTCCACACCGAAAGTCAAGTCCTTAGCCTTAATGTTCGAGCACCCTTGATAAGTACGGAATATTTTATCCCAGAAAGAAAATATTGTTCCAAAGTTTCTATTGCTTTCAAAAAAATCTATTGAATGATGTAGCCAATGTAGATCAGGCGTTATGAAGACTTTGGAAATGATACGTTTGGGGTGCTCCGGAATTTTAATATTACTGTGAGTAATCAAAGAAAAAGCACTTAAGAGAGACTCATAAACAATGACCATAAGTGGTGAAGCGCCTAAGAAAAATATGATTAGCCACTTATAGCATAAAGAAAACAATAGTTCGCCAGGGTGGAAACGAAAGCCTGTAGTCAGATCGACCTTTTCATCAGAGTGATGTACACAGTGATAGCGCCATAGAAAAGGTACCTTATGCATAGCAATATGCTGTAAATAAAGAGCCAGATCGAACAGCAAAAAGCATACAACGAACGAGAACATGACCGGAAAATCTATCCAGTGCATGACACCAATCTTATATGTCTCTGCGAAAACAGCAGCTCCAATCGCGACCAAAGGAGGAAAAATACGTGTTATCACAATCCCCGCAACTAAAAAAAGATAATTATGCAATCGGCGACGCGAATTCTGAGAAACAGAACTCCTTAAAGGATAGGTTCTTTCTAATAAAAAACAAACTAGAAAAATCGTGATAAAAAATACAAGGCGAATTGTGGCTTCATTATGCATTTAGCTTTTCCCCTCAAGGCTTTTTCTTATATTGAGTTCTAAGGGTCAACCAAGTTAACTATGTTATTATTCCTCGAATAATGCATTTGATGGCTGAGAATAATTATAGTGGATGAGAAGTAATATGACACAATTTCCGAATATTAGTTTTCCAACCAGTAGACCACGAAGATTACGTGATAAAAATTTTATTCGTCGACTGGTGCGCGAATCTAGTTTAAGTGTTGAAGACCTAATAGCGCCTATATTTTTACTCCCCGGTAAAAACAAACGCATGCCAGTCGAATCCATGCCCGGAGTAGACAGGCTGAGTATAGATCTTGCAAAAAAGCATGCCCTTCATTTACACGAATTGGGCATACCTGCAATCGCGCTTTTCCCAGTACTACCTAACGAATTAAAAACTCCGGACGGATCAGAGGCTTATAACAAAAAAGGATTGATCCAATTAGCAATCGAAGAGATCAAGAGTACGGTGCCGGACCTAGGAGTGATTAGTGACGTTGCGCTCGATCCCTATACCACGCATGGGCACGATGGTGTCCTTGACAGCAGCGGAGCTGTCATCAACGACGAAACAGTACAAATCCTAGTTAAACAATCAATCTCACTTGCAATAGCGGGGGTCGATGTAGTTGCACCTTCCGACATGATGGATGGGAGGGTAGGCGCGATCAGAAAAGCTTTGGATGCTAAAGGCTATCAAAATGTCAAAATACTCGCTTATTCCGCAAAGTATGCTTCTGCATTCTATGGGCCATTCCGTGACGCAATTGGGTCGGCAGGAACCCTCATGAAAGGGGATAAAAGATCGTATCAAATGGATCCGGGGAACAGCGACGAAGCACTAAGGGAGGCTGGTCTAGATATAGCTGAAGGGGCCGACATGATAATGGTTAAACCTGGGATGCCTTACCTAGATGTTTTACAAAGAATAAAAGCTGAATTCTCAGTACCTACTTTTGCGTACCAGGTAAGTGGAGAGTACTCTATGATTCAAGCAGCGGTTGAGCGTGGTTGGCTAGATCAGAAATCTGCAGCAACAGAGTCTTTATTAGCTTTCAAAAGAGCTGGCGCCGATGGAATCCTGACATATTTCGCACCAATGATCGCCGAATCGCTTAAGGAGAAATAAGCAAAAACCTCTAACTGTTCAACGCATATTCTTTTATCTTACGGGTCAAAGTATTCCGACCCCAACCAAGCAGTCGAGCAGCTTCTTGGCGCTTACCAGAAGTCTTTGTTAGAGCTGCCCTTATCAGAATCATCTCAAAACGCGGCATAAGATCGGACATTAATGGAGAAAAGTCAGTTTGTTCTAGGTGCACTCTAGCCTGGAGCAGAAGAGCGTCCTCCCAAGAAACTAAACTATGCTCATCATCCTCGCGGGCTTGGTCTACTTTTAGCTCATCAGGAAGGTCGTCTATATCAATCTCATGTGTACTACCCATTACCATTACACGTCGGCAAACATTTTCTAACTGCCTAACATTGCCTGGCCACCTGTAACTTTGCATTATTTTAATAGCATCCTTGCTAAAAATTTTCACATTCGTATGCAATTCCGCAGCTATGTTTTTGAAGAAATAGGTGGATAGTTCCTCTATATCATCTGTCCTGTCTCTTAGAGCTGGTAGCTCTAGGCGAATCACGTTCAACCGATGGAAAAGATCTTCTCGAAACCGACCATTTTCGACTAAGGACTCTAGATTTTGGTGGGTTGCAGCTATTACTCGAACATCGACGCTTACGGCCTCGGTCCCTCCTACTCTATAAAATTGCCCGTCGGCTAAGACTCTAAGTAATCGAGTCTGCAAATCAGAGGGCATATCGCCGATTTCATCCAAAAATAAAGTCCCATTATCCGCCTGTTCAAAACGGCCAATCCTTTTTCCAGTCGCACCAGTAAAAGAGCCTTTCTCGTGACCAAATAATTCTGACTCAAGCAGCTCGCTAGGTATTGCTGCAGTATTCAAGGCAATAAAAGACATCCCTGCCCTAGGACTATGTCGATGCAGCGCCCTCGCAACGAGCTCTTTTCCCGAACCAGATTCACCTGTAATCATAACCGTCATGTGAGAGTTCGATAGGCGCCCAATGGTTTTAAATACCTGTTGAATCGCAATACTAGAACCAACAATACCTGAAACCTCCGTGGACGTATTTACAGCAGGCTCTTGATTCGATTTTTCTTCACCTCTCCTTATTGCTCTTCGGACAATCGAAATGGCATCGTCGATATCAAAAGGCTTAGGCATATACTCAAAAGCACCTCCTTGAAAGGCTGCTACTGCATGATCTAAATCACCGTAAGCAGTCATCACAATCACAGGTACCTGAGGAAACTTCTGTTGCAGCGTTTTAAGCAAAGCGAGACCATCCGTACCGGGCATTCTAATGTCAGTAATGACTACAGCGGGTTGATTTTGCATGAGAGCAGATAACACGGTATCAGCTGTCTCGAAGGTTCGAGTCGAAAAGTCTTCTTTACTCAGTGCGCGCTCCAGTACCCACCTTATAGCTCGATCATCGTCCACAATCCAAATATCGTCAGACATAATCATTTATCCTCTCCTAAAGGAAGCCAAACAGTAAAAATAGTTTTACCTGGCTCACTTTCAAAACCAATCATCCCGCCCTGCCGCTTTATCATAGACTGGGCAAGTGACAAACCTAATCCGGTGCCCTCAGCGCGACCCGATACCAGAGGGTAAAATATACTAGAGCGCAGGTGAGGATCGATTCCAGGCCCGTCATCTATAATTTGGATCGCAAGCACTAATCGATGTAAAACAGATCCAATAGTAAATTTTCCTTGTACACGCGTACGCAAAATAATTGTGCCCCCTTCCGAACTGAGCGCCTGGGCAGCATTCCTCATCAAATTCATAAGAGCTTGGATCAATTTATCTCTATCAGCACTCAAATCCGGTATGCTTGGATCATAATCGTCTTGAATTGATATATCTTCACCATGCTCCGTGGTAACAATCAGTCGGACATGCTCTAACACTTCGTGGACGTTAACTTTCGTCATCTCTAAGATAACCAAGGGCTCACCGATTCTATCAACTAATCCACGAAGCCTGTCGGCCTCTCCAATAATGACTTGGGTGTATTCTGCAAGGCTCTTGTCCGCTAGTTCTCTCTCCAGTAATTGCGCTGCACCTCTGATACCGCCCAAAGGGTTCTTTACTTCATGGGCTAGGGCTTGCAACAACGCGCTGGCCGCACTATTTTGCTGTAACAAATCACCATCATGGCGGATGCTCTGTAGTCGCGCGAAATTAAAAATCTCTAACAGCACAAATGACGGCTCTAGGTCACTAAGCCAAATAGGGGTAAAATTACAGTCTATGAGCAATTTTTCTCGACCCGGAAAACTGAATCTTAGATCTCTTTCTACAAATGACTTTTCTTCAGTCAGCGCACGAAGCGATGCCTGATGAAGTACCGGCAGAGCGGGAAAGCATTCAGCAAGTAAACGTCCTTTCAGCTTCATTTCGCTTATAGAAAATAACGCCTGAGCAGCAGCATTCGCCAAGACAATCCGCAGAGATCTATCCAACACGACCACAGCAGTCGATAGTGCATTGAGAAGGTCTAGTGTCTGTGCGGACTCTTTATTGACTACTTTCGTCATATCGCACTATATTGGTGCACAGAGGCTAGAAAAGTCCAGCACTTCTTCACAATATTCCTTTTATTCCCTGGCATTTTCCGCCTCTATCTTAAATAAAGCCTTACTAGATATACAAGCAAGAATCAGACCAATTAAGAAATACACGCTCAATAATAGAAAAGCCCCCAACTAGGGGGCTTTCAACTTCCGGGAGTATAGCTTTTAAAGGCTATAGTACATCTCGAACTCTGCAGGATGAGTCGACATTCTCATAGTCGTTACCTCTTCCATTTTCAATGATATATAAGCATCAATTGCATTATCTGAAAAGACGTTTCCGGCCTTTAAAAAGTCTCGGTCACCATCTAGAGCAACTAAAGCCTCGTGTAAGGAAAAACAAACCGTCGGAATCGCATCGCCGATGGGCAGACCGGTCAATTCATCCGCCTCAACAGAGTACAAATCTTTATCCTGAGGTTCACCAGGATGTATTTTATTCTTTATACCATCGAGACCGGCCATCAGCAAAGCTGTAAACGCGAAGTATGGGTTACCAGCGGAGTCAGGAAATCTGACTTCAATTCTTCTAGCTTTCTCGCTATCAACCCAAGGTATCCTAACCGAGGCCGACCTATTCCGCGCAGAATACGCTAGGAAAGTTGGTGCCTCGAATCCAGGAACTAGTCTCTTGTAGCTATTCGTACTGGCATTGGTGAAAGCGTTAATAGCACGTGCATGTTTTATAATGCCACCAATATAATATAGCGCCGTCTCAGACAGGTTACCGTATCCATCTCCCGAAAATAGATTTGTTCCGTCTTTACTTATAGATTGATGGACATGCATCCCATTCCCATTATCACCAACTAGTGGCTTAGGCATAAAAGTCGCAGTTTTCCCGTAGCCATGGGCTACATTGTGAACACAATATTTAAGTATTTGATTTGCATCGGCTCGTTTTACAAGCGTATCAAATTTAGTACCTATCTCACATTGTCCCGCTGTAGCGACCTCATGGTGATGTACTTCAACCTCCACGCCCATTTCTTCCATCACCGAGCACATTGTAGATCTAATGTCATGAAGGGAGTCAACTGGAGGAACTGGAAAGTAGCCTCCTTTGACACCAGGACGATGTCCTGTATTACCATCCTCAAATGATTTGTTAGAATTCCAACCAGCTTCGTCAGAATCGATGCTAAATCCTGAGCCTTTCATCTCGTTTGTCCATTTCACGTCGTCGAAGACAAAAAATTCTGGCTCGGGACCAAAATACGCAGTATCTCCGATACCTGACGTGTTTAGATACTCCTCGGCCCTTCTCGCGATTGACCTCGGGCAACGGTCGTACCCCTCTCCAGTTGAAGGCTCAACTACATCGCATCGAATATTGTAGGTTTTCTCCTCAAAAAAAGGATCCAGCACCCCGGTCGAAGGATCTGGCATCAGAATCATATCTGACTCATTTATGTCTTTCCAACCGGCAATAGACGAGCCATCAAACATCTTTCCAGATTTAAAAAAGTCCTCGTCTACCTCATGTGCAGGTACAGTGACATGCTGCTCTTTACCTTTTGTATCTGTAAATCGGATATCGACGAAACGATAATCCTCATCGCTCAACGTTTTCAGGACACTCTCTACTGACATTTTATTTCTCTCCAACTAACTACATTAATGTTTTTAATCTACATTGCACAGAACTGAGTTCATCTATTAACACGCAACACCTAATAAACATGCAAAAATTATGCCAGCATTTATTCGCCATGTGAGCGCAGAATGAGATTTGTGTGATATTTTTTGCTCCTTAATAGCGCGTATCAAAGGCTCTCATGCGCTATCAAGGTGCACACCTATTCGGATATCAGATATTCCCGTTCTGTTTTCACCATATCTTCAAAGCTCTGCCTAGCTTTAATTATTTCAAAGGAGTCGTTCTGAACCAACACCTCAGCACATTTAAGTCTAGCATTATAGTTTGAACCCATCACAGCACCGTATGCTCCTGCATCCAATACACCGATTAAATCTCCCTCGAGGACACTTAATTTTCGTCCTGTTGCCAATGTATCACCAGTCTCGCACACGGGGCCGACCACATCACATAAAGATGCACCCTCTATCTCAGCTGCGGATTTTTCATCGCAAGTCACTATGTCATGCCAAGCACTATAGAGCGAAGGTCTCAGGAGATCGTTCATCGCGGCATCTACGATAACGAAACGACTATATGCCGTCTGTTTTACCAACTCTACTCTCGCCAAAAGAATGCCAGTATGCCCAACTATGGATCTTCCAGGTTCTAATGCGATCTTAAAGTTAGGAGGGACCACCCCCAGTAAAGCTGACACAAAACTACTGATCTTCGGAGGTTGTTCGTCGTTATAACTGATACCTAGTCCACCACCCACATCAATTGTTTTGATTTTTATACCTAACGTATCAAGTCCTGACGCCAGCAAAACTATCTGTTTTACTGCCTCTAATATTGGCTCGACGTCCACTATCTGTGAGCCTATATGACATGCAATACCCGTCGCAGTTATCCAGCGGGACGTCACAATGCGCTTATATAGCTCAAGAGCGTCCTCGATAGGTACTCCAAACTTGTTGTTTTTAAGACCCGTAGAAATATATGGATGTGTTTTGGGGTCAACATCGGGGTTAACTCTAACGGCTACGTTTACTGACATCCTGAGTTCAGAAGTAACAGCTTCAATTCTCTCAAATTCCTCCAAAGACTCAATGTTTATAGTACCAATACCGAGTTTAATAGCTCTTGAAATTTCCTGGACACTTTTCCCCACACCCGAGAAAACCACACGACTTGCCTCCACCCCAACCTCTAGAACTCTCAATAGCTCGCCAATAGAAACTACGTCGAAGCTAGAACCTAGTAAATGCAAAGTTTTGATGATGGATAGATTATCGTTCGCTTTAACGGCGTAAAACACTTCGTGCATTCGGTCGCTGAAGGCATCGTCGTATTCTAACCAAGCGGCTTCAATCGCTGTCCTGGAATAGACATAACATGGGGTACCAACTTGTCGCGCGATGGCACCTAGGTCAGCTGACTCAGCATGTAGATTACCATCCTGGTAATTAAAAATTTCGGATTTGTGCATAAGGTAAATCTATTTAGGTTGCTGAACAGCCGAGTCCGGAATAAATAATTCACCTTTCTGCCCGCAGCCAACACTAAAACAACTGATGATAAGCATGAATGGCAATAGTGTATATTTTACCGTTAGTTTTTTTTCCATGACAAGGCCTCCAAGATTATAGCTATATTAATAGGAAATGAGGCTTTTAGCATGCAAATATTGGTTTCGCCTGTACCTTAGGCCCCAGAGCTTCTTCTTCGCTGTTTCCTACGATCGCTTGACGCTCTAGTTTCGTCGTATGGTGGTTTGGTAACTTTTGGTAACAAATTTTCTGTGACAGGCTCCACTGGTATTTTGTTCTCGACGTAAGACTCGATGCTTTCTAGTGAAAAAACATATTCCTCACAAGCAAAACTAATCGCCTCTCCACTCTCTCCCGCTCTCGCGGTCCGACCAATCCGGTGGACATAATCTTCACAGTTGTGAGGTAGGTCAAAATTAAAAACATGACTCACATCTGGAATATGGAGACCTCTAGCAGCGACATCAGTCGCCACGACTATAGATACAGCCCCAGATTTAAAATTGCCTATCAAACGCTGACGCTTAGACTGTTCCACATCTCCAGATAAAGCTCTAGCCCGGTAACCATTACTGTTCAGGTACGACACCACCAACGCTACTACTCGCTTCGTATTTGCGAAAACTATAGCTCTCCTTGGCTCATGCTGCCTGAGAAGCCCAATCAGCAATCGGATTTTTTCATCAGAACTAACGTGATAGAGCAGCTGTGTAACCTTATCTGCAGTCGGGGCCAGAGCTAAAACTTCAACTAGCTCTGGAGTATTCATATACTCGTAACCCAGTTCGTTTACTCGGTGAGACAGTGTCGCAGAATAGAGCATGTTTAGTCGCTTTTCTGGCTGCGGCATCCGGCGCAGCAAGAATCGGATGTCTTTGATGAAGCCTAGGTCAAACATACGGTCAGCTTCATCGAGAACGAGGGCTTGAATCTTATCTAAAGAAAAGACTTCTTGTTTGAAGAAGTCAATGATTCGCCCTGGGGTGCCTATAATAATGTCTGCACCGCCTTCCAATACCTTGCGCTGCTTATCGTAATCGACTCCTCCGTATATCAAACCCAGACTAAGTCCGCTATGCCCGCCTAGAGTCAAAGCATCTTGATGAATTTGAATCGCCAATTCTCTGGTAGGTGCCAGTATTATACCGCGCGGGGCAAATCCGCCACTAGCCCGTTCAACTCGCTCATCACCCAACAAGATAGTGTTCATCGTAGCCAAGAGGTACGCCGCAGTCTTACCCGTTCCTGTTTGAGCTTGCCCAGCAACATCTCGACCTAGTAACAAAGCTGGCAAAGATTTCGCCTGGATCGGGGTGCAGAACTCAAACCCAGCGTCCTTCACGCCTTCTAGTAATATCTCCTGAAGACCCAAGCTATCAAATCTTATATCTGTTACGGCATCACTATTTATTGCCTTGACCGGGCTACTGATCACAGAATCTTTTTTTTGAGTTTGTTTTTTTGAAGGTTGATTAACAGGGGTCTCTTTTTTTACCTTCGTAAGTCTCTTCCTACGTTTTACGTTCTTACGATCTATGGTTTTAGATTTCCGACCTCCAGATCTGCGTATTTTGGAAATGAAGAACTTCAATAGCATTGAAAAAAGGACAACAGAAACGAAGACGATAAGTACTTCTAACAGAGTATATAAATTCATATGGTCAAAATAGCCCTATGCTCGTTTAATTTCGAGCTTGCATTTTTAATTCAGTTCAGTCGACAATGAGTTATCAAAATAAATTTAAGGAATACTAAAGTTACAATGAGTGACAAAATATTACACGTTACTGACGACTCTTTCGACACAGATGTAGTTCAATCCGCGACACCAGTATTAGTCGACTATTGGGCAGAATGGTGCGGACCCTGCAAAATGATTGCACCTATTCTAGACGAGGTTGGGCCGGATTACTCTGATAAATTGAAAATAGCAAAGCTAGATGTTGACCAAAATGCTGAAATCGCGCAGAAATATGGGGTTAGAGGCATTCCGTGTTTGATGATTTTCAAAGATGGAAACGTAGTTGCTACCCAAGTCGGCGCTCTTTCCAAGTCTCAGCTAACAGCCTTTATTGACGCCAACATTTAAGGCTTAAGAAGCAGTCCTAGGCGATAGAAAATAAGAGGTGTCGCAATAGTAGACTGCGCTTAACCTCCGTGCTATTGTATCTACACGTTATCGGGCGACCCGCCCGATAGCTTCCCGTAAGAAAGAAAAGAAACGTTATCCCTGATTGGTGAATCGTCCTTTTTTACAATTCCAATAACTCTAATCACACAAAAAAGCCCACAAAAATATCTCATGATGAATCTTACAGAACTAAAACAAAAAACAGCATCAGAACTCCTAATAATATCTGAAGACATGGGAGTAGAGGGGACAGGCCGTTCCCGTAAACAAGATGTAATCTTTAATATCCTTAAAGCACATGCAAAAAAAGGAGAAGATATTTCTGGAGACGGGGTACTCGAAATCCTACAGGACGGGTTTGGTTTTCTGCGATCGGGTGATGCTTCTTACCTTGCAGGAGCGGACGACATCTATGTATCTCCGAGTCAAATTAGACGCTTCAGTCTAAGAACAGGAGATACAATCTCAGGGAAAATTAGGCCGCCCAAAGATGGTGAAAGATATTTCGCGCTACTGAAAGTTGGAGAAATCAACTTCGAGTCACCTGAAAATACTAAGAGTAAAGTTCTTTTCGAAAATCTGACCCCCCTCTTCCCACAGGAGCGATTGCAACTTGAGCTCGGCAACGGTAGTACTGAGGATCTCACACCTAGGATCATAGATCTCGTCTCCCCAATTGGGAAAGGACAAAGAGGTTTGGTGATTTCCCCTCCAAAAGCAGGGAAAACTATGATGCTGCAGAGCATTGCGCACTCCTTAGGCGTCAATCATCCAGATTGCTACTTAATTGTATTGTTGATAGACGAGAGACCAGAAGAGGTCACAGAGATGCAACGCTCCGTAAGAGGAGAAGTAGTTGCTAGTACTTTTGATGAGCCAGCCAGTCGCCACGTTCAGGTTGCAGAGATGGTTATCGAAAAGGCAAAAAGACTAGTCGAACACAAGCAAAATGTAATCATACTTCTAGACTCAATTACTCGTCTGGCGCGGGCCTACAATACCGTAGTCCCATCATCAGGTAAGGTTTTAACCGGAGGTGTTGACGCAAACGCTCTACAACGTCCAAAACGATTTTTTGGAGCTGCTCGCAATATAGAGGAAGGCGGCAGTTTAACAATAATTGCCACAGCTCTTGTCGATACTGGTTCTCGGATGGATGATGTAATTTACGAAGAGTTTAAAGGTACGGGGAATATGGAAATCCACCTTGAAAGAAAGGTTGCTGAAAAACGTATATTTCCCAGCGTTAATATCAATCGCTCCGGTACTAGGCGAGAAGAAATTCTGACTAAAGCTGACGAGCTACAAAAAATATGGATCCTTAGAAAGCTACTGCACTCAATGGAAGAGGTAGCCGCGATGGAATTTATACTAGAGCGTTTCAAAGCTACCAAAAATAACGCTGAATTCTTCGATGCGATGAAGAGATAAACTTGTAAAGCAAAACGCTACCCTCTACAAAATAAAATTATCCTGGAGGCCACGAAAAAGGTCGACCCGCCATTAAATGAATATGCAAATGAAAAACAGTTTGGCCAGCGCCAGACCCATTATTTATTGTCAGCCTGAATACATCAGCATACCCTTCAGCAGCCGCTATAACCGGTGCCACAAGAAGTAGGTGGCCGAGAACATCTAGATCCTCCACCAAGGCCTCAGATATCATCTTTATCCGCTTTTTAGGACAAATTAGAACATGCAGCGGTGCTTGAGGCTCGACGTCGTGAAAAGCAATACATAACTCATCTTCATGCAATATATTCGCCGAAATTTCCCTGTCAATAATCCGTTCAAATATACTTTTCTCGACCATAGCAACTTCACTTCTTTTCAAAAATGCTCTCTAAGCACTAAAAACAACTACCAATGACTCGGTATCTCTGTTTTATCCCACGTCAATTGCGGTTGGAGAATTAACTGTCCACCTTTACGCTTTATATCTCCAATATGCTGTTTAAAAGTTCCGTTTTTAAAATCTTCAAAGTAGAATTTTAAACTATGGGTAATCGTCGGAAATGCTATTTCCGACCAAGGGATCTCTGTTTCAGAAAATAATTTACATTCTAAGCTCTCTGACCCCGGAGAGAAGTCTAGGTTAGCCAGTTGGGATAAGAAAATCATATAAACCTGATTAATTTCAGGAAGGCTAAAGAGCGCAAATAGTTGCTGGACGACCACATCAGCACATGCTTCTTCTGCAGTTTCTCGTTTTGCCCCTTCAGCAATAGTTTCACCATTCTCCATATAACCGGCTGGAAGAGTCCACCAGCCATAGCGAGGCTCTATGGCTCTCTTGCATAGGAGGATCTTGTCCTCCCATATTGGAATACAACCTGCAACTATTTTAGGATTTTGATAAAAAACCTCACCGCATTCACCACAGACATCACGTGCCCGATCCTCACCCGAAGGGATCGTTCTC
>Ga0233433_10001620_pt1 | contig 21050 bp, 20 predicted proteins | sample SI_122_August201_5_FD_179868 | JGI IMG/M metagenome (GOLD analysis project Ga0233433, IMG submission 179868) | Seawater microbial communities from Saanich Inlet, British Columbia, Canada - SI_122_August2016_100_MG | ecosystem: Environmental > Aquatic > Marine > Inlet | place: Canada: British...
ATGGGTCCCTGAATGTGGTACCAATGTGAGCTCTGTCAGTGCCGCGCCCCCTGACGCCTGCCATGTACTGAAGGTACATCAGCTCCATATGCCAGGCACGATTATTATGCATGATAATCAGCATGGGTAACCTGTGATGGGCCGCACTCCATATGGAACCCGGCATATAATTAAAATCACCATCAGCTTGAATATTGATGACGATCCGGTTCCTGTCTTTGGCGGCTAAAGCGGCACCCGTAGAGGCGCCAAGCCCATAACCAAGCGCTGCAGCCGGGAATTGGCCCAGATAACTGTAGGGCTTATCGTGATCCCAGAGTTCTCGATGATGCCGTCCGCTGAAATGGGTGGGTGAGGCCAGGCACCAATCCAGGTCCTTGATCAGAGGCCATAGTTCAGCATATAAGCGAGCTAGGCTCACCGGAGTTCCATTCCAGCCAGGTCGTTTTTTCTCGATAGCCTGGCGTAGAGATTTCATTCTGAATGCCTGGTTACTCTTGTTGTTGGCCTGGTTCCTTTCATCGATTGACTTGGTGCCCTGTTTTGTCAGCTTTTGTCTAACCGCATTAGCAATCAACGGGATACTGGCTTCCGCGTCCGCATTGAGCAGGACTTCGGGTGTAGGCCCTCGTCTCATTGACGGGTCTTGCATCCAGCCAAACCTGACACCCGCCACATCCCGTTTCATGAGTGATTTTAAACTCGGGCCGGTGATCGATACTTGTGAGGCATTTCTTTCGAGCCCCAGGTGGTAGTCGTAATCTTTATCGGTACCAGGCCCTACCAGGGGATGCCGTTGGGGGAAACTCATTGGACCCTGGGTTGCCGTGGTGTCAACGGATGCGGCCACTGACTCAGCTAGCTCTACCGCGCTGGCAATTCCATGCGGCGTTCGCAATCGACCTACGGATATGTGCGGGTTTTTTGCCTGAATGAGATCTTGTGCTATAACATCTGCCTGGTCCTGGCTGATACCCTGGATATCAGGGGATGTATAGGTGGGCAGCTGTACATCTCCAGCTTCCTGTTTTTGAATCTCTGAGTTTAAAACCACCAGAACCGGGGCGCATGGAGGTGTTATGGTCTGCCGGTAGGCCTCCTGGAGTGCGACCAGAGTTTCCTCAAGTGTTTCAGGTTGGGCATCCCATTTAGTAAACGGCCGCACCAGAGCAGCGATGTCTTCGCCGGTATGGACCTTAAGAAAGTTATGTTGGTCATTACCCGCCAATACGATGAGCGGGGTGTTGCCGTGAAAAGCCTGGTAGATAGCCATGGACCCATTTTGAAGCCCAACCGTGCCCTGTATCAGCGCGCACATTGGTTTGCCTTCTGCGCGGCCATAGCCGTGGGCCATGTCGACAGCGGAGCCTTCGTGTAGGGCGGAAATTACCTCTGGCATTGTGTTTGGGTTGTCACCGTAGTTGACCAGCGATTCCTGTAAACCCTCAAAACTTGATCCGGGATTGAGGGCAACGTACTCGATCTCCAGGTCTCTTAATACCTGAACCATTAAATCTGATGCCGCTCGCTTTACATTGTGTATGGGTTCAGGGGGCATGCTGCTGCCGACTTCGCGCTCCATTTGCGCTTCGCTTGGCGGCAGCGATTTGGCTGGGTTTGTTGCAGCTTCGTTAGTATTGCCCAATGCGGTTGGTGCTAGAACCGTGGTTGCGCCGCCGACAACACTTGCGCCGATAAAACCCCGTCGACTGATTTTTGAACCGGTCTTTGAGGGTGTGTCCGATTGTTTTTTTGTCATCGTTTGTATCCCTGCGTCGTCAGTTTGGCACCCTTAGTTGGGGTGATAAGTTAATCACGAGTCAAGTCAGAATAAGTTGATCCTGCCGATAATCCAAGTCGCTGAAGGTGGCAGGTGTAGGGTTCCCTCCTGAGTACATTGCTCGGTTTGCTGTTCCTGCTGGCAAATGGTTAACCTTTATAATAGGAAAAATTGCTCTACAATGCATCCTCAGCATAAATGCATTCGCTTGGGTATTAGAGACAGTCCTCGGAACCTGCATCGTTTACACAATATAAACGGGTTGGTCATCTGCATGAAGGCAGCGCGCCGGCTGGATAGCACGGGTAATATGTCGTTGTTAACTGTGAACAATTCCACAGGCAATGCCGATTTCTGGTGCAACCGAATAAACATCTAACTTGGGACGCGCGCCTCCACAGGCATAGTGGGCAGCACAGGCTGCAATCCAGGTCTGTAACTCCATTGATCCGATACCGCCTGCTTCTACTAGAAGATTCTGATCCCAGTTTTCATACGCGTTTAAATCCTGATTTAGCAACACATCTAGAAATCGACGGTCACTGGCTTCGTTTAAACGCATGTCCTGGGCAGTTCGTTCGCCACGAGTGATCATCCCGGCGCCTTCATGATGCATTGAATCAAGGCGCTCAAGCCATTGTTCAGAGCTCATGGATTGGGGATCCTTGCCGCCTGAGAGTTGCCAGGCCATCACTTCTACTTCCCCCTCACCGAAGGCAGGGTAGTAGCGAGTGGGGTGATGGGACATGCCGCCTGATGCTAAAAATAGAACCCGCTTATTCAGGGATTTGGCGAATTTACCTAGCTTATTACCTAACAAGATAGTTCGCTCAAAGGGGACAAAAGGCCTCGTTATACAGTTGATAAAGATCGGTATAGTCGGTACTGCATCAAGGCCACCGGTCATTAGTTGAAGCGTCTGTGAAAAGCCATGGTCGATAGTCATCTGGTAAGACACTGCGGGGTCCAGGCCATTGGCGCGCAGGTACTCAATTGCTTGCATCGCTGTATTTTCCGGCACATCAATTGCCCCTGTAAAACCACCGATATCGGCAGCTGCATTGGCCGCTAAACCAACACAGAAAGCAGGCATGGTATTCAGGAAGAAACCATTGAAGTGATCAGTTCCAAAAATAAAAACGAGTTCGGGGTTAAATGCTTCGACAAAATCCCTGCTGGTTTGAAATGCAGCTTGAATTGCATCCCATTCCTGAGGTGGTTTGTCGTAGCAATACAATAAGGGGCTGTGAGATGAGCAGACTAGTGCAGTGGACATAGCGTCTCCATCCAGTGTTATAACAATTAATGGTTTCACAACAATATCAGTCACCTGATAATAAACCGTTGTGCAAACGTCTCAGTTATCAAGAATAAACGGTTATCCACGAATAAACAGTCATTTGAGGCAAGAATAGATAGCCATGTATTATTCTTTATTGTCCGGATCCACAATTCTCATTTCTTCGAGCGTTACTTTTAATGTCCGCAGCCATACTAACCGGTATAAACACAGGGGTTCTCTCGAGATGACTAGTGAGTGTCGTTTTTCTATTTTCAGACGTGTGTTGTCATCACCTTTATGACCTTGTTCGATTGGTCACCCGTATTTATTGTTGGTTCGCCTCAGCAGAGGGATTGCCAATCTATAGAGACAAGCAAGGGTTAGACAGGTAAAGTTGGCTGTAGACCATCATACAAAAAAATACGGGCATGAAAATTTTTTAACGCAGTCAATCTCAAATTACGTATACTGTGGTTGAGGGTTATCAGTCTCTATAACGCAAGGAGTTCCAGATGAGCTTTTTGGAAAAACAGGTATTTCAGTTCGTCAAAGAAATTAACAGCCTGCAGGTTGGTTTCTTTTTGATACTTCTAGTTCAGCTATCCAATGTGAGTGCCCATCATTCACATGCAAACCTGGATAGAAACAAAGTGATAGTCAACAAGGGTGTTGTTGTAAAGTATGGCTGGAGCATGCCCCATGTCTATCTCAAGGTTGATGCGCCTAACCCAGAGGGCAAGATTGTCCGGTATAGTATTGAGATGATCCACCCGCCAGGGATGCTGGAAAGAGGCTGGACCAGGCGGTCACTGAAGAAAGGTGATCTTGTAACCTGGAGTGGTGCAAGAGATCGGAACCCTGATCGGTATTACTCAGGGTTGAATTGGCTTGAGAAGTCAGATGGAACCAGACTGACCCTGAAACTAACCCCAGATGTAGTTACGCCATCTAAGGACTTTTCTGGATTATGGTCCAGGCACTTAAGCGTCCCCAAGCGCTATTTGCCAAAAGATGACTGGCCTTTTACTGCTTTGGCAAAGGAGAATATTGCTAATTTTGATAGTAGTCAGACGCCGCTAACGGATTGCGTGAATCCGGGGCCACCCAAAGCGACGATTCTGCCTTATCCGATGAAAATTATTCGTAACAATGATGAAATCATGACGATTAACTATGAGGGCAGGGATATGCCTCGTACCATTTATTTTGACCAGAGCCAGCCCGCCGGCGAGCCTTCAATCCTGGGTCACTCGGTTGCCTGGTTTGAGGGCGAGGAACTGATTATCGAAACTGATAACTTTGTCGCTGATCGTTGGGGAACTTACACGGGAGTTGATTCCAGTGACCAGAAAAGACTAATAGAGCGCCTGTCATTGTCCGATGACGGCCTGGCTATCACCATTGAAATGATTGTGACGGATCCGGTTTATCTTACCGAACCGGTCACCATTATGCATAAAGTAAGAAAACTAGCGGACAGACAGTTGGTACAAGTAAAGTGTACTTCGGAAAGTGCAAAAATGTATTTAACCGGTAGTTAGCATACAACCGGGAAATCAGAGCGACCCGCTTTGCGCGCCCGAAGACGAGACCTAAACGCGTATTAAGACTATGAGGAGAGCACAGTGAAGTTAATGAGAGGGCTGATTGTTGCAGTTGTTATCCTGATTGCCAACGATGTTGTAGCGCATCATAGTGCAACTGTTTTTGATCGTAAGGAGTCTATCCAGAAAACCGGGACCGTGACCCGGTTTATCTATCGTAACCCGCACCTGATAATTAATATGGAGGTAGACGACGGGCAGGGTGAAGCGGTGCTCTGGAAAATCGAGGGTCAGAGTGTCGCTGCATTGACTGCGATGGGGTTTAACCGGGATTCTGTCAGCAAGGGAGATGTCATTACGGTCAAAATGCGGCCATTGAAATCAGGCAAGCCCGGTGGTTTGTTGCAGGGGTTGACCGGGGCTAATGGCGTTTCCTATTCCATGGATGCCTCGCAGGTCGCAGAAACCTATAAGAAGCAGGACAGAGCCCGCCAGGTAGCACCCAGTCTGGTTGAATGGGTTCCCCCGCCGGAGGGCGAGACCTGGCAGATGCGCGAAAAGAAATCCCGGCCGAGTCAACTTCCTATCATTTCAAAGGGTTTATCAGCAGGAGATGATGCCTCTACAGGCCGAAACGCTGGAGCGCTCGATCCTGAAAATCTCGCCAGGAAGAGAACTTCGGCAGCCTTTGATATGACAGGTGTCTGGCAATACCGCGGTGAAGACCAGTTTCGGGCGAATTATGGGTCCTATGAATTTAAACCCACGCCAGAGCTCACACCGGAAGCCGCAGCTTATTATAAACTTTATAAAGAAAAGGCCAGAAGCGGGGTTCGTTTTGGTGATGCTGCAACTAAATGCTATCCAGCTGGCATGCCGCGTATTATGACGCGCTATGGGTCGTTAATGATGCTGCAGTACCCTACCGCAGTATTCATGGTTTCTCGGTTAAGCAATGAATATCGAGTAATTTATCTCGACGGCAGGGGTCGTGCTGCAGAGGCTAATCTGGACCGGAATTGGGGTGGTGAATCGCTGGGCTATTGGGAGGGCGATACACTGGTTGTAGAAACCATCGGTTTCACCGATGAGAATCATTTAATACAAGCGGGTATCAGAGCGGGTAAGAAACTTAAGATGATTGAACGATATACCATGATTAATGATAACAACACGTTAGTCATGGAGCTGACCATGACCGACCCGGATAGCTGGGTTGGTGAATGGAAGCACATTAAGTTTCGAGACCGGGTCCTAAGGTCGGATGTAAAAGAAGCGAACTGTATCTACACGGATAATCTGTCGTTGCCAGGTTGATCAGCGCCTGATGCTAACCTCTAGAAGAGAATTCATTCGCCTGACATCCCTCTTGGGCCTGTCATCACTGCTTGGTTCAACGACTGCGCTGGGATTGGTCCCGACCGAGCCGATGCCGGCATTTTTTATAGGCCATGGGTCGCCGTTAAATGCGATTCAGGATAATCAGCATACCCTGGCGTGGCGAGAACTTGCCAGCCAGTTTGATAAGCCTGCAGCCATTTTAGCCATATCGGCGCACTGGCAATCACGAAACGGTAGTTTTTTGACCAGTAACCCCTGGCAGCGAATTATCTATGATATGCGCGGCTTCCCCCAGGCATTGTATGAGGTGAAATACCCCGCCCAAGGGCTGCCGAGTTTTAAGCAACAGATGCTGCCTTCAGAACTTCAGCAGGAAATTGTGCCAACAGAACGCTGGGGGCTTGACCATGGTTCCTGGAGCGTGCTGGTGCATATGTATCCCGAGGCGGATATTCCCGTTGTCCAGTTAAGTCTCAATGCCGATCTTTCACCGATCCAGCATTTGAATTTGGCTAAAGAAATATCGGCCTTAAGGCATCAAGGTGTGCTTGTTCTTGGCAGTGGTAACCTTGTTCATAATTTGCCGCGGCGCAGGCAGCAAACAACCGCGTTCGATTGGGCAGAGGAATTCGATCAGTATGTCGCGGCAAGGGTTCTGCAGGGGGATTTTAGTGCGGTTGCGAATTATCAGTCGCTGGGTCGACTGGCCTATTTAGCACATCCTACTAATGAGCATTTTCTGCCTTTGCTGTATGTACTGGGTGTCGCCTCTAAGCGTGATACCCTGAGTTGGCACAATGCTTCTTTTTATAAGGGCAGCATCAGTATGCGATGTTTGATGGTCAGTTAATTCAATGTGATGATGCTATAGTTGGAATTGAATTCAGTGAATAGCTATGAATCGGATAGAATGCCGATATAATTAAAATCGCTTTATAGCGACGCACCAAAGTGAATTGTTGCCCGTCGGCGTTAGCGGGTAGAGATTTACCTTACCGAAACAAACCCGATATCTTAGGCGCGGTGACTATTTTTTTGCGGTAATAACCAGAAAGACAAGCGAGCGATCTTACACACTGATTAAAGCAGGACAGACTTATGGCATTTCTCGAATGGCTTGAATACAGTGCCCTGGCTGATTGGGTGGCGACCTCTACCTGGGGCTATCCTATTATGCTAACCGCCCATTCCATCGGTCTGGCGATCATAGTGGGTATTCTGCTTGTTTTGAATTTGCGTCTTCTTGGCTTGTTCTCGGAGATTGCCATTGTCAGTCTTAGCAGTCTACTAAAATTGGCCTGGTCAGGTTTTATACTCAATCTGGTATCAGGGCTCTGCCTTTTCAGCTCTCAGGCAACCTATTTTGCGACCCATATTGCTTTTCTGATAAAAATTACAGCGATTATTCTAGCCCTAGTCAACGCGGCTTTTATCCAGAATTTGATTAAAACCCAGGGTGATTACTGGGATGCAGGGGGGGCCGTTCCGGGATTGACAAAAGGCCTGGCCATGGTGTCGCTACTGCTCTGGGTGACTGCGATCATTGCGGGTAGGTTAATAGCCTATATAGATTAATTCTCGCCCATACACAGATTAATTCCTGTCAATAAAGGGAGCCAAATAATGTTACAAGCGCTGGTTGACTGGGCCATTACAACGCCTATGAATGGCTGGGTACTCAGTTGGAACTGGACCTGGGTGATTCTGGAAATCCTGCATTTTGTTGGTCTGACGTTGCTGCTGGGAGGACTGCTTGTTATCGATCTTCGATTTATGGGTTTTCTAAAACAGATACCGCCGATGGTGACCCATAAACTGTTGGCTATCGTTTTTCTTGGGTTCACTATTAATCTTGTATCAGGAATCCTGTTTTTCTTTGGTGACCCTGGGCGCTATGCCATCAACATTGGATTTCAAATCAAGTTTGGCTTAATTATTCTGGCTGGCCTGAATGTGCTTTGGTTTTATTTCAAGGTTGTCAGGACAATGAACACCTGGGCAGATGTCGACTCACCGCCAGCCTCGGCTAAATTTATCGCCTCAACCTCGCTGGTTTTGTGGTTTGCTGTGTTAATCTGTGGGCGATTGATTCCCTATGTCGGCACAGGCTGAGAGTAGTAAACTAGGTATGACAGAAAAACACATATCGCTCAATAAATTAATGGCAGCAGTGCTGCTGCTTTCATTATTACTTTTATTAACGATGGGCGTCTCAGCGCATAAAATTGGTAGTGGTGATCAGGCTTTTGTCGAGCAGAGTCAGGGTGTGCAAGTCTTGCCATATATCTATCTCGGTGCAAAACACATGGTCACCGGCTACGATCATCTGTTGTATCTGGCCGGTGTTATTTTTTTCCTTTTTAAGATCCGCGATGTGGCGGTTTTTGTCAGTTTGTTTGCCTTGGGCCACAGCATCACGCTGTTATGGGGTGTGCTGGCGGGTTGGCATGTTAATCCTTATCTGGTTGACTCGATCATTGGCTTATCAGTGGTTTATAAAGCATTTGAAAACCTAGGTGGGTTTAGGGCTTATTTTGACTCCTGGCTGGATACCAGAGCAGCTGTTTTCCTGTTTGGTCTCGTTCATGGCCTGGGTCTGGCGACCAAACTACAGGATCTGAATATTTCTCAGGAAGGCCTTATTGCGAACATGATCTCCTTCAATGTTGGCGTAGAACTCGGCCAATTGGTTGCGCTGACTTTTCTGATTATGGTGTTTAGTCTGCTGCGAAGCAGTAGCCATTTTCAACGAAACAGTATTCTGGCAAATACACTGATTATGATGGCGGGCTTTGTCTTGATTGGCGATCAGTTGACTGGCTACTTTATGATGCAAGGATAAATAATATGTCTGGTGAAAATACCCCTATCGGTAAAGATCAGTTGGCCCGGAATACAGTCTTGGCCGTCGTTAGTGCTGCCATATTACTGATCATAATTGTGCTACCGGCTGAGTATGATATTGACCCAACGGGTATTGGCGCCGCACTTGGAATAAAGGGTTTATCAAACCAGGCTGAGGTCGAAACCAAATCTCCTGATACAGTCTCGCAGGACCCATCGACTGCACAGAGCCCACTGCATACTAATTTTGATCCAGCCCTTAAATTTGTCAATGTGGAGCTGATTCTTGAACCCTATGGTCAAGGTGAATTCAAATTAAAGACATCGGAGAGTGCACGGCTTTCATATCTATGGGATAGCGGAACCGATTTGGTTTATGCCGACCTTCATGGTCACACACTTATTATGGGAGAGGCAGGAGAAGAGGAAGAAATTGTTGTCAGGTATTTGGAAACCCAGGAAGGAACCTCTGAATCTGGACAGTTTGAGACACCTTTTAAAGGTGATCATGGTTGGTACTTTTTGAATCTGGAAACCCGACCTGTCAGAATTAAGGTGAGTATCAGTGGTACCTTCGATAGTCATGAATATATAGATATAGGCCCACAGATTTAGACCATGCTGGCATCCACCAGGTGGCGCCCACCAAGTAATGCTACCAGAGAGATATAGTTTATGTTTCATCTATGTTCGGTTACAAGGATACTAGCGATTGGACTGGTTCTAGTCACCTCTACCAGCGTCAAAGCTGAAGCGAATGCTCATGCCGCTCTGACCATTAAGGAAGTGATGGAGTCCATTATAGTCCCGGCATCAGACACGCTATGGGCGGCAGACGACCCTCAGACCGAAGAGGAATGGCAGATACTTGAGGACGCGGCTATCAGAACCATTGCAGCCAGATATCTGATGGATCTAGGCGGTACGGGGCCTGATGATAACAGATGGGTCAAGGACCCTAGCTGGCAGGCTTTTTCCAATGCCTTCGATAAAGCGGCAAGAGATTCTCTTGACGCAGCGCGCGACAAAAACATCGACAGACTTCTCGATGCAGGCTACGAACTCTACCCTCCCTGCGAGGGCTGCCACCTGATATTTAACCCAGGCGTTGTCAATCAGTGATATCCTGTGTCCGGCAACCTGGGAGATAGATTTGCAATTCAAAGATAGCCCAAGCAGCTATGGCTGGGTTTCGATCATGCTGCACTGGTTCACAACAGGTATTGTCCTGACACTTTGGTTTATTGCTGACTCGGCATCTACCCTCGAGACCCAGCAACAGCAACTCGAGCAGATAAGCCTGCATATTTCTATTGCTGTAAGCGCATACTTGTTTCTGTGGTTACGAATTGGTTGGCGATTAAGGGAGGGTCACCCAGAAATTGCTGATCAGGGGCCTGTTGATCACCTGGTTGCCAAACTGGCCCATTACTTACTGCTGCTGGCGTTGGCCTTGTTGCTGCTGACAGGCCCAGTTATGGTCTGGTCCGGTGGGGGTGAGATCAGAGTTTTTGATTGGTTTGTGATTCCCGGGCCTTTTGGGCCGATGCCGGTTCTGCATGAACTGAGCGAAAGGGTTCACCACATGAGTGGACTGACCATTATTTTAGTAACGCTAGTTCATGCTGCAGGTGCGCTCAAGCATCTGATGTTTGATGATGATGATGTATTCCTGCGCATATTTACACCTAAATAAAAGGCCCCACCGAGAAGCCGATGCGGTAGATCGTTAGTTCAACTTGTACTTGTAATGCTGCCAATATGATGAGGTGGTCAATGCCGCTATTGGGTATAGCTAAGCTGCCTTATTTTCTCGCGATATCTTGCTACTTTTGATATAGCGTCGTGATGCAGCAGGTAGTGGAATAAATGGGTATGGGCTCAAAGAACCAGATTTCTCCTGTTTGATCTTCGGTGGCCGCAGCAATACAGATTGATGTCCTGATCTCATAGCCGCCAGGGCCGGCTTGTTGATAAGTTTCTTCATCTGAATAGGCAAGCAGATCTTGTTTGCGCTTGTTGATGAGATCATCGAGGAGCTTTCGGTCCCATTTTTCGTTTATCTTGCCCGAGTCGGGTGTGCAGGGCCAATGGGAAGTGCCACCGGTACCAATCAGAGCAATCTTTTCCGGAGCAGCATCGATGGCCCTGCGTAGTGCTTTGCCCAGTTCCCAGGTTCTTCCCAGGGGACTGAAGGGAGGATTCTGGCAGTTGATGTTAACGGGGATAATTGGAATATCGTAATCCGGGGTTAGGAAATGTAGAGGCACCGCCATACCATGATCAAACTTCCATTCCTGAGCATAACTGACGTCTACGCTTTCCAGCACTTGTTTGATAATGCGTAACGCCAGGTCTGGATTAGAGGGTATTCGCGTGCGATCAATTTTAAGCCAGTCAGGGTCTTCGATTGGCCCCTCATACTCGTCGGCCATTCCAATCGCGTAAGTTGGCATGTTATCCATGAAAAAGTTGGCAAAGTGCTCGGACGATACCATGACTATGGCTTCTGTATGGGCGTTTTCGATTGCCTGACGCTGACGATCGAAGGCTTCGTATAACTGCTTCCTGATCTCCGGATCAGCCTGTTCTCCTCTTGACGTAATACCAGGTGCATGACAACAGGTGCCAGCGTAAACCAAGCTCATGATTTATCCTTAGGTGGCTCCGTTGCCATCAATCATTGCGTAAAGTCCTTCACGAACAGGGCCGTAATGTTCTACGCCGTCTCGCATAGCCTGTATATATTCAGGCCAGGAATAGCCGTTCATGGTTGCAAAGTGCATCAGTAACTGACCGTTGACTCCGAGCACATAGAGCAGGCCGATGTCGGGCTTTTTAAGCGCATCTGTCTCCTCCTCAGAAAGCACATATTGATCCATAACGCTATCCTTGCTTGAATCAAAACGATGTTTGAGGTCGGGGTCTCGATTAAGGTTGTAGAGCAACTTTTGTACGTAATAGAGGCTCATCCAGAGACACCGCTGCAGGTGAAGCTATTCCCAGGGTATGGCATAGTTGCGATCCTGTCGTTCAATGGCAACAATGCGTTGCACTGCTGGCCGGAGCCAGACTCGCTTTGCCAGCGCCTCCCAATTGGGACGTTCTGGTACGGACGCTATGCGTTCATCGGTTGTCCATAGATACATAACAAATAAGTAGGTATCAGCAACAGAAAACGCGTCTCCCAGTGCCCAAGTCTGGCCCTCTAAGCGCTTTTCAACAATCTCGGTTGCCTTTGCCAGATTGTTTACGCCCTGAGTATTAACGGCGATGCTGACTTCTTCATCGTCACCAGCGTATACCGCTGAGCGAAAAATTGAACGCACATAGGTATGGATGCTGCTCGACAAAAAGTTCATCCATTCGTGGGCCCGGTATCGGCGCAGGTCTCCAGCAGGTGGTAATAGTTTATCTGCTGCAACCTGGTCGCCGACATAAGTCAGAATGGCTTGGGTTTCGGTTAGTGTCTGTTCGCCGATGGTTAAAGTGGGTACCGCGCCATTGGGATTGGTAGTCAGATAAGCTGGCGTGCGATTCTGTTGACTAGGCAGGTGCACCATTCGACGCTGGTAATCTAGCCCAGACTCCTCCAAGGCAATATGGGCTGCCAGAGAACAGGCCCGGGGGAAATAGTAAAGAACAAGAGCAGGTTCAACTGGCATTGAGGGCTCCGAAGGGACTTGTTGTGATGTGCTGAGATCCATTCAATAGCATACAACTCATTTATACAAGAAGGTTTGTGGTCGGGTGATCGCAGCATGCTTCAGGCAACTGTCTGTGTTGGCAAGGCATTACTCCCTGCCCTGGAAATCGCGCAAGTGGCTGCGCTGTTGCTAGAGGCTTATATTAGCGCCAGCGTTGTTGCCGTGTTGGCAACCTGGTTGGACTGTGAGCAGGTTCTCTTGAGGGAACTATGCCACTGGTGCGGGTGTGCTTTGTCCCGATCCAATAGGCACGGTTCGAGGCTCAGGACCCGCTTTCAGTGCTAGTTTTTCAATAGGTAGCCAAGCCAGAAAGGCGAAGTTCAATGTTTCAATCTGGTAATCGCGCGGTCACTCTGATCTCAACATGAGCTCCGCTGATAGCCAGTTCAGTTATTCCAATTGCGGTCCAGGCTGGCCAGGGTTCCGTGAGATATTCGTCGCGAATTGCCATAAACGTTGCCATGTGTTGCTGTAGACCAACGTGATAAGTAGTGTATTCCATAATACTTGAATAATCAGCGTTCACTTCCTTAAGCAGACTGCCAACTGCTTTCCAGGCATTGTGAAATTCTTCGGAAATGTCGGCAGGAATTTTACCTCTCTCATCTGCGCCGATGACTCCAGAGCAAAACAGGAAACCGTTTGATTCAGTGGCACTGGCGAAATGAAATCTCTCGTAGCTGAATTTTCCTTCTGTGGTGACGATGGTGTTGATAGACATTGGACTTCTTTTGTTTGTTGTGTAAGTGGGCAATAAACCATTCAACTGTAGGCCTGTCAACTCGGGTTGATAAACTGCTGAGGCGTACCTCATTCAAATTCAGCTTCAGTGGTTTTAAACCAGAGTGATCTATAGTGCTGCCAGTAGTGAAACCGGATACCAGTCACTCGGGCTATAGGGTTGCCATACTCAGGTTAATCTGCCTTTTTAATGGTTAACTGAGCTCAACCTGCATAGCTAATCTGATCAGCTTCAAACATTGCCTGGGGCTACCTTGGCCTGCTCTTCTTTTACGAATAGCAACATGACTGCACCGATGATCATCAAGGAAGCCAGTGAAGCAAACCCAGCGCGTTGGGACTGAAACCAGGCGGTTGTTGTTGCCACCAGTAAGGGCGCTAGAAATGCGGTCACTGTTCCAGACAGGGCAAACAAACCAAAGAATTGAGTCGCCATCTCAGGTGGTGAAATTCTAGCCATTAAGGTTCTTGAAGAGGACAACCCGGTCACAAAAAACATGGCGAAAACCTGATTGGTGACAAAGTAAAATTGTTCTGCAGGTGTTTGGAAATAAGGAAAACTCCATGTGGCTTGCTGGCTGACGGGAATCACATACAGGAGGGTCCCCGGTTGGATGGAAACCAGTACTAGCAATATAACTGATGCTGCAATAATGGAAACCTTCAGAGTGCTCAAAGAACCAATATGATCGTCCAGCTTTCCGCCAACAAAAGCTCCAATCATCGCCGATAGGCTGGTAAAGAGGCCGAAGATGAGCAGGGTCGTTGTATCCCAGCCGAAAGTTCCAGAGGCATAGACCCCGCCAAAGGTCATAACGCCAACCATGCCGTCGATGAAAAACATTCTCGATAACAGATAGATACCAATATTCGAATAGTGCTTGAGTTGTTTGACGGTTGTTATGACATCTTCTATGCCCTGTCTCGCTGCCTTCAGGACAGGTATTCCAGAACTCTTTCCATCCGGGGTGAACAGTAGTAGTGGTAACGTAAAAACGAGCATCCATACGCCGGCTATTGGTCCCACAATCCGGTCATGCTCGTTAAGACTTTGATCGATACCAAATAGGGGCTCCGCAGGCAAGAAGGACCAGTCGATGGTTCCAGGCATTGAAAAAGCAAACAAAACAAAGACCATCAATAGCAATCCACCCACGTTGCCAAGTGAAAATGCCAATCCGGATATCAAGCCGACCTTATTGGTGGGCGCAATACTGGGTAGCATGGCATTGTGAAATACTTCCGATATTGCAAAGGCAATACTGATTATTAGCAGTAATGCCAGGGTTGCGTTAATGCTGAGGCCCTTGTCGTTCGGGAGGACATACCACAACAGGCAGGCGCCGACGACCATAATCATGACGGTGCTCGCGACCCAGGGTTTGCGCTTGCCGTTCTTGTCTGCAATGGCTCCGAGGAAAGGTGCTGTAAGCGCCAACGCGAATCCAGCAATTGCGTTCATATATCCGATTAAGCTTTGCCCCTGTACCGGATCGCCAACCACCGTATTACTGAAATAAGGAAAAAAGATGTAGATGACCACCATGATGTAGTAAGGGTCGCGTCCACCCTGGCCGAATGTCCAACTCAAGTAACCCAGGGGGCCCGCGGCTTTGGTGCCGGCAAGGGACAGGACATTACCACCAGTGGGGCTAATATTGTTTTTCATCAGACCATTCCAAAATAAGCATGCGCAGCTTATAACCAAGGCTTTGTTGTATTACGAAAATATTAAAAGCGGCACATCCAGCTCGTTAATCTTTATGCCCACTGACTGTATCTAGGCAGATACCTATTAGCAAGGTTGGCGGGCTTTGTTCGGAAATGTTAACCAGATAGTTAGCCAATGCAGGGATATCTCATTAGTTTGAAAAGTTGCTCGAGTGCACACAAAGGTGTGAGCAGCCTTGGCCCTGCTACCGGGCTATTTTTTTGACCATTATTCAAAATAACAGCCATCGGTTCCAACTGTGGCTATTGAATGAGACAATCCTCACCAATACTGGGTGTCGTGCCGAGTTTAAATGATTGTCCACCAGCTGGTTTAGTATTCATGGGTAGCGAAAAACTTAATTCATCCGGGCGTCTATCGCCAGCAAAGCAGGAAGGGATATACCAGCTTCTGCCTTTCATATTGAACCCTGACAATATAGCTCGGTTCGAACCGGGTAAGGTCTTAATAGGAGATCGACGCCAATATCCTTTTCAGCAATCCTTTGTGACCTGTGAAACCATTGATGAAGTAGCCAGTGCGATCAGCAATATGGTCACCCAGGGCAGCGGGCCCTGGCTCGCTGCAGTTAATGCGCTGCGATTACTGACGAACAAAGGCAAGGCCGGGATCTCTAGTAAAAATAGTCAACAGAGCTTGCTCGATCATCTGGGCCAGGCCAGGGAGGTATTGGTCAGGACCCGTCCGACGAATACTGCCATGAAGCAACGATTAGATGCCATCGTTCTTCTGGCGCAGGAGGCCGTGTTTAACGATGACGATGTCGATCTTGCAGTGGCGCGTGGCATTGAAATAATGCTCGGCGATATTTACGATGATTACACCCTGCGTGCCAGGGCAATGGCGGATCAGATCGAGGATGGGGACGGTATTCTTACCAACTGCTTTGGCGAAGCTGGCTTCATTTTATCGCTGGCTTTTGCGAAAAGGGATGGTAAAGACATAACCGTTTTCAGCCCGGAAACGAGACCTTATTTTCAGGGCGCAAAATTAACCGCTCCGGCGATTCATGAAATGGGAATAAAGGTTAATTTGGTGACTGACAATATGCCCGCCTATTTTATGGCAAAGCAAGAAATTCAAAAATACGTAACAGCAGCAGATCTTATTACTGTTGATGGCCACGTCGTCAATAAAATTGGCACCTATCAAAATGCCATCGCTGCTCGGGCCCATGGCATACCTTTTTACGCTTTTGCCTGGGGTCGTGATAATTCGAAGAAGGTGCGCGAAGATATAGTTATTGAAGAGAGAGACCCGGCAGAGGTCAGAATTGCGCTGGGCTCCGCAACAACCATTGATGTTATTCGGGCACGCTATCCTGCTTTTGATATTACGCCCCCAGAATATGTTACTGGTATTGTTACCGTGAAAGGGATTGTCAGTCCTTCTGAGTTGGACGACGTACCTAAATGGTAGCCAGCAAAAAGGAGTATTTATGCCTACCGCACTGATTGGGGGTACTGGAATCTATTCTTTGCCTGGTATTGAAGTTAAAGCCAGGAAAATTCAAAACGAGTACGGTGAGGTACAGATCTATGTTGGTCAGGGTGACTATGAAGACGTGATCTTTTTAACCCGGCATGGGCAAGATCATTCGACACCGCCGCACAAGATAAATTATCGGGCTAATATCAAGGCCATCAAGGATCTGGGTGTTCAGCGCATCCTGTCTACTTATGCGGTTGGATCTATCTCGACAGATTATCCGGTGTCCGAACTTGGGGTCCTCAGGGATTTCCTTGATTTTACCCATGGCAGGGACTTCACCTTCTTTGACCAAATAGATAAAAGCGTTGGACATGTTGAAATGAGCCAGCCGTTCTGCTCTGTTTTAAGTGATGCCCTGCTGGAACTGGGCGCAAAGCATGACCTGAAAGTTCACGATGGAGCCGTTTATGTGGCTACTAATGGTCCTCGATTTGAGTCGCCCGCGGAAATCAGGATGTATCGGCAGTTAGGTGGTCACGTCGTCGGCATGACCTGCTGCCCCGAGGTCTATCTGGCAGCAGAGCTGGGCATGAGCTTCGCCGCAGTGGCCCTGCCGATCAATCTTGCGGCAGGCCTTGAAAAAAACATAACGCTGGTTGGCGGCAACATCAATGAAGTGAGGGCTAATATGGTGAACCTGATGTTAGATGTTCTTAGCCAGACGACGGACGCTCAATGCGTACCGCCGATTTTGTTATGACCCAGTAACCTCTGTTCCGCAGAGCCACCTAAACCGACTAGTGAGATACAAGCCATGACGAAGAAAAAAGTATTACCTGAACATGGTATGGGTACCATCGTTAACCATGTCGGTGAGGGCAGCCATGATAAGCACGCGCATCTTATGCCCATTTACCAGACTTCAACCTTTGGCTTTGATTCCGTGCAGGAGGCGGCTGAAGTTTTTGCTGGCAAAAAAAAGGGCTACGCCTACACGCGAACCCACAATCCGAATATGGATCATCTAGCTAATAAAATCGCTTATATGGAAGGGTTCGACCTGATTCGATCAAACCCTGATACAGAGGTTTCGGACCTTGTTTTAGGCAAGGTAACGTCTTCGGGTATGGCAGCGACCTCGGCTGCGGTACTGGCAAAAATAGGCCATGGTGATAAAGCAATTGTCCAACGCGGCTTGTACGGGAATAGTTTCAAGTGGTGGTACGAGTTGGCACCTCGGCTTGGTATTGAGGTGATCTGGTTTTCTGATGTGGGACCGGAAAACCTGGCTGAAGTGATTGCTCAAAATACAGATGCAAAATTGATATTTCTCGAAACTCCATCAAACCCGAATATTGAAATAATCGACCTTGCCCATCTGGTGGCGGCAGCACATGCCTACAATATATGGGTCATGGTGGATAACACTTTTGCGACCCCTTATCATCAACGGCCGTTAACTTTTGGTTGCGATGTCGTACTTCATTCGACTTCAAAGTATATCAGCGGCCATGGTCAGGTAATCGGTGGTGCGATAGTCAGTACCCATCTGGATTACATGGCAGCGGGTGGCAGCGGGGTTGGCTTAACCTACAAAATGCTGGGAGTGGCGCCAAGCCCTACTGATACCTCTTTAATCAACGTCGGATTAAAGACGTTTGAGCTGCGCATGCAAAAGCACGCAGAAAACGCGTTGGCAGTGGCTAGCTGGCTGCAGCAACAACCCCAAATCGAAGCAGTGTTTTATCCTGGGCTACCTGACAACCGTTACCATGAGCTTGCCAAGAAGCAGATGGTGAATGGGTTTGGCGGGATGGTGTCATTTAAGATCAAGGGCGGCGTGGAAAACAGTATGACTTTTACCAATGCGGTGACCATCCCAACGTTGGCAGTGAGCCTTGGTAATGTCGATAGCTTGATCCAACATCCTGCCAGTATGACCCATAGCGCCACCCCCAAAGAGGAAAGGGAAAAGGCCGGAATTGCAGATAATATTGTGCGTCTTTCAGTTGGGATCGAGAACATAGAGGACCTGATTGCTGACCTTGACCAGGCCATGCAGACGCTGCGGTAGGCATTTACCAGTGATCTGCTGGTGGCTATTGGTTTGTTTGGCATGAAATTTAAGATAATTTGAGAGCTTTAGTATGGATCAGCCAGCTGGAAAGATGTTGAAGTTTTGGGATTTGATGAGTATCTCGTTAGGTCAGATCATTGGTACGGGAGTCGTTGTTCTGACGGGAATCAGCATCAGTATGACGGGTCACGGTGCCCCCTGGGCATTTTTACTGGCGCTGGGTATCGTCGTGATTCCGACTATCTGTATTGCAGCATTGGGGTCGGCCATTCCCAGTACTGGTGGCAACTACACCTATGTGAGGGACCTGTTAGGGAGTAAAACGTCTTTTTTCTACTTGGCTTTACTGGTTGCGGGCCAGATGATTCTGTCCAGTTTTGCAATTGGGTTTGCCGAATATGGTGAGGCATTAATGCCGGGATTGAATATGAGTTTGGTCGCAGCCAGCATAATGATTCTCTGCTTTATCGCTAATTTGCTTGGCATTAAAACAGCCGCACGATTTCAAAGCGTGATGGTTTTAGGGCTGCTTGGAGCATTGATGCTCTATATTGTAATTGGACTGACCCATGTTAAGGAATATACGCCTTATACCCAGCTGCCGATGGTCATGCCAAACGGGTTTGGTGGTTTTTTTGCTGCTGCATTTCTGTTGCGCCTGAGTTTAATTGGTTCAGAGTTCATATCGGAATTCGGGGATGAAATGGAAAACCCAGGCAAGATGATTCCGCTGATAATGGGCATCTCTCTGTTTATTGTTAGTCTTCTGTATATTCTGATTGCCATAGTTGCTACCGGCGTGCTGCCGCTTGAGCAGATCGCGGGTAAGAACCTGGCAGCAACGGCGAAGATTATCTTTTCTCCTGGCGTTTATGTTGCGTTCATTGCCGGCGGCATCATGATCTCGCTGGTCACGTCACTCAATGCTATCTTTGCCTGGTGTACCAGAGGTCTTTATATGGCGACGGAAGATGGCTGGCTTCCTTCTGGATTCGCTGTCATGAATCGATTCGGCACACCCTATATTTTTCTTACTGTGTTTCTGGTTGTTGGCATCCTGCCGATCCTCACCGGAATGACCCTGACCTACGTGACTATTCTCGGCAATGCGGTTGGGGCGATTTTCGGATTATTCCCAGTGTTTGCTCTTTATAACCTGGCCAAACGTAATCCCGAAGCTTATCGAAACGCCCCATTTAGGCTGCCTGTGGTCCTAACCAAGCTCCTGCCTCTCATCGCGGTGCTGATTTATGGTTATGGCATCTATTCTTCATGGGGTTTTATTGGTAATACTGGCTGGTTACTATTGCTTGGGTATAGTGTTCTGGTAGTGGTGTATATCTATTTACGGGAACCCTATCGAGTGGCTCAACAATTATCGCGCGAAGGTAAGTGAAAAACCCAGGAACTGGGTTCTTCTATGATTAACCGGGTTTTATTAAGTTCTGCAGGGCAAGTGTCCTGGTTGCGGAAAGCTTCATCGCAACTCGCTTAAAGCGGCTGGCTTATGCTCCTTTCCTGGGTATGAATTTTAGTATCTTTTCGACAATGGTTTCGTATTTGTAGTCAGTGAACTCTCCAGCATCAAAATACATACCGTGTTCCGAGCAGGCCTCATAGCCAATATGGGGCTGCTCTGTATCCTTTACATGAACCATCTGGTCGCCGCAGCGGGGACAATCAATGTCCGTGATCTTGTTATTAGCCTTGCCAGTTTTGATGTCGCCAGAATCCAGGAAGTCTGACATCCATTTACCCTTTAATTTTTCCGCTTCTCCAGTGTCAAACCACATTCCCTTGCATTGAGCACATCTGTCAATGGTCATATTACGTCCATAGGTCGCTTCTTCCATTACGCCTTCACACTTTGGGCACTGCATATATTATTCCTTAATGATGCTGTTCTAACTGGCTATTTTATTGTTTTGATAAGCCGTGAGTATACCTCTACATGAGGTCATTGTGCAGCAGTGAATTAAGGCGCTAAGCAATAAATTTCCATTCGCGAGTAGGGTTCTGTATTCGATTGTCTGAACGGCAGTAAAAGCCGCCAGGGGGTGTTCAGTTGTTGGTGGCGTTAATTGCTAAGGCCAGGATGCGGCGCTGTCTAGCCCGATCAGGTTGATGTTGGTTTGAACCATTATTGTTGGGTTTATTTTATTTGATTCCAGATACGGCTTGTTTTGCCGGCCATTAAGTAATCATTATTGATGGCAGCGAACACAAAAAAATAGTTGGTATACGTAGTGTCGAGATATCTACTGAGAGCGTACCCAGGCTCAGGGCTTGTTTGGTTATAGAACGGGTATGGTTAAGGCTGTTGCGCCAATAGTGCCTCGGTTTGCTTTAGGTCTGTGCGCAGTGAATGTGCGCCACGAAAATAGTGTATTGACGCCCATAGATTTGCAAGTACCGCAATGCATAGGGCATAGCGCAATGAATCTATGGCGAATTGGGGTGCAAAAAAATCACTGACAATACCAACAAAATAGGGCCCCAGACCCATCCCGATGATATTGAGCATGAACAATAAAATAGCAGAAGCAACCGCTCGCATTCTCAGTGTGACCA
>Ga0233433_10001622_pt1 | contig 21037 bp, 34 predicted proteins | sample SI_122_August201_5_FD_179868 | JGI IMG/M metagenome (GOLD analysis project Ga0233433, IMG submission 179868) | Seawater microbial communities from Saanich Inlet, British Columbia, Canada - SI_122_August2016_100_MG | ecosystem: Environmental > Aquatic > Marine > Inlet | place: Canada: British...
CAGCCAAACCAATATTTGTAGGTGGGAATGGTGTGTCTCCATCCATTGTTGTTACCACACTTCCCTCTAAGAATGTTAGTCTTGCCATTAATGTGATTGGTGAGCCAGAAGTAGTATCGAATGAAATATTATTTACAAATCCAAAGTATGTTAAATCATCATTTACTCCTGTTAATTCACTGTAGTTTATCTTTAACATGAATCTATGTTGTAATGATGACCCTTGCATGTTTTTTGATAGGTATAGTAGTTGTTCTCTTACTGTTTGTACTGCTGAGTCTTGTTTTCCTCCCCCACCTAAATCTGTATCTGAGGCAACCAATGTCCATGATAGAGATATCTGTGTTGTATTACCTTCTACTTTTACTAATACATTCTCTTCCGAGGTTTCTTCTGGTAACGGCATTGGTGATATAGGTGTTCTTACATCTATATTTATTGAGTTGAAATTATTTATAGTATATGTGAATTGGTCGGAACCTGTTTCCTCATCAGTTTCAATTACTTTATGTAATGTTATAGTTACCATTATTTATTCAATTGTCCTTGAAGAGTTGATACTAAATGGTCTGCTGTTGATTTATCTGGTATACTAGCTATATTCACTGTTACGTTTGTTACTTTCTGACCTAATTCATTAACACCTAATTCTTTAAGTCTTTCCGGGTCATTCATTCCGAGTGAATCTCTTAATCCTATTGTAAACCAATTTTTAAATTCGGTTGCTCCGGGAATTAAATCCACGAATTGGGCTGCGAGCATAGCTGTTCCACCTGAACCACCCCTAATACCACCTAATCCTAATTTAGCGTTGAATCCAATTCCACCGCCACCTTGACCAAGTCCACCTAAGATTCCTCCTACTCCAGTTCCAGATGGAACTTTCGATGAAGGTAACTTAATTCCATTCTTTGCAGCCCATTTTTCATATGCTGATGGGTCATATTTTCCATTATTAAGCCAAGGAACACTACCTCCTTTTGCAGATGGAGTGGGTGGTTTTGGAGACGGGGTTGAAGATGAGTTTGGTATTCCCGGTTTAGGTATATTAGTTGCAGCCCATTTTTTATATGCCTCTGCATCATATTTACCATTCTTCATCCACGGGGTTGAAGTTGAGTTTGGTACTGGTATTTTTCCGGGGTTTGGTGTGGGTGGGGTTACTGTTTTTTGTATGAATTGTTTAACCCAATCTGGCATTGGTATTTTAATACTAGGTAATTTAATTTTGTCTAATTTAAGTACGCCTGTCATGAATTTATTAACTGATGTTCTAAATTTACTTGGGTTTGATTTTTTGAAAGAGTCTAATGTTTTTTGTAATTTATCTACTCTTTTGGAATGGGCACTTTCTATTTTTTTTTCTTCTATGCCCATAATATTTCTTACTATTCTTCCATGAATTTTACCTACTACTTTTCCTGCTTTACCAGCACCTTTGATTGCTATTCCTCCACCAATAATTGTGGCTGCTGCTGTCGAAAGTTGTAATACAATACCGTTTTCTCCTGAAAGATTTTTTAGAAAACCTGTAGCCATATTACCTATAGTTGTTCCAAGGTTTTTCATAACTGGATATACATCTTGATACCAAGGTATGATGAATTTCCTTAACATGTAAACCATTATAGGTCTTAACATGAATCCTATGAAATCTCCTATTGGTCTTAATATTAACATTACTGAGAATTGCATTAACTTTGCCATTTGTTTTAACATTGGTGAGAAACTTATTAGTGATTTTAATGCTCCTACTACTAATCCCCCTGCCAATATTTTACCTAGGATTCCACTGGTATCATTTGCCTCCTTTATAGCCTGAACTTTTTTCATTTGTGCTATTAGTTTACTGTTTACACCCTTTGATTCTAAAATTGCTTTTTTATGCTGAGATAATGCATCTACTAATTTCCCTGCTTTTAGGTTAATATTTACAGATTCTTCCTCAGACATATATAATTAATTCCTTACCTGATTAATAAACTTTCCTTCCATCAGGCATGTTTATTGTTTGGTCACCTATAGGCATAGAATCCTCTTTGCCTTGACTTTTATTCTGCTCTATAATTAAAAGCATCATTTTTCTAAGATACTCTATTTCTTGTCTTTGGACTTTTTCTTTATCCCAACCGAAGTTGTTTGCACAGAAGGCGTAGACTGAGTAGGTTGCTCTTTCGAGTTTATCTCTCCAACGTAAGTCTCCATCCAATCCACCAGATACTTGTCTAAAGGGAATTTCTTCGATACCTCCTGAACTATCGGTTGGAAAACGGCATAATCTAATTGGTTAATAACAGGTTCGCTTATTCTGAATGGTGCTTTAACTAAAGCTCTTAATACTAAATTCATTCTGTATTTGGCTAGTGATATTTTTGGTTCTCCTGTAGTTTCATCTATAGATGTGCATTTTTCTAATAGTGATTCTACCTCCCCAAAATTTAAAGAATCTTTGAATTCAAATTCTTCCTCTTTGCCTTCATAAGAAAAGTTCCTTGTATAAGTCATTAAATATTTAATAAATTACTAGTATTAAAGTCTTGCCCTAAGAACCTGCTTTCTCTGCTGTATCTTCATTCTCTGCTACAATCACACAACTTTTAGCTTGCCATGTTATTTCTTCAAATACAGGTTCAACTGGCTCAATTCCAGATACGTTATGTGATTCAATACCAATATCTGATAATGTTATTGTAATCGTTCTTTCATTTGTAGATGTTAATCCATTGGTGAATACCATTTCAATTGATGCTTGTTCTCTATCTACAGTTGTGGCAGTATCTTTACCAATCTGAGCAAGTAAGTCATCTAAATATGTGTGGTCTACCATTGAGGCTTGGAATCTACCAGTTATTTCAAATAGTTGTCTGTATGATGATACGGCTTGTGCATCATCTAATCCATACAAAAGATTTGCTCCCTGTGTAAATGTAATGTCTGCACTTTGTACCTGTGCTACAGTTCCACCGTTATATTTTAATTCAGCATGAGCAAATGTGTAAGGGAAGTTTGTAGTTGCTGTAAGATTAGATGCTTTTGCATAATTATCTGTATGTGTTGAACCTTGTGTTACTGTATCAGTTGTTAATAATGCTTCTTTACCATATTGGAAATCACATGAACAGTTTACTAAATCATCTACATTTGCTGAAATATTAAGAGAGTTTAATATACTACCTTCCATTCTTCTTGTTACTGAACCAGTTTCTCCTTCAAAACCAACTTCAATCATTGCTGACCTTACTGCTGTTTCTCCTGAAGATATATCATATGTGAATGTATTAGGTGTTGGTGCTGCACTATATGTTGGTGCTCCAAATAATAAACCAAACATCCACGGTTCAGATAATACAAAGTCTATTCCTATAGAACCTGTCTGTTTACCATATGCATAGTCTGTTGGCTCTATACTGCATAATTGGGCTAATGTTTTCTTTGAGTTATTAAGTGACCAACTTGATACTTTTTGTTGTAAACCAAATGCTTTAAAATTAGGTGTCGATAATTCTCCTCCTCCAAATGTAGTCTCAAAATCATATTGAAGATACGAATTAGCACCTGTACGAACCATATGTATGATTCTTCATTCTGGCTTATAAAGTTTCCTTATGGGTCTAATATTCTGTAGGTGACTTCCATTACGTGTCTATACATATTTCTATAATTATGTGTCAGGTTTCGGCTTAGAGTAATTCTTAGGTCTGTGTAGCCTGTTCTTCTTACTTGTGCTTTTAATATTTTGTCTATTTGGTCTACTACTGCTCTGTGTCTTGTTTCTGTTCCATATCCCCGGATATCTATGACTGCAATAGGATGATGTAAGTGATTTGTGCCATAAAGACTAAAATAATCAACCTTCTCAGAACCGGGTGTTATTACTACCACATCCTGAGTATCATCAATTATACCTACAGCTTTCTCTTCCCAGTTTACAGTGAATTTAGGCTTTGGAACATCATCATTATCATAATTCCATTCAGTATTCATCATGTTGATTATATCGTCAATTGCATCATATGACCCTACACCCATCAGTTTGCACTTCCTTTGTTCAATGTGTGTGTTTTACTTCCATAGTTGATATCTGTGGTGTTTTTATATACTGTTATACTTGTAGGATGTATTCCAACTTCTGACATCTTACTTCTTAATTTCCATGATAGGAATTCTAATGAGCGATTTACCTGTTCTGGTGTTTTCTTTTTATATTGTATTCCTGATGATGATACTCCTCCTGTTTTTAATTTTCTCCCCCCTTTATTATACCAATAATGATTATATACTTTCATTTTTAAGTTTGGTCTCTTTCGTAGATATATTCTTTTCATCCAGTCCAAGAAATCTCTTCCACCCTCATTATCTCTCCCAGAGAATATATTTCCATCTCTTGGTGTAAGTGTTGGGTTTTTGATTAGTTCTGGTTCATCTATTATGTCAGGCTCTGGTGTTGCGTTATAATCATGAGTATCCACAACTACTGCCCCCGGTGGAACACCAAATTTCTCTATATTATATCCTACAGATTCAGTTACTTTTGATTCTTTTGCTACTACATTTGTTAAAGAGTCAACTATAGTTTGCGGTTTATCTGAGTCCATATCTGTTGTGTCTCCTATACCTTCTGCTGCTGCATATAGTTTTTCTATTAGGTCTCTTCTTCTTCTTCTTCTTTGTCCTTCTTGTCTTGGTGTTGTAGCTTCCCCACGCCTTTCAACTATACTGTGATTATATTTGTCAACTTCCATTTCTATGACCCTATCTATATCTGTTAGTCTTGCCATTAGGCAATCGGAATAATCTCTTGACGTTGGTGTATGGTTCTATCTATATCTTCTTTCCATTGGTTTATTGAATCTCCCCAAGACCATCCACCTGAACCACCTACAGGCAATATGTCTGCTCTAAATGATGTTGATAGTAATTCTACTGCTACCATTTTTACACATGCCTCTTCAATGTCTAACGGAACAGTTGTGTCACCATAACGATAAGTAATTCTCATTCTGTTCTTTCTCATTACTGTAAAGATAAATCCTCTCATGTAAAGTCTTCCATATTCGGGGTCAAGTACAAACCCACCATCAGCATTATCTGTAATATCATTATAGTTTGCAGACCCACCAGTATTCCCTCCAGAAGCACCATCGTATACTTCAAGTGAATCTCCTGAACTAGATACTAGTCCACCGTTTGCGTCTGTTCTGATTTTTCTATGTCGGAGGAATAAAGGAGTACCCCAACCAAATTCATATATAATAGGCATATCATGTACTTCAGTAGTGGCAGTTGCCTCACGCCATGCGTGACCAGTTCTTCTGTCTATTTCATCTTCTTTTCTGTTGATTAGTTTAATTACTTGTGCTTTGTTTGGTGTGGTTGTGTCTGTTATATCTACCCTCAAAAAATCTGCAACATCTTGCACAGTACAGTAGACAGGAGTAACCATATGCTTAAATATGTGCTCCTATCTTTTAAAGTTTGCTCTAGTAACTAAACATGTATTACCTTACTTCAAGCTGATTTTATTGCTTCTTGCCCGGCAGAACTTGATGCTAGTTCATTAAATTTGCCTGTATCTAAAGTGCCTAAACCCATCTAAGATTCGCCACGGTGATATATGTCTAATACACCTTGACTTGACCCAACGGCTGCTTTGATTCTAACAACACATCTATTATAAGGATTGTCTAAAGTCTCTATTACAGGTGCTGCGGCTGCTGTTAATGTCGTTTCTGCTTTTATTTGTACCCAGCCATTTCCATAATCTGTGGCATCTGTACCGGTCATATCAGTGTGGTCTGGTAACCAATCTGCTGTTGCCCAAATTTCATATTTTAAATCATTTGTAATACAATATAATGTAAATACTGAAGTTCTGACATTTCTACAGTCAATATCTAAACATGTTGCATAAGCGTCAGTTGATGTTAATGCTAAATTTCTATTATGTAGCCCAACTATTGAACTTCCATCATTTGTGGTTTTCTCTCTACGTTGGTCTTCCTGAGCCATACGTAATTATGTATAGTCTACCTTATAAAGTTATTGGAAAAAAAGAAAAAAGGGTGTAAAAAACTAAAATCCTACTACTCGTAGTTTACAGGTCATAGTGATAGAGTCGGCATCATCTGCTTCATCGAGGACTGCACTTGCAGTTCCTGATTCATATAGTTTTAGCTTCCCTGTTGCTGCTGCACCTAGGGCTGCTGGAACGTATTGGGGTATATTGCCTGTTGAAACCTCTAGAACTGTTACTGCAATAATTGTAGTGAGTCTGCCGTCTAGGGTTAAATCTAGGACGTTTCCTGCAATATCGTAATCTTCTGATGTATAGGTTACGTCTACAATTGCTGTTTTGAGTTTGGATAATAGTTCTGCTTGTATGGATAGTGTTTTCCCGGTTACTGATTGGTAATCGGAATTCACTGCGATTGCGAGAGTCATTAAAATATGTGGAAAGTCATTATATATAAAGATTTAAAAAAATGAAAAAGTGGGAATTGGTTCGACTAAAGTTTAATGTCTCTAATCTTGCCTTGTGATTTAAAGTGTCTACAGACAGTTTCTCCCATTGTTCTGAACAATGCTTTCTCAACAAGTGTGTTACTGTTGATAAATGGATAACCCGGAGTACGTCTTGTGGCTTCGTAATACTCGGTTGGAATTGCGACTTGAATTCCTAATCTAGGATAACCAAATCCTTCTGCATCAGAAGTATCTAATGCAAATAGTCTACCGACTTCAGTTCCTCCAGTAGTTGGAGCATCTTTGGTTGGTACAAATGGTATGCCGTAGAGTGAGTTTACGTGGATACCTACACCAGTTCCATCGAATGTTTTGATTCCGTTAACATCGACTTGTACAATCTTCTCACCGTATGGGTTTGCGACCCTGACTTGTGGAAGGTATAAGCCTTGAATTTCGGAGTAAACTTCGTGGCTTCCTAAGAATACATTTGGGTCTTTACCAGCAGCAATTCTGATTTTTCTGAGGTGAGTTCTAATTACATCATCAGTTAAGACACCATCAGTACCTAAAGTACCGGATGCTGATTCAACTGTTGCATCGTAAGTAGTTCCACTATCTCTGTCAATTGCAGAGGTAGTTGCTTTCCAAGGGTCATAATAGTCTGTGTATGTACCGCCTTGTGAGTCTTCTTCAGCATCGGAAGAAATAATTCTATCCAATGATTCAAAGTCATTAGTACCGGCAAAGTTTGCACTTGCAGCAGCAGCGTCAGTTGCTACATCATTCAAGAGAGCTTGATTGATGAGTTCTTTGTGCTGTACAGCCATATACAATCTTAATGAACCGAGTCCACCCCAAATATCGTCTTTACTGTGATTTGAGAGCCATTCCATAACTTCAGATGTACTGAAAGTTAGTGCCATAGTCTTTGGTCTAACATCAATCTCAGCAATTGTAGGCTTGATTGTGTCAGGAATTACACCACCTTCTGCGACACCACCTTTAGAGGTGTTGCCTTGTGCTGTATCGACTGTTGGTCTTGCGGAAATAACCCTCCATCCAGATTTATCCCAAGGATATTTTGGTAAGATACCGAAAGCGTTTGCTTCAAGATTTAATTGTGCCCATGCATATGCACCAAAGACTGCGTTGAAAACGCCTCCTGTTGATGTTAACATTGGGTTGTTGGTCTTGGAGATTAAGCTTCGGCTAAATCCACCGTAGTATAGAGACTCTAATTCGTCCATAGTTCTAATGCCGTTCACCATTATAAAGTACCCTCCTTATCGTATTTTTCAGCAATGTCCAATAGACTTTTTCCTACCATTGACAAGTTCTCAAAACCTGCATTTCTGCATTTTGAGAGAATTTGGTATGGCAAGAGGTCTTCTTGTGCATTTTGTGCTTTTGACACGTTTGTGGTTGGTCTTTCGACTGGTGATGTTACATGAGATGAGATAGATTTCTCTTGCATCTTAAGGTCACCTTTATCTCCTTCTGGTTTATCTTCGACTTTTCCATTGGCATCTTGGATACCGGATTGGTCACCAGTTGGGTAAGGGTCTTTTGGTGCAGTGACTTTGTCACCAATATCTTCGCTATCAGCATTGCCTTTTGGGCTTTGTGGTAGGTCAGTAGGTGTCTCCATTGCTTTCTCCATCTTGTCTTGTCTTGCGACAATTGATTTGAGTGCTTCTAGGATTGCCTTATTGGTTTCTTCTTTGTCATCATCGTCAGAAGCTTTCACTTCTGGTTTGATTTCGTCTTTCTCGTCCTCTGCTTTTTTCTCGAAGGGATTTTCTTTTTCCTCTTCGTCAGCTTTGGCTATGGTTTTTATGTCATCTAATGTGGTCATGTTGTTATAATAATTCTATATAAAGGGGTTTATAAAGATTATGTTTCCTACGCCATTTACTAAATGTCCTTCAGGAGATACTTCTACATTGTCACCATACTGTGCTATTCCTTCTGCTGATGTTGAAAACTTGTTCATTTCCATTACCCATTCTTCTTCTGCTTTGTTTTTAATTGCTTTTAGTATAGGCATTGGTTCTTCTTTGTAGTTTTCTATATAGTCTTTTATTGCTAGGTGTAGTTCTGAGTTGTTGTCTGTGTTTTTATTTTCCTCCCAATATTTTCTTACTCCTTTCTCAAATTCACATTCTTTCTTTGCAATAGGGTCTGTAGGCTTGTTTCCTAGTTTGGTTGGGTCTCCTAGTTTCTCTGGAGTTATTGCGTCTGCGTCTTTCTTTTTCTCGTCTTTAGGGTCTGATTCTGATGATGTTACTTGGTTGCTTCCCCCGGTTCCGTTTACTGACGTGTTATATGCACCTAACCCTCTTGGGTTTTCAGTGCCTGTACCGACTATATCTTTCTGAATTATGATTGAACATCCACATGATTTCTTAAAGTATTGTCTATCTCCATCAGGTTTTGCTACTTCGTCTACACCTGTTTCAGATAGGTCTGGTTTTTCAGAACAACTTGCTTTTTCATCACATTGATTACCTACACCTGTTGAACCCATTACATGGTCTGCTTTATGTTTTGGTGCATTAGGATTTATTCCATGTTCATTATTATGACGTGACCCACAGTATGCTTCAGCGTCTCTAATGTCATCTTTATTTCCTTCTCCAGAAATACAAGATTCAGTTGAACTGTATTCTTTTTGACCTGCATGAACTTTAGTATCTTTATCTACGTGTTGCTGAATTGAGCCACAATATCCACCGGCATTGTGTACCGATGGGTCTTTCTTTGCGTGTGCCTCACAGGCTGCAAATTCCATTTTTCCATATTTAGTAGGTAATGGTTTAGTCTTATCGTCTGGTCTCTTTAAATCAGTTTCAGGAAAGTCTTCCTCGTCTTGTCCGTAAATATCTTTTCCTGCTTCATACCAAATAGTACCATTGGAATCAATCATATGTATTTTTAATTTTTCTTCTCCTTCTTCAGTTGCTTCTGGGTTATAACCTTTGGCTTCACCAATATGAGTTTCAACTTCTTTAGGAACATCGTCTTGGTCTATTGGAGTACCCATATCTGCTTTTCTTACTTCTGCGTTGATATAACAACTTGTACCATCACATTTGGCTTTTAATTCTTCTCCATCTTTTTCTACATGGACTGCCTTTGCTAATGGGTTTACATCTGTAATTAATGCGAATGCAACTGCTGGGTCTTCACATACTGCCACTTCATATATCTCTAGGTCTTTTAATCTGTATGCCATCGTTCCATCTGATTGTGGTACTGGTATTCTGTTTGCTTTTGTTGCCCCTCCGAATGATAATCCTTTGTAAGTACCATCAACTATTTGTTTCCAAATGAAATCATCTAATGCTGTGTTTGAATGTATTTTACCTAAAATTTTAATTGCTGGGAGTTTCTCACCATTTTTAGCCTGAAGTGTTACTTTTTCAAAATTGATACCTCTGCCTACAATACGATTTGAATGAGTGTCTGACATTGGTGCATTTCTCTCCATCCATATTGGAAGAGCCTTGTATAGTTCATCTATATCTGTAATCTCTCCTTGACGGTCTTTAATCTCTACTGATAATATGCCTTCAAAGAAACGGTCTGTATTATCTTCTTTAATAACTAGTTGTTTTGTGACAAAATTGGACACAGTTATCTCGTCTGTCATGTATATCTAGTTGACGCTAATGCTTTATAAATATTCTTAATAATAAAAAAAGAGGGTTACGATTGTGTAGTCGTATTACCGTTTGACTGTCCTGCTCTAAATCCAAAATACATTAGTGCAGCACCTGCAAATATTGTGCTGAATTGCCATGCCTGACTAAATTGTTCTTGTGTGATTTTTATATCACCGTATACAAATCCAGTAGCAATTCCGACTCCTGCTGTTCCTATCAACAGAATTATAACTGATGATGCTAGAACTAGAGCCATTTCATTTTTTGTGAAAGCCATGTAAATCCAACCATTAATCAGGTATTTAAACTTGATGTAGAGTTATATCATAATGGCTATGACTACACCGGCTGTTGCTACAATTACACCTAATATGGATACTATCTTTCTGAATTTTATTAGAGATGTTTCTCTTTTTACTGCTTTATGCCCAGCCAGAATTTGTTCCTGTTCTTTTTTATAACGTGTGAGTTCTTTACCGACTAAAAGGTGTGTATCAAACTTGCCTGATATATCTGCCTGTGATTCGACAAGTTTGTTGATTTGTTCCTGTATGTCGTCTATTCGTTCGAATATACGTTTAAATGCTATGTCATCTTCCATGTGTGTAATCCACTGTTATTCTATTTAAGTATTCTTTCTGAGTTCTAGTTTAGGGCAATAAGATGTCCTGTATGTATTAATGCTAGTATGATTTCAGGTTCAGACACAAATTGCTCTAATAGGTCTTCTGGTGAGCCTGTGCCGTCAAATGCACCACATGCGTAACATATTGCTATTGTGAATTCACCGTCTGAATACACGTACATATCCTTACCTTTCCTCGTACAGTTGTCCAATTGGCATGTTGGCACGTTATTTAACTTTTTTGGCATATCGACACTACAAACAGTTTATTAATAAGTATTATGTAAACTACAGTCATGGCGTCATCAATATATGTATATAGAAGCATAGCCGAATACAAAAAGTATTATGAGGGAAAACATGAACAACTTATATACCAAATACCTATACTTGATATGTATGTTGATACAGACAAAGAGAAGATGTTTGTCATTACTAACCAAGATTTGGATTCACAGAAACGCAATATAGATTTCTTTAGAACCATTGTACATGTTAGGAGTGAGACATTAGTTCCTAGTGTTATTAGTAATGATGAGTTTAATGTTAGAGTTGTTCAGCATGGTAAGGTTATGTATAATGGTAAGAGTGGTAATATTGAGTTCTTCCCCCGATTTAGAGGATGTGATATGAAACAACATGCAGACAGATTTATTGGTGGTGCTAAGGACGAGCAGAAATATCTTTTAAAGTATGACTATCGATATTATGATTTTCAGCAAGATAGGATAAATCTAATTTTAGGAGATGTGCAAAATTCGGTTTTAGATAATTTACGTTCAGTTTTGGGAAAAGTGGGTCGTTGCATATTTCCTCAAGATAATAAATAGTTGGTTTCTCAGAAGCCCAATGTTTAATCCATCTGTCATAATCTAACTGTTCAAAGATATTATTAATTTCATTTTCATTGTTAGGAAAATTAACATATGTGTATAGGTTCACACCCGGATGAAAATATAAAAAGTTAGATAAGAATGCTAGTTTTCTATCCTTTCTAAAAATTAGAATCTTTTCAAAGTCTTTGTATTTCTCACTCCATTCTTTATTGGGAAATCCTTTTCTATAAATACATTCTATCTTTTCTACAATACAGCCGGGGTATTTCCTGTAAAGGTATTCTACTAAACTAGTCTGTCCACATTTGTAAGCACCTATAATTGCAAATTTTAGAGTCTTACTTTCCGTGTATCCTCACCGGTCATAATCTGTTTCCATTCTTTACCGTGTTTTCTACGCATTGATTTCCAGAATGGGTCATGTCCGAATTGTCCACCTGCTTTGTTATATGCTTTAGTGGTATCAGCAACTCGTCTGTTGCAAGTTCTGCATAATCTACAATTGATTTGTTCGATATTAAAATGATAGTCTCTACAGAAATAACATAGTCCATAATATTTCGGGGCTACAACAGCCAATAAAGCCTCTCTACCTTTCTTACCTGCACAGTCTCCACATATATCTACAAGTGTTGCTGCACAAGCTGCTTTAGTAAAACAACCAAAACATACTGCTTCATTATCATCGTTTACGTGTAGGTATTCATTTGATTGGTGTGCTTTCCATAGTCTCTGTTGATTCTCGTTAGCGTTATGTTCTCCACCGGAGATTTTTCTATCATTACCCAATCTGTTTACACCCACACATATTACATTCGTAATCATCTCTAGTAGATTGATGACATGAACAGTCACATGGTAGCAAACTGCATTCACCGTCTTTACATTCAGGCAATTTCTTTATCCCTCTTTAGAATGGTTAGTTTTCTTAAGCACTCATCAATTATGTACACCGATTCTGTATGTGCATCGACATTGTCAGAAAGTGTGATTGCTCCAAAGATTCTGTCAATCTCTTCAAGTATTTTATGTTTAGTTACATTTGATGGTATACCTACCATTGTTGAAGCAATATTCATCCATGAATTTGTTGACAATGTTTCGTCTTTGTTAAGTTCTACGGTTACTGTATTATCTGAACCTGTAATAATATCATCTGGTAATGATTGTACCATTTTTGGTTTTTCTGTTAAATTAACTGTTCTAATTTTTCCTTGTGCTTCCATTGTTTTTGTTACAAGTGGTGATTTTTTCTTTCCCATATTTCTTTTTACCTTTTTGGTATGGGTACAGTTCTCTTCACAGTTAAGATGTTTCTTCATTATCATTCTCCCATCTGTTAAATGAATCAAACTCATTATCTACAAGTTCTCTTGCGTCTCTTACTGTCATCTTTGTTACCTTTCTTAATTCGTCTACTGTCTTGGTTTTCTTCCAACCGAAATCAAGTGAAGTCTGTAATGTGGTTTTAACTAATTCGTAATTGTTTGGTGTAATTCCATTAGGGAAATTCTTTCTGATACCTCCTGCTCTACCTGCTCCTCTTGGGTCACCTTGATTACCACCCTCAGTTCCAGTTCTCTTTCTTCCGGGAGCACCTTGCATACGTTGCTGTTCTTCTTTTGGAGCAGCACTGCCTCTACCACGTTCACCCGGCTTTAAAACTGTATCCTGATTCTCTTCACCCGGCTGTTTATTCTGTTGATTGAATTGGTCTTGTAAAGTAACCACAGGTTCTTGTGAAACTTCGAATTTTCCAGTTGGTGTTCTGGTAACTTCGAATCCTAGTTCTTGATAGGCTTTCATGTTTTCAATTTCAACACCTTCAATCTGTAGGTCTCTGAGTTTGTCAGTTTCTTCACCTTCGTTAAGTTTGATATCCCAATCGTCAATACCCAAATGGTCAGCGATTTTTCTAAAGAATGATTTGTATAAAATATCTTGACCCCATTTGACAGCACGGTTTGTGATTGTAACTTGCAGTCCTTCTTGTGACCAACCAGTAGGAAGTTCACCGAAGTAAAGTGGAAGGACACCATACAATGCACCGATAATCATTCTGAGTTCTCTTCTAATAACTGTAAACTCTAATTCCTTTAGTGAGCCAGTAAAGTCAAGCCATTCAGCCATCTTACCTTGTGCTCCTTTATCATTTTCTACTAACAGTGGTTGTATAGAATATGGGTCTTCTAATGCTTTTTGTTGTAATACATCCCATGATTTTCTGAAAGTTTCATAATTTCTTGAAGATAGAATAAGCATTCCTCTTGGAGGTCTCATCTTGTCGAAATATTTTCTAATGTATTCATCCATGTGAGACAAAGCCATTGCCTTTGACCAGATGGTATAAATTGGTGAATAACCATAAAGTAATCCCGGTGAGTATTTTCCAACTTTCCATATGATTTCTCCTTTAGCATAAACAACTCTTTTTGGTGTAGGAACACCGAGTCCATAAACTGTGTTAACTTCGAACCATGCAGGTAATCCAATTGCATTACAGATGTGACATCTTGCCTCTTCACCATCTTTGGTATACATGAGATTTTCTTTTCGGTGGGCAGGGTCAGGGCAAACCATAACTTGAGCACCAGTATCAGTATAACCTAATCTACCATCAGCGTCAACAATGAATGCAATGCTAGGTGGGTCTATTCTGATATATTCAGTATACTCTTTAACTTTAGATTTTCCAGTATCATCATTGATTTTATATTTAGGGGAAGTAAGCATAAATGCCATGTCGAATATTTCAAGGTCTTGTTCTAGTTGTCTAGATAGTTCTTCTAATGTCTGCTCGTTTCCATTGATTGGTTTTGTCATTAGGTCTTCTAGTCTTTTTCTGTTTGCTGGGTCTGGTTTTACTATGTTATTTCCCCCACATGTATCACACATGAGTGGGTCGTCTTTTAAATCTTGAACATCTGAATTAGGCATCTCATCTACTGATATAGTTTCTTTCTTTTTCTCATGAGGTGGATATTCAAATTGTTTTGAACAGTCCTGACATTTGTATTTGAATCGTTCTTTGATTTCAAATCCATTCTTGAACATTTCTCTGTTTAAAGTATCAATTGGAATTCTCACTGCGTCTACAGTCTTGGCTAGTTCAACAACCATAGCCATTGGGAATGGGAAAATTGGTAATTTAGCACCTGTATCGGTACTCATCATAGGCGTGGATACTGTAGGTCTTACAGTTTGTGTAGTATTACGTTTGGAAATGAAATTAAATCCTTTAGATAAACTATCATACAAACCCATATGATATTGTCACTATGTCACACTATATAAGGATTCTGTCAAGATTTGTCAAGTGTAATTAGTAATCTTTTTATCAAGTTGTGATGGAATAATTACATGTTCTATGAAGAATATATCCTATACCCAGAGGAAGAAGACCCTAGAGCAGAGTATGTGTCAGATGAATTAAAAATTTATTACTATATGTCTAATATGATAGAAGGTACTCACGATTTTATGGATACTGTTACTCACGAATGGTTGCATGGACTATTTGATTGGGCTACAGAGGGAGCAAAACATGAAGAAGAAAAAATAGATGCAGATGGGGAACATTTCATAATGCGGTTGATGAACTTCAAAGACTAGGCATGTTTTTCACATGAGATATCTCTAGTTTCTTTGATACATTTACAAGATGTTGTTTTCTTTGTAGTTTTGATGACTACTTCCTCATCAATTACATCATATTCTTTTACGCGTGAACCTGCCATCCTTTTTAAAGGCTTCTTTTCTTATAAAAAGATTGAGATATTCCTATTATCCATTTTCATACTTATATATATTATATATATAACTTATATAACAATAACATACCGTTAAACTTAACTAGTAACCAAATAATACCAAATATGGTCACGGAAATGATTTGTAGAGCGAAATCAGACGGAAAATACGATTCTGTAAGGGTTTCTGGGGTCACAATTGAACAACAAATCGAAGATGACAGAAAATTTGGCTTTTTATCACCAAAAAACGGTGTTTTGAACTACATTATACTCAATAATGACAAAGAAATCACAGAAAAACAGGTAAAAAGAGCAGTTTCGATGGCACTTTTCGGGTGGAGATTGCACGTTCCAATCAAGTTTAGACGTGTAAAAAACCGATTAGACGCAGATATTACAGTACAATTCAACTCAGAAGAGGACGATGAACTTTTAGATAAAAATACATTAGCATATATGTACTATCCACTCGGAGGAATCAATGATGGCAAATGTGTCGTAAATAAGCGATTTCACTGGACAAACCACGGTAAAGGGGTGGATATGCATGAAATAGACCCAACACACTATCCAATTCCTACCCCAAGCAATCCAAAGGGTAAAACATGGGATTTAGACAAGGTATTGCGTCACGAGTTTGGTCATGGTGTATTCGGTTTGCCTCATTCCCAAAGCGAAGCCAGAATCATGAGTGGTAATGAATCATTCATGGCAGAGTTTTTCACGGGGGAAGACATAACAAGAGCACAAGCAAAAGCAGGAATCAGAGAAGGGTTTGCACATAGATTAAAACAGTTGACCGGCTGGTATAAAATTAGAAGTAACAACTCTTAGTAAGTCTTATATATCAAATTATTAATTTAACCATGTGGATATGGTTACAATTTTTATTGCTCTCTTGTTAGGCGGACTACTCGGAGTAGGTATCGGTTCCTTTATGGCTGACGATACTCCACAGATGAATACTATTTGTGATTCATTTCATTCCGAAGTTAAAACTGTTACATCTGTAATTGGTGGAACCGCAGTTCCTTTAGAGATTACTGAATATGTTTGTGATGATTTTCACATGAGGGATAAATAATGTTGAATACAGAAAAGATAATTTCAGGTGGGTACTTGATATCAGATGAGTTTGCATATACATTATCAAAGATATATGGAGTTGAAGTAATACGTTAAACACAGATAAAATAAATGGTGGGTATGATGTACGAGTTGATTACAATCCTTGGTCATCATCAGGTTCAGAGCCTGAGCCGGGCAATGTTGCAGTACGATTTGATTGCGAATCATTAAGGAGAATTATAGGAAATTGAAATTATCTAGAAAAGAATTAGAGAGCACTGTTTGCCTAGCGTGTGCAAAGAAATTTGGGGAGCATACAAAAGACAGAGGCACGAAATTCAGCATAAGTTCATTAATGGAATGCATGTTTAGAATCCAAGGTACCTATATGGAAATTGCAGATTTGAAACAAAAGGATATGGAAACACATCCCGGGGTAATGGACATGCGTTCAGATATATCTAAAGGTGATAATAATGAATAAATTTGGTATTGGTTTTTTAATTGGTATTATTCTATTGTTTGGTAGTATTGTTATTGCGTCTGAATATAAGTATGGTCAGTCACCGGGAGAAGTGATAGGAGAATTTATTTTCATATTAGAATCAATGGAATGTGATGAATTATATTATACCATTATTAACGATGATTTAGAATATACCAAAAAGTTTTATATGGACAATTGTATATTTGGTGATACTAATGCTTAATACAGATAAGATTGCCGGTAGAATAGGTATAAGTTGGGAACAAGAATATAGTGTTAAATGGACTAACACTAATTCCACTGTATCTTTTACAGATATCCAATTTGCAAAAACTGACATCGACACAGTGAGGTATTACGTTGACCACACTTAACACAGACAAAGCCTACGGCAACTCGAGCATAGTTGAGCCTATGTTCGGTGGACTATCTATGTTAAGAGTAATGGCAGCCAACGCTCATAAGGAAGCAGTTGAAAATTTATTATTGAGGGATTTGAATGACACTTAGAAGAAATTATGGTATTAGTATAGAGGCAATACAAAGGATTAAGAAATTAGAATTATTAGAACGGATTGCAGTAGCATTGGAGAAAAATAATGCTTAATACAGATAAGATAAATAATGTAAAAGAACGTAGTTCAATAGAGGTTATAAATTTTTGGGAGAATTTGCTTGCTAAACACTGATAAGATTAATGGTTATCCATATTATGAAGATACCCCTAAACGATATCCATTTATTTCAATAACACCTGAAACATTTAGGGAGTTTATTAATGCTTAATACAGATAAGATAAACAATATTAAAAAACAGTATGCAGAAACATACAAGTATAGTGACGGCATGTATGAGACAAAATATTATCAAGACTCTGAATATTTATGGGGGCTTGACACTGTAACAACAAGAGAACATCCTTTAGGATGGGAGATGGAAGATGGTCATATTGCGAGGTATGATATTGTTCGATAGAAGCGAAGCCAATCCTTTAAGTGAACTGGATAAGAAAAAGTTCTACACAATCGTGGGGGTTTCAAAGTGCGGCACTACATCCACAGCGAAATACTTACAAAGTCTGGGGTATTCAATTGAGAAAGCCGATGGGTGGTTTGACAAGCCTAAATTTATAGAGTCATGGGCTAACAAGAATAACCAACAGCATATTGTTCCCTTGATTATATTAAGAGACCCAATTGAAAGGGCATGGAGTCACTTTCATTATATGTTCCAGAACAAGCCATATGATGAGACAGATGACAAAATTAAAGCGGAGCGTCTCGAGAAGGTGTCGAGGCTATCTTGCTATACCAGATGGTTAGGCGAGTGGCTAGATTTGGGGGCAGTTGTGCTCTGGTATGAGGACTTGATAGAATTACCGAATTTCCCTCACGAGAACAAAACAAAAGTTAAACCTGAGTTGGATGAGGATACTAGTGCTATGATTAATAATTTTATTATGGATGAGTATTATTCTTTTTTTACGGAGTTTTCCCCCACGACTAAGACTGAGTAATACTTATATATCATTCCATTATATTAGATATGTCCTTCAGGGATTACCTTGATTATTTCGTGAGGAATAGTCGGTCGAGAGATTAATGAAAGGTAGCCCTCTTAGGATTAGGTCTCTTCGCAGACTAAGGTGAAAGTTTAGGACTGGTTTAGCCAGAGAACCCCCATCACCTTTGTTAATTCTTTTAGATATACTTATATTCTTCTTCCCCCGGACATTATATATGTCCTCTCGAGAAGATAAATCTGAGACTAGTCACCAAGGTGAAAAGTCTTTAGAAGTTTTAGAACAGGAAATGTTTTCATTGTTAAATGGAATGGATATGTTTGAAAGAACAATGGCTTTCAACAAATCTATGATGAAACTATGTCAACAATGGACTGCTAAAGCAAGAACTGTTAGGGAAAGATAGGTAAACCCTTTTATACAATACCTACTATATTTTTTTTATGCAATTCAAATATTTTGAAGTGAATGGAGTTGAGCATGAGGCTGATATCAGTTCTTTTGGTGATATTATGACTCTTGTTAAAGCTCTCCCCGAAAATCAAGGCTTGATTGTTACAAAGAACAACGAGTTAATGGCTACAGATATTCCTGAATAGGATATTTGTATCTATACCTTTTTTTATTTATACCCCACGAAATAGAAAATTTGTAGCCTCCCGAAACTCAAAAAACACCTTTTCTCCTATGTGACCTTGCCACTACGTGTTTGGAAACTGAACAATATGGATTTGCTTTTAGAAAATAAAAAAATAAAAAAGAAATTTAAAATCTATTGATTAACAGATTCTAAAAGTTCTTGCCATTCGGTTTCTCTTGCGAGAAAGTCAGGATTGCTTTCCATCTCTCTTTCAAAAACAACTTTGAAGCCATAAGCCTCATTATAAGAGAGTTGAGATAATACTGCCTCAACTAAATCTCCTATTGTTTTGTTTTTTCCTATATGCAAGACAGTTTGTCCTTGTTCAAATGCTTCTGTTTTGAGTGTTGTTTGCATACCTTACCCTTGTTTAATGGGGTTAATATAGCTTTCTAATCTAATAAAAAAAGAAAAAAGAGGGTATTAACCCATAATACTAAGGTCGTTTTCTTCTTCTTGAATACGACACTTGATTTGAAGTAGTGACAATTCGATTTCTTCAATTTTTAATTCGAGACAATCGTTTGTTCTACATTCGTTTAGGATTGAAGCGTTTGCCATAACGTCCTCAATAGCCCGTTGTTTTGTGACAGTTGTCATGTTAGATTATAGAATAAAGCCATTAATAAAACTTTAGTTTTTAAAAAAAAGAAAAAAAGGGAATAGATTATTTAATTAATCTATATCCACCACATGACCCACAAGAATCTTCGAGATTAGTATCTCTTAGAAACCCTGAATCGACGGCGATTTCCATATCAACGGTGTATGGTTTACCGTTCCATGTTTCGCAGTTACAAATCACTTTTGTTTGCATACTGAGGGTAGAAAACCTAGCTTTATAACAGTTTAGTTTTTTTACAAAAATCAAGAAAAATACTAAGTCGTATCAAGCTTTATATGTGAACAATTCCAAGGGTATGGTTAGACAAAAAGTGGGGGTTTAAATACTAAATTAAAAAAAACAGAATTTGTCTAAGTCCTCCAATTTTGAGATAGTATTATAAAGAAGTATCAATAATGGTCAATATGTCAAAAATCCAAAACATGATTGATACCTTTCAAGCAATCAATGAAGTAAGAAAGGTAAAACATGACGCAAGAATCCAAGACAAACAAACCAAATTAAAAAACAAAGTTTTAAACAAACTTTCAAATGATTTGGCAAAACTAGAGAATAAAAAATATTCTCAAATCCAAGAAGAAGAAATTACAGAAACTTTTGAAACTGTAAAACCAGCTGAACAAACCACAGATGATTTAAAATCTAAAATGCAAAAATTAGATAATAGAATCATAGCAACACCAAACAACCGAAACTCAAACCTTCACTTAGACAAAGGAAGAATTGATGAAGTAATAGAGGTGTTGTCAAAAACTCCAACCAAAGATTTAGTCGTTTCCACAAAAGCAGGAAAAACCCGAGTTTTCTTGAATAACCCAAACCCATTAAAAATATCAAGGGTTAGAAAATTCTTGAAAAATCACGGAAATTATGAATTTGAGGTGAAAAACCTTTAATTCTCTTTTTTCTATTTTTGATGAAATCGAAAACCAAATAATGACAGGAATTGAAAAGGAGTTAGAGGAACTTGAGAAAATCACATCTTGAGAACTTGAGAGAATGGGAAAAAATCATTCTCTTAATGTCTCAGAATAGTATTTTCACAAAAGATGAAATTGTGAAAGTATGAGCTTTTTTCAGTACCGTAAAGTACCGTACTTTTGGCAAAAGTACCGTACTGGTACCGTAAAAAAAAGTACAAAAAAGTAAAAAAAAGTACGAAAAGGTACAAAGTATGATACTAAGTAAGTAATAAGTTATGAAAAAAAGTGGGTATAAAAAATAATAATATAATAAGTAATAAGTAAATAAGTAATAAGTATAAGTAAAAGGTATTGTATATATATAATAAGTATATATAATATATATAATAAGTATATTACCTAACCTAATCCAATCTAAGTATATTGTA
>Ga0233433_10001623_pt1 | contig 21037 bp, 18 predicted proteins | sample SI_122_August201_5_FD_179868 | JGI IMG/M metagenome (GOLD analysis project Ga0233433, IMG submission 179868) | Seawater microbial communities from Saanich Inlet, British Columbia, Canada - SI_122_August2016_100_MG | ecosystem: Environmental > Aquatic > Marine > Inlet | place: Canada: British...
CCATCACAGGTTACCCATGCTGATTATCATGCATAATAATCGTGCCTGGCATATGGAGCTGATGTACCTTCAGTACATGGCAGGCGTCAGGGGGCGCGGCACTGACAGAGCTCACATTGGTACCACTTTCAGAGACCCTTATATCGACTTTGCCAAAATAGCCGAGGGTTATGGCATGAAAAGTGAAGGACCTATCAGTGATCCAGAGCAAATGGTCGCTGCCTTAAAACGAGGTGTCGACACAGTCAGAAACGGCGAACCTTACCTCATTGATGTGCTGACACAGCCAAGGTAAATAAAATGATCAAAAACCTATTAAGCAGCCTAGTCGTTTACTTAGTAAGCGCCCTTTCATCGCCTGTATTAATAACAGCAGAGCCAATAACTGGCAACGCCGCAAATGGCAAGGAACCCTACTTTAACCATGGCTGCTATGCCTGTCATGGGTACCGTGGCATTGGCAAGCACAATATCGCCAATGATGTCAGTGGCATCATGATGAACGAAAGCGTTTTCCTGATATTCCTTCGGGCTCGCAGTGAGCTCAATCCGCCTTTACCATTCCAGGGGATGCCGCACTATCCAGAATCCAGTCTGGCCGATGCTGAAGCGCTGGATATCTATGCCTATATTAGAACCTTTAAGGATTCGCCACCGCTGGCAGAATCCAATACAACGCTACAGGCAATAATCAGATCCGCGCAGTCCCAGCACCAGGCCCAATAGATAGCCTACCTAATATCAAGGTAACTCATCTGCCGGCACACCGAGAAATCCAGGCAAGCGCGTTTTTCTGATTCCAAAACTGACCTCCCACGCCTTGCCGTTGCGGCCGGATAGAAATCCACTCACCCGGGCCTGACTTCATATCAGCCAAGACGATAAAGGGCTGCTGTGAAACAATCCGAGCATTTAAACTGCCTCGCAAGGCTACCTGGATTATCTCACCTTTAACTGATATGCAAAGAGTCCGCCGATCAACATGGGGATACCGAAAAGGAGGAAATTGCTGGTAATTGAAAAACCCGTAGCAAGCATATAGCCCGCTAATCCTGGACCAATGACCGCGCCCAATCGCCCCAAACCAATGGCCCAGCCTACGCCGGTACTACGAATTTCGATCGGGTATAACTTGGCAGCAACAGCATACATACCGGTGTAGCCTCCTTGAAGACTGACGCCAATCAGGAAGATAAGCGTCATGAGCAAGACCTCAGTGACAGCGGTCCAGGACGCGGCGGCGGCAAAAACCCACATAAGAATCGCTGCAGTAATCGCAAAAATACTGATCAGGTTGGACAGTGACCATTTCGACGCCATCGAACCGAGCATAACGATTCCGACCACACCACCAAAATTAAACAGGGTAAAGGCGAGATTACCGGACTCTGCTGAGTAACCGAGGTCAATAATCAGTTTCGGTATCCAACTCATCAGGAAATACAGTGTACTGATACAGAGGAAAAAGGTTGCCCATAATGTGAGCGTAGAACGCCGCAGTTCCGGGGTAAGTAACGACAGCATTTTTTCAAGAATCCCTTGCCGATCAACCTCCACCGCTCCATCTGACTGATTGATCAATGGCATTTCGTTTAGAGGCTGAATCGAAAACCCAGCCAATATATTATTGACCTTCTGTAATGCGTTAGCCGGTTGTTTTTTACACAAAAACTGAAGCGATTCCGGGATAAAAATGAAGGCAACGATGGCCAGCACCAGGGTGACTGAGCCGCCGGCAACAAACATACCACGCCAGCCAAATTCAGGCACAATACTACTCGCCACCATCCCGGTCATCATGGCCCCCAGGGGATATCCCGCGGTCACTGCGGTCACCGACAGGGCTCGAAACCGTTCAGGACTGTATTCCGAGGCGAGTGTGGCAACACTTGCCAGCATGGCACCGGCACCCAGGCCACTGATAAACCGGAGGACAATCAACCAGGTCAAAGAATCAACCAGGGAAGTCAGTACGACAGTCGACCCCACCAACAACAGCGTGATGATAATCATGGTACGTCGACCGATAACATCAGACAGCGTTGCCAAAAACATGGCCCCCATCATCATCCCGAGCAGGGAAAAGCTGAACACGAGGCCCAACTTATCCGTACTCAGTCCCATTTCTTCACCGATCTGGTGGGCAGTTACGGCCATGGCGGTAATATCAAAGCCGTCTATCATATTAAAGATCAGGCAAAGCCCGACGATCATAATCTGTTTAGCGGAGAAACCGCCGCGGTCGATGAACTCACTGATATTGAGAGGGGCTGCAGTCATTTTTTCTTATCCCATTTAGCGTAAAGTTTTAAAGGACCTCGGAAGGTTATATTCGGGGCAAACGAAAATGTCTGGTTTTCAACCAGCCTCAGGCTGGGCACCCGGGTTACCAATGCCTCAATGGCTATCTGTGCTTCCAGCCTGGCCAGTCTTGCCCCCAGGCAGAAATGAATTCCATAGCCAAAAGCAATGTGCTTATTTGCATTATGCCTATCAATATCAAAATCAGCAGGACCAGGGAAAAGACTTGGATCACGATTGGCAGCACCCAGACTAATAAATACGCGAGTGCCTTTGGGTATCTTAACCCCTTCTAATTCAGTGTCCTGGGTAGCCACACGGCGCCAGCTTATCTGAGGGGAATCAAACCGAAGCACCTCTTCAAGCATACCCGGTATAAGAGACGGATCCTGGCAACAGGCATCCCACTGTTCGCGCCTGGGCAAAATATTTCGCAGCGCAAGCCCAATGAAATTACTGACAATTTCATGACCGGCAAAAGACAACCCGTAGATGATCGACTCGACTTCCCTGTAGCTGAGTTGTTCCGGATCTGCTTTGTGCGCAGCAAGCAGCTCAGAGGTGAGGTCATCGGCAGGTTGTAAATTTCTCTTGGCAACAAAGTCCCGACAATAGCGCCAGTACCTCAACATATTCTCGGCGATCTCGACCTGTTCCTGATCGGTGGGTTTACCCCAGGTGAAAATCAATCTGTTCGAAGTCCAGTATATCAGCTTGTCATCATCGACTTCCGGAAAGCCAATAAACCTGAATATGACTTGCCCTGGCAGGGGATGGGCGAAACACGAGATAAATTCGGCCGGGCTACCCTGATCAAAAATCTGGGTCAACAATCTATCCGTCGTTTCCCTTATATAAGGTTCAAGCAACTTCATACGTCGGCCATTAAAACCATCACGTGTGTATTTGCGAATTCGAGTATGTTCCGGCTGCTGGCAATTAGACATGACCGCCTGGGGATTGTAATCCTCAGCAGACATGACGGTCCTGGCCTTGTCGCAGACTGGAAATACAGGGTCCTGAACGTTTTCTGATGAGAACACCTCGTGGTTCTTGAGTACCTGCATGACGTTATCCATTCCCGTCACAACCAGATATCCGAGTTGCTCGGCAAAAAAAATGGGTTTCTCAGCGCTCAATTGTTCAAGCTCGGGATAGGGATCATTCAGATAATCCGAGCTGAAGGGCGTAAACACTGAATCGACAGGACACCCACTCGGCTCGGCAGCGGCTGGAACGCTGATTTTATGATAAGCATCCGGTTTACTTTGGCTCATTAAAGCTCCCAGGAGGTTAGGTAAATGTTCTCTGCATCATCACTTTATCTTACACATTCTATTTCTGTTCTAAATTTTTTCCTGGCCAGACCCTTGAGAGGCGCTAACCGTTTCGCTTGCATCAATCTTCGCAACTATCTCATCAAGTAATTCATAGAGTAGTTCGAGCTTACCGTATCCGAACTTTTCCGTGATACCGTTATAATGTTCGACCGAAACCGGCGCGATTTCGTTGAAAAGCTTTTGTCCCGCTGCAGTCAGTGCTATCACTGACCTGCGGTTATCAGTTTCGGACTGGCTCCTTCTAATCAGAGTGCGTTGTTCCAGATTCCGAATAATCCGAGACAAACTGGGCATGAGCAGGAAACAGCGATCTCCTAACTCGGTAATATCAAGGCCTTGTTCCTCGTTGAGCGCACGAATGACACGCCATTGCTGCGCAGAAAGTCCGTTTTCGCGCAACGATGGCACGAATTTCTTCATGACTGCCTCTCGAGCGCGAAGCAGTGCCATGGGTAAAGACCGATCAAAACCACGCAGTTGTTTAACCGAGGTGGTGGCCATCAGACAGACTCATCAATTACTTCATTCGACAAAATGCCAACCCCATCTACCTCTACCTCTACCGTATCTCCGGCTTTCAAATAGATCGGTGGATCAAATCTGGCACCGGCCCCATTGGGAGTGCCTGTGGCAATAATATCGCCTGGCTTGAAATTGAAGAACTGGGACATATAGGCGATCTGATACTTGATTGGAAACATCATATTAGCGGTTGTATCATTCTGCCTTTGTTCGCCATTGATGCGTGTCTTAACTCGCATATCCTCATAAATCGATGCTTTAAACTCATCAGCACTGACCATCCAGGGCCCAATACTACCGGAGTGATAGAAATTTTTGCCCTGGGTTACATTAAACTTTGAGTGTCGTAACCAATCCCTGATGGTACCTTCATTCATGATAGTTAATCCGGCGATATGGTCATAGGCATCCTGTTCGGAAATACGATGACCACCTTTGCCTATAATGACCGCGATCTCGCCTTCATAGTCGAGTTGCACAGATTCTGGCGGACGCAACAAATAATCTGTATGCGAAGTCAGAGAATCCGGTGTTCGCATAAAAAGACTCGGAAATTTGGGCGCCTCGGAACCATCTTTATACTCTGCATTACGATTAGCATAGTTCACACCAATACAGGCGATTTTCTCTGGACTGGCAATCGGTGGCAGATAACTGATATCTGCGGTACTGATATCCGGCGTCAGACCGGCAGCAAGATTCTTTGCCTCATCAAGCCGCTGGGTCTCCAGAGCCTGCTTAAAATCGCAGGCCATTCGACCACCCAAGTCGATGACTCCATTACCAGTGATCACACCCCACGATGGACGGCCTGCAGCCATAAAGGAAAGAAATCGCATAGTTTGTCCCATTTCAATATATTTAACCTGTTATATATATTACACATAAAACTCGCGGGTTTAATATACTTAGCAGGATTTTATTATTAACATGTTATGCAAATGAAGCGAACAGGAGCTACTCATGACGACCTATGAGGACAATCTTTTAAAATCGCGGGATTACCTTCGAAGATTCAGTGAGACTGTCACCGGTCATTTCATTAATGGTCAGTTTGAGGTACCTGCAGGAGCACAGACCTTTGAAAACCTGGCGCCTGCCGACAACACGTCATTAGGCAAAATTGTTGCCGGAACAGAACAGGATATTGACCGCGCCTGTGAAGCAGCAAAGACAGCATTCCCCGAATGGCGTGATATGCCAGGCTCAGCACGCAAAAAACTGCTCAATCATTTTGCTGACTTAATCAATGATCGTGCTGAGGAAATTGCCCTGATTGAATCCATGGACTGCGGCCAGCCTATCCGGTTCATGAAACAGGCTGCATTGCGGGGAGCTGATAACTTCCGCTTCTTCGCAGACAAGGCACCCGAAGCAACTAATGGCCAGGCTCTCTACCAGGAGGCGCATACTAACTATACGATGCGCTCGCCTGTAGGACCGGTCGGTATCATTACGCCCTGGAACACACCCTTCATGTTGTCTACCTGGAAGATAGCTCCAGCACTAGCCGCCGGATGTACTGTTGTTCACAAACCGGCTGAAATGTCACCTCTGACTGCCATGTTGCTGGCCGAAGTTGCTGAACAGGCCGGTATTCCTGATGGTGTCTGGAACACGGTAAACGGGTTTGGTGAAACGGCGGGACGACGACTCACCGAGCATCCTGCTATCAGGGCGGTCGCGCTGGTGGGAGAAAGTGCCACTGGATCACACATTATGCGCCAGGGTGCTGATACCTTAAAACGCCTTCATTTCGAATTAGGCGGCAAAAATCCGGTGATCGTTTTTGACGATGCTGATTTTGACCGCGCCCTGGACGCCGTTGTTTTCATGCTCTATAGCCTCAATGGCCAGCGTTGCACCTCCAGCTCAAGGCTCCTGGTCCAGAGCGGCATAAAAGCTGAATTCATGATTGCACTGCAACAACGAGTCAATAATCTTAGAGTAGGTCATCCCCTTGATCCTGATACGGAAGTGGGTCCCGTCGTAAGCCAGGAACATTTTCAAAAAGTGATGAGCTACATGGATATTGCCAAAACAGATGGTGCGACCATTGCTGTCGGCGGTAAGGCCAGAGAGGACCTGGGTAACGGCAACTATATCTGCCCCACCTTGTTCATTGATGCTGATAATTCCATGCGAATTGCCCGAGAAGAAATTTTTGGCCCGGTGCTGACTGCCATGTCATTTGATTCAGAAGCCGAAGCTGTTCAACTGGCAAATGATACGCCCTATGGCCTTGCAGGATATATCTGGACACGGGATGTCGGCCGCACCATGCGTCTGGCTAAAAACCTTGAAGCTGGTATGCTCTGGTTCAATTCAGAAAACAACAGAAACCTGCCGTCGCCGTTCGGTGGCATGAAAGCCAGCGGTATCGGCCGCGACGGCGGTGATTTCAGCTTCGACTTTTATATGGAAACCAAGAACGTGTGTGTCGCACACGATCTTCACAATGTGCCAGTGCTTGGTCGTTAAGGAGACTCACCATGGGTAAACTTGTCTACGCTGCAAAAATCACCCACGTGCCGTCAATGTATCTATCAGAGATGGACGGCCCCCATAAGGGGTGCCGGGATCACGCCATCGAAGGTCACCACCATATCTCAAAACGGTGTCGAGAACTGGAAGTCGACACTATTGTCGTATTCGATTCACACTGGTTGGTCAACTCGGGTTATCACATCAATAATGCTGCGCACTTCAAGGGCATCTATACCAGCAATGAGTTACCGCACTTTATCAAAAACCTGCCTTATGAATATGACGGCAATACAGAGCTCGGGCACCTGATAGCCGAAGCTGCCACTGAAGCAGGAGTGCATACGCGAGCCCACCATGATACCAGCCTCAATCTGGAATATGGCACACTGGTCCCGATGCGCTATATGAACGAAGACCGGCGCTTCAAGGTCGTCTCCATAGCAGCCCTACTCGCTGTCCATAATCTCGACGATAGCGCCAAATTAGGCCGGGCTTTAAGAACTGCCATCGAGGACAAATATGATGGCAAGGTAGCCATATTTGCCTCGGGTTCACTGTCCCACCGATTTGCCCAGAATGGTACAGCTGATGATTTCCTGCACAAGGTCTGGTCACCGTTCCTGGAGGAGTTCGACCAGCGAGTCATCTCGATGTGGGAAAACGCCGAGTGGCAGCGTTTTACTGACCTTTTACCCGAGTATGCTGACAAGTGCCATGGCGAAGGCTTCATGCACGATACTGCCATGTTGCTTGGCGCGCTGGGCTGGAATGAGTACAAGGCTAAAGCCAAGGTCATCAGTCCTTATTTTGGTAGCTCAGGGACTGGCCAGATCAATGTCGAATTCCCGGTACTTTAGCCATGGCACATTTTATCTACGAATACTCTGCCAACCTGCCTGAACCGTTATTGAATCTTCAAGACCTGATGCAGAAAATGCATGCAAAAGCAGCAGAAACCAAACTGTTCCCGCTGTCTGGCATCAGAAGCAGGGCCATGAAATGTGATCATTTCAGGATCGCAGATGGGGACCCGGAAAAGGGTTTTATTAATCTCAGCATGAAAATAGGCCGCGGACGTGACCTGCAAACCCGGATGCAGGCAGGTGAAATGTTTTGGCAAATTATGCTCGACCACCTGGCTCCGCTCATGGCTCAACAGCCAATAACCGTGTCTTTTGAAATGCGGGAATTAGAAGAACAGGTCAAATTCAATCACAGGAACTTTTAGCATGCTTAGCAAAGCGCAGATTGAAGACGCAGCCAACCGTCTCTACCAGGCAGAGAAAACACAACAGCAGATCAGAGCACTGACCCTGTCCTTCGATATGGACATGGAAGATGCTTACGCAGTCCAGAAAACCTGGGTTGATCGAAAGTTAGAAGATGGTGAAAAAGTAATCGGCTATAAAATCGGCCTCACTTCCCGAACCATGCAGCTTGCCATGAACATCGATACACCAGATTACGGTGTGCTTACCGATGCCATGAAATTCGCCAATGGCGCTAAGATCTCTGCGCAGGCTTTCCTGGACCCAAGAATTGAATGTGAATTTGCCTTTGTAATGGACAAACCCCTGTCCGGCGATAACGTTTCTCTCGAAGAAGTCATGGATGCGACTGCATACATACAACCGGCGCTGGAGCTGATTTCTGCCCGCAGCCTTCGCGTTGACCCGGAAACCGGTTATACCCGAAATGTCTTTGACACGATTGCTGACAATGCCGCCAATGCCGGTATTATCTGTGGCGGTGAAAAAATGGCACCGCAAGATATAGACTTGAAATGGGCTGGAGCCGGCCTCTACCTCAATGGTGACATTGAGGACACCGGACTCGGTGCTGCTGTCATGGGCCATCCAGGCCATGGTATTCGATGGGTCTGCAAACGTTTTGCCGCACATGGTATCGGCCTTGAACCCGGCCAGGTCATTCTTTCCGGATCTTTCACCAGGCCCGTCGCTGTTAAGACTGGAGATCGTATTTTCGCCGATTATGGTGAATTCGGTTCAATTGAGGTGAGTTTTGTATAGTGGTTTCATCTAGCTATATCACCCTTGATTCTGCCAATTTGAATGTGCTGTCTTTGAACCCATTTTATCCCGCCCCACCCTATACCCTTTTCTAGGCCTTCTCGGGACTGCTCAAATAGGGGCCGGGACTGCTGAAATAGGGATAAAGAGACTTTTATCTCCAAAATGCAACCGCCTGAAACGGTTGTTGGGCCTTCCTTAAGAACCTATTATGAGAGCAAAACCTGATTATCGGTCGCAGCGCCTGCGGCAAACTGGAGGGATTATGCTGTTGAGACTGATTTGCCTGTCTATCGTGCTGCTGTTCAATTCTGGTAGCCTTGCGCACCATTCGAGAGCAGCTGTCGACCTCAACCTGAAAGCCGAAGTAATCGGCACGGTCGACCTATTGACCTGGAGGAACCCACATATATTCATAAGCGTCTCGGGAACTGATAAACAGGGTAACAACGGAACCTGGGTGCTTGAAGGGCACTCAATATCAGGCATGCTGAACCACGGCTGGCGCAAAGATTCAATAAAGGTAGGTGATCGCGTAACGGCTATCTTCAGCCCAAATAGAAAAGCAGACATAAAAAATGGCCTGATAGACCACTTTATCCGAGAGGACGGTAAGCATTTCTATGCTTTCAAATCAGCCCCCGATGACAAAAATTTTAATCCCAAGTTCAAAAAACCGATCAAACCTTCTAAAGACTTTTCCGGCAATTGGAGTTACCCGCGTTCCCTGTTGAGCGTCTTGGTGAGCGGTGCGCCTGATTACAGTCGTTATGCTCTTTCCGCGCAGGGCAAAGCAATGCTTGAAGCTTTCGACCCTTCGGTGGACCCAGACCTTAAATGCGAGAGTCGGGGCCTTCCTAATCTGGCCTTGTATGTTTACGGGTATCGCTGGAAACGATTCGGCGATCGGATAGAGATTGAAAAGGAACAAGCAATTATCGCTGAGGAACACAGAACAATCTACCTGAATGCTGACCAGGTGCCTGAGCAAAAACCCAGTATGCTTGGATTATCAGTGGGCCACTTTGAGGAAGAGGGTCAATTACTGGTGGTAGAAACCAGCAACTTCCTGGCAACCACCTGGGGCATTACCGAGGGCATTGATTCCAGTAGCAGCAAACGTGTGCTGGAACACTACCGTTTGACCAATGGCGGCCTACGTATGCAGGTTTCAATCTTAGTTGAAGACCCTGTCTACCTCGACAAGCCTTTTCGACTATATGGCGTCTATGATAAGAAAAGAGACCGGGAATTTGTGCATTCACCTTGTGACATTGAAGTTGCCCAAGAGCATCTCAAATACGAATAACCCGTTAACCTGACCGGCAAAATAACCCAGTAACCCGTCTCTGCCTCACTCTAAAAAGCTCACCTGGATTTAATGCCGGCTGCCTCGAGAAAGGCCAACAACTCGAACAAACGTTTTATCCGGGTCGCCAGCCCAGGTCGGAGGTTTCCTGTTAGCCTGGTCGGGCATGTGCAGTCATTTTTTCTGGGGCACCATTGGCAACGGCTGTCGAGCCCACACACCAGAAACTACTCGGCCCTTCTGTTATCACAAAACGTCAGCTTAATCCGACGAGAATTTCACTCACCATCAAACCGACAAAGGAACCCAACATGGAACCCACCAGAGACATGATAATAGCGATAGGCACGAGGTTTTTATCATAGGCAGCGGCTACGATCGTCGCCGATGAAGCGCTGCCAATATTGGCGATGGAAGCAATGCAACAAATATGCAGATTAACTCTCAATAGCCGGCCAATCAGCAGGACCGTGGCACCATGAATAGTCAAAATCATGAAACCAGCCAGGATGTATCCCGGCGCCTGGGTAACGGCCATTAAATTAACTTCTGCACCAATGAGGGCAACAATAATGTACAACATAATGCTGGATAGCTCATGACTACCGCACAGTTTCCCGAATTTCGTTGGTGCCAGAACCATACCCGCCAGAGAAGCAACAATAATGGCCCAGACCATCGCATTCAGAAATCCCTGCGAAGCTGCCAGGGATCCCAGCGTATGCGACAAGGCAGCCACTACCAGGGCCAATCCTAACATCAGCATAAGAGCCTGAAAGTCCGGGTTCTCAGTCGAACCTGTATCTTTTAATTCATCAAGCACTTTATCTAAACCGATGTTATCGGCTTTCAAAAAATCATTGAAACGGGATTTAAAAGGTTTCAGGGCGATTAGAATAACCAGCCAGACTGAATAACACAGCGCACCCATCAGCAGCGTATAGGTCATGGCCGAATCGCTTACTTGCAATGCTTCTTTCACGGCGACAAAATTCTGGGTGCCACCGGTCCAGCCTGCCGACATAACACCAAAAGTAAGCGGTGTTTCATCTCCCAGCATAGGACCCATGATCTGCTGAACAATAATAAAAGCAATCATCACAGAAGCAGTTGACCCAAGTAACAGGGTCACTAGCCTTGCCCCGAGCTTACGGATTACCCTCAGGTCAAATTTAATGGCCATAAGAAAGAGCATCGCTGGAATCAGGTTATCTCTGACTTGTGCCCTGGTGCTGCGCACTTCGGTCGTCATCTCCCAAAAGCCCAGGGTATACATCGCCATCGAACCAAACATCACCAGTACGACGCTCGGAAACCAACGGAACAAAGCACTCGGATATTGCTGCTCAACCCAGACAAGAATTCCGCACAAACCACAGATCACCGCTATAAATGCAAAACCGGTCGTTATCATTTTAGCCCCTCTACAGCCAGCCCACGAATCCTGTTTACAAGCCCGGATTATCATCCTGGATCAAAACTGGTCCTGTCTTCAGCACGATGCCGAAGCTCCGTCTCGCGTCCTTCCTTATATCACCCATTAGCAATAAAGCCTTTTTTCTATTCACCTTGACGCCTTCAGTTCCTCAAGGATCTCTTTGTGACGCGCTCTGCTGATCCCATAAAAACTAATGCAGACCACCGCCATCGCAGTCAGAATGATCACTGCGGGTCCGAGCGCCCAGCCAAACCGATTAACCGCTTCAACTGACACCATGGACGGATCTGCTCCCGGAGGAATTCCAGCAAAATCAATGATAAGGCCAGCGAAGATCGCACCCGAACCGGCGATGGCTTTTCCGGCAAACGAGGCGGCAGCATAATAAATACCCTCCTGCCTTCTGCCATGACGCCGCTCATGTTCATCCGTGATATCAGCAATCATCGATGATCCAAGTGGAATCGCTGCTCCAAGACCCAATCCTGAAACAGCACCACTGATAATATACAGGGGCGCGATCAAGGGATCTCCATTCGGGGGTAGAAGATCAAGTAAACGCAGGATAATAACGTAGGAAGTAAACACCGCGTACCAGCAATGGCCAGCAATATAGAGATGCTTTTTTTCTTTTATAATTCTGGACAGAGGGCTCGTCAGAAGGGCGCCACTGACCACTCCAACGACGCCACCAGTAAAAAGCAACGTCATCTGGCTAGCTGTTAGTTCAAAAAAATAGGTTCCCGTATAAATAATGAGGGCTTGAACCATACCCTGGCTCATTCCGGCAATAATCGAAGCCAGCACTACGGAGGCAAAGGACGGGATCAGAAAAGCGCGAGCCATATCCCGAATCATGAGCGCAGGAGAAAAGACATCATCTGGCTCGGGCTGGGGTAAATTGGGAATCTGACTGTGCGTTCCCAACGCTGATGCCCAGACCCCTGCCACCATGATAAAAAAGCAGGCTAACGCAAATGGTGGGTAAGCGTCGGGATTCAGCTGCCCGTTTTCGAATTCAGAGGTTGCTGCAAAAAACACCAGCGGACCACCGATGAGTACAGCAAACATACCTAGCAGCTGCAGCACCATGCGAACCGAGGATAGGACGGTCCGCTCGTCATAATCGCTAGTTAATTCAGCACCAAGGGACATATGCGGTACCGAATAAAAAGTCATGAAGGTACGAGTCAATATTGAAAACAAGGTCAGCCACCAGAACAGACCCATCTCCCCCAAACCTGAAGGTGGTGCAAACAAAAAGTAGAAAGAGGCGGCAAACGGAATCGCCGCCAGATACATATAGGGATGCCTTCTGCCCCATCGAGAACGAGTGACATCAGACAGGGAACCCACTAACGGATCACTAATCGCATCAATCAGCAAGGCAATAAAAATAGCCATGCCAGAAAGTGTCCCGGATAACCCGAGAACCTGATTGTAATAGAACAGTAAAAAGAAGCCGAACGCGGCTGACTTTATCCCTTCAGGTAATTGCCCTACACCAAATGCCAGTCTTATTCGCCATGAAACCTGTCGCATGCGCCTAAGTTAAGCACAACCCAGCAACTCAGAGAACCCATTATTCAGTGATCGCGATTATGTCAGCCCATTAGCCATAAAACTTAAACTGAGAAAATCCGCACCAGGATCTGTCTGCACCTGCTTTAGGTAAGCACTCAGTCAACTACAATGATTCATCCAGGGATTTATGCCTGCACTGTCAGCATAGCAGCCACGTTCAATTTCAAACGGGCCAAGTATTAGTGGTACTTTATCGAATTACGACGGGCCATGACCTTAATGTGAATCTAACTGGACTGGATACCACTTGGTTCATGTCTCGAGGCCGCAAAAAACAAAGTTTGCCCGGTTGACCCAGTTGCCTGAATAATGGGTACACTATCGATAAGCAACTTTGCTGCAGAACAACTGTCGTAGAGAAGTCACTGAGTATCTGCAAGAGGAATTTACTTGTTAGAAAACTATGTTGTACTCGACCTGACCGATGAGCGAGGTGAAATTGGTCCTATGTTACTGGGCGACCTCGGCGCCGATGTGATACGCATTGAGACAATTCGCGGTTCATCAGCCAGACGCTGCGGACCGTTTATGAAAAACGCAGCCAAGGACATGCAGAGCCTGCAGTTCATCGCTTTTAATCGCAACAAACGCTCCATCGTTCTGGATCCAACAACGACAGAGGGTAAAACTGACCTGCAAGAACTCATTCGTCGGGCGGACTTTATCTTCGTATCGGCTCCCCGAGCAGAGGTCGATCAACTCAGCATTAGCTTTGAAGAAACCTGTTCTATTAATCCACGTATTGTTTACGTCAAGATTTCGCCATTTGGGCATGACGGCCCCCACGCTGGTCTCTCCAGCAACGATCTGGTCATTGCCGCCCTGGCAGGCCCAGTTTCGCTACAAGGAATACCTGACCGGGCCCCAGTAAGAGTTTCAGTTCCCCAGGTCTGGCGCCATACCGGAGTAGAGGCTGCCGCCGGAGCGATGGCCGCTTTGCACCGGATGCACAAGGTCGGTGAGGCACAATTCGTCGATGTCTCTGCCCAATGCACAATGACCTGGACCATGCTCAACGGTATGGATGCACATGCTATTCAGGGATACGATTTTGAACGAGCCGGTTCCTTTATGAGCAACATGACCAATCCTGTTGAACTCGTGCACCCAACCTCAGATGGTTATATCGTCGCGCTGCCTCATTCCAAAGTGATTTTGGGGTGCATGTCCTGGATGATTGAAGATGGTGTTATTGATGAAAGTTATCGTCACATCAACTGGGCTGAATACGATCTAAGCATTAGAGACCCCAATGCCCAGCCAATCAATTTAAAAAGGGGCACAGAAATCTGCCAGCAATTTTTTGCCCGCCATAGCAAACAGGAACTGTACCAGTTTGGTCTCAAGCAGGGTATTACACTGGCACCTGTAAACACCTTAGATGAATTACTCGCGCTGCAGCACCTGCAGGAAAGAGACTACTGGCTAGGCCTGACTTTACCGGATGGTCAAAGCGCTCGCACGGCTGGTTTATGGTGTAAAGCTTCGGACTCGCCGTTATCGGTACGTTACCCCGCACCAGAATTAGGTCAACACAGCACTGAGATCCGCCAGTGGCTGCGTCAACCGGCAACCCCCAGGGACTACCCGCCGACACAAGAGCCGACCACATTACCCTTTACGGGGATTAACGTGGCTGACTTCTCCTGGGTAGGCGTCGGCCCCATCTCAGCAAAATACCTTGCAGACCATGGCGCATCGGTTGTCCGAGTCGAATCAGCAAGCAGACCGGACGTACTAAGAGCAGGAGTCCCCTTTGCAGGCGAACCAGATCTTAACCATTCCCAGTTTTTTGGTAATTTCAACACCTCAAAGAAGAGTTTAAGCCTTGATATGAAGTCAAGCGAAGCGATCGATATTGCCCGCAAACTCATTACCGAATCCGATGTCATAATAGAAAGCTTTGCTCCCGGAGCCATTGGCCGCATGGGCCTTGGTTACCAGGAAGTACGCAAAATTAATCCCGAAATCATCATGATCAGCACCTGTCTCATGGGCCAAACTGGACCTGCAGCCCAACTTGCTGGTTACGGTTATCATGCTGCAGCCCTGGCAGGCTTTTATGAAGTAACGGGCTGGCCGGATAAGAAACCCAGTGGTCCATGGGTCGCCTACACCGATACAATTGCTCCCAGGTTTATCTCAATATTACTGGCAGCGGCGCTGGATTATCGACGCCGGACTGGCCGCGGTTGTTTCATTGATGTAGCCCAAATTGAAACATCGCTTCACTTCCTGGCACCAGAGCTACTCGACCTGCAGGTAAATCATGAATCTGCCTCAAGACTTGGCAATCGCAGCAACAGTGCAGCTCCGCAAGGTTGTTATCCGTGTGCGGGAGATGACCAGTGGTGTGCCATCGGCATCGACAACGATAAACAATGGCAAGCGCTCTGTAGAGAAATTGACTATCAACCGGGCAAGATTGTAACCCTGCCTGATCGACTCAAAAATCATGACGAAATCGACGCGGTTATCAGCCAATGGACACGGCTTCGCAGGGCACCGGAGGTAATGCAAAAACTGCAGCAGGCCGGTGTGCCCGCTGGGATGGTGCAGCGCAGCAGTGATTTACTGGTGGACAGGCAATACCAACACCGTGATTTCTACAGATACCAGAACCATGAAGCGATGGGGAAAATACCTTATGCCGGTCATCAATACAAAATCGCCGGTTATGACAACGGCCCTAGGGCACCCGCGCCCATGCTTGGCCAGCACAGTTTTGAAGTACTAACTGAACTGGGCATGACGGACGAGGAAATCGCAATGGCTTATGCCACCGGCGTTATTAACTGATTCGCGCAGGTTCCTGCGCGCGCCATCGTCGCCAGATCAAAACCAGAACTTCAGGCACGCGTTAAAGTCTGGTCCTCGCGCAGGGCATCAAGCTGATTCTGCACCCCTTTCGCCCATCGCGGATGGGTCAAGATCCAGAACTTGTTTTCTGCAATCGCGGATGCGACTAACTCGCCGACTTCGTCGGGATCCATGCCTTGTTCCAGTCCGGCCTGAATATTTCTCGCCATCTTGGCTGATTTTTCGCCATCCACTTTCGGCTTGGATCTGCCAGGGCGAAACTCAACGGAATTGCGGCTGATATTCGTATTTATTGGTCCTGGACAGAGCACCGAGGCAGTAATCGGGCTCTTTTTTGAGCGGAGTTCTCGTTCGGTAGCCGCCATTAGTGCAACCACGCCATGTTTAGCTACATTGTAAGCGCCCATCATCTGGCTGGAGATCAACCCCGCCATGGAAGATGTGGCATTGATGTGTCCTTCGCCTGCTGCCTCTATCAGCGGCAGAAATACCTTAACGCCGTAAATAGGCCCCCAAAGATCTACATCAATAATCCACTTCCAGTCCGCCAGTTTCATATTACGCGCAGAAGTTGGAATTCCTACACCCGCGTTATTACACATTACATGCACATTACCAAAGGTGCCAATGGCTTTATCTGCCAGTGCTTCAACCTGGTCTAGTTTCGAGACATCACAACTCTGGCCCACTACCTGCACACCGGCATCACTAAACTCAGATATCGCTCGGTCGAGTGCTGACTGGTCAAGATCAGCTAACACCAGTTTCATCCCCCTTGCAGAAAACGCACGCGCCATACCCAGGCCAATTCCACTTGCCGCTCCCGTTATCACTGCAACGCGATCTGAAAATTCCTGCATTTGACTCCCCTACTTTTGCCTTTGTTATAACCACAGACATTCATTCCTAGCCTGCCGTACAATCTATTCCAGGCAAGGGCTGCTTTCAACAGTTCACTAATTTCTCCACGCCTTTAGTCGGTCTTGCACCTGCATCGACAGCTAAACAAGTCACCAAACCTTGCGCCAAAAGGGCAATATACACTAGCAGGATCTGTCTTTCCTACAGACTACAAAATCTGTTAACGGGCAACCAAGCCTAACCCAGGGGAACGGGACCTGCTTGCACTCATCAGCGTTTAAAACTGCCGCGCCGGTCAGCCGAACAACAAATCACAGGTACGCAGCGAGCGAGATAGCGAATATTTAGACCCAATGCATGGCATTCAGGCCGCAAATAAACGAAAATTGTTTTTCTCGCTGACCAAGCTGATCTAGACATAATGCAACGAGAGTCAGCGGAGATGATCCCAGCAGATACAGGCAATGTTGAATCATCAATCGAACACATGAGGTCCTAATGCAGCATGCAATCCAGCAGCATAGTAAGTCGATCCTCCAGCAACTGCAGAGCGACGGATTTTCACAATTGAGTAACCTCTGCTCATCAACTTTAACAGCCCAACTATTAAGCGTTTCAAGCAAAATCGCATCTGACGTCAGACAACGCCTGGGTAAAAGACCAATCGGGATTGGTAGCCGTTCCGGCTATAGGGAAATTGTGCAGCGCTCGCCGGGGCGATGGGACGTACCCATTACTCCGGAACAATTTGCAATAGACCATAAGCAGATGCCGTGGTGGCCCCTTATCACAGCTGTGCTAGGCCAAAGCGCCGAACACGCATTCAGTGGCGTGGTCTCTTCTGAACCCGGTAGTAAAGAACAATGCTGGCATATAGATTCCCCCCACGAGGCAGCAGAGCATCTATCCGCTCACGCCATTAACATATTCATAGCATTAACCCATATCCCGCTGCTTATGGGCCCGACCGAACTTGCCCGTGGTTCACACCAGCGGACTAATCACTTGGCCAATCAGACTCTGGCAGTGGACCAGCTGCTGTACCAGCATGCAGACACCTCACCCGGCATGCTGGTAACGGCAAAGGAACAAACCACACCCGAAACTCGCTCAAGTGCTATGAGTGAAGGCTCCTGCCTGATATTTGACGATCGAATTATGCACCGCGGATTGGCAAACCAAGCCCATCAAACCAGGCATATCGCCTATTTTTCCTATAAGCGACAAGGCTACCTGCCGTATACCCATTTCGAATCAACTCGATCCTTATTTGAGTCATAAAGTCGTCATCACTGCAAAAGCGGTCTTACAAACAGCGGATTGGCAACCCAGAACAACCTGCGTCTCACCCGCACTCGCCTGAGCGCGCTGTAACCTGTTCTGATTTACAAACCTTGGCCGCTTTTCTAGACAGCCTGACGCGCTCATGATTGGACTGTGGCGATGCCCTGAAACAAGGCAAATCCTGCCTCTAGCCAGATCCAATGCACTTTTTAGCAGTCTGGCTTGAACTTACTGCTCCTGGATATAAAAAGCTTCGCAATCCAGCGCCCACGAATGATGGTACTCTCGAATACCTGGGTACGCTCCAGAGCGATTGCACAGCAATGAAATAACGGGTTGCGACAATTCTTGGGTGACTGCAACTGCGAATTCACGGCCAAGGACTAAGAGACTATAAAAAAGCGAAAGGCCTCTTGCCTGACACCGATTAACGGAACAAAGCCATTGTTCAGCATTTATTACCGCAGCGGGCCTTTTGATTACGCTTCCATGGTTAGCCCTAGAAAAACGGTAGGAACTATCATCAGATCATCCTGTCTCTGAGAGCATGCCACTTCATCAGCAGGTTCATCCCTAATGGATAACCCCAGTAATAAAATGGCGCAGTAAAGGGCAGATCATCAAAGGCGGTACGGCAGTCATCTCGACCCAGTATTTTGCCCGCCAAACGGGAGCCGAGAAAGACGCTGCGGACAACGCCTGACCCACAATAACCCATGGCATAATGTACCCCATCAAGGGTGCCCGTATGCGGCGCATGGTCAAATGTATAAGCCACTGTACCTGCCCAACAATGACTAAAGGGTATGTCAGCAATCTCCGGATAGATCTGGCTATAGGTTTTTCGAATTCCAGCAGCAATTCGATCATACGCATCTAAAGGCCCCTGGCTGCGACTGCCCAGTAACAGACGTTTGCCGTCTGGGGTCCTTCTATAGTAAACAACCAGCCGACGGGTATCGCCATGCATGCGACTGTGTGGTGAGAGCCTGTCCAGCAAATCTGGCTCGAGTTCTTCAGTCACAGCAATAGCTGAACGAATCGGAATAATTCGTCGCCGGAATTTCCTGAAGGCATAGGGTGTGTACCCGTTGGTCGCAACCACAATTTCCCGTGCCTTAATAGACCCCGATGCGGTGCTCAGGCGATATCCGTCTTTGTCCCGGTCCCAGCCCTGAACAAAGGTGTTGTTGACCAGCATCCCACCACTGTCTACTACTCTCTGAGTCAAGGCATCGACGAGCTTGGCGGGATTAAGCCCGCCGTCCTGGTGATAGACAACACCCCCTCGGTACAGGTCAGTTCCGACTTCATGATGCTGCTCGCTGTGCGGGATTACATCTGCTTTAAAACCGGGAATAGTTTCAAGATCTTTGACTTCCTCTGTTAGCTTTTGAAAGTCCTGATCCGACATCGCGCCTCGAAAGCGGCCTGTCATCTGAAGGTCACAATCTATCCCTTCGGTATCAATAAACGCACGAAAAAAACCAATCGCTGTCAGACCCTCACTTAATATGTCTTTAGCCTGTTTTTCACCATACTTTGAAGTCAGCCCACGTAACCCAAGCTTATGCATGCTCGGCCCGATCATGCCGCCATTCCTACTTGAACAACCAGAACCAGGCTCCCCGGCATCCATCACCGCAACCGAACGCCCAGCCCTGACAAGACCGAGCGCTGTGGACAGTCCAGTGAAGCCAGCACCGATAACCGCGACATCAACTGCTTCAGGCTTTTCTATGAAAGTAGGCCTTGTGCCAGACCGATGATCGTTCCAATAAGCGTAGGTTTTCATAGCATCATCCTGGTTATAAAAATTCATACTCTGTTAAAACTACAAACGACTTCCTGACCGCAGCGACTATTCTGAAACCTTGTTGAGATAACCTTGAAAGCACCTTGAGTTTTTTGCGCCCGTCCGGGCTAACCAGTTACCCAGACCTTCTGATGAAGCCAAATCATTCTTGCTCATGGTGTTATCACAAGTTGAGCGCTGCCACTGCTCTTGAATTTAACACATCTGATTTATCCAATCCCAGCGACTAAAGCAGCTTGACCTAATCTATCCGAGCTGATTAACCAAAATCGAACCTTCAGTGCTGTTTCGCGGATTACATGATAATTTCAATATGAATCTAAAAAAAAAGAGGAATCCCATGACCGACTTCAAATTCATCTCCATGGTTAGCATTGCTTTTATTTCACTTACCGTTAATGCCGATCAACAACAGGCTAATGCCTCCCCGGCTTCGGCAAATCCAATCTCGACGCAAATACAACTTTGTAATCTCAATCCCGGCAAAACGATGAATGACTACGACAAAATTATTCAGCAGTATTTCAAGTGGTCAAAAAAACATGATGTTGAAGTCGTGTTCACACGCAACCTGCCACTATTTTCACATGCCGATGCCAGCCACCCCGGATATGACTTTATCGAATACCTCTACTCCGATTATGAAACCAGTGGCAATGGCTGGGATAAATGGCTCAGCACACCTGACGGCCAAAAGCTCGCGGCAGAATGGCAGGCGACAGCAACCTGCCACGTCAAAATGGCCAGCCTCTATGTGCAACATCGTGATCCTAGAATTATGACGGATGATGATAGAGTTATCACCCAAAACTGGTGTACTCGTAACGACGGCGTTTCTCCTGACCAGTTGATTGCAAAACATCGAGAGGTCGCTGAAAACTACCCCGATGATGCCTCTAACATGGCCTGGGCCATACTCTATCCGCAAATTGGTGGCGCCCATGCACCTGGTGATTTCGCCCACGTCAATGCCTACCCTGATGTGGCTGCACTAATGGCTCGCCAATCCTGGTACAACAATGATGAAGGCTGGCGGGCAATCAGGGACTACAATGTCTCTTATGCTTCTTGCCGGGGTGAATCTGCCTTTGTTGAAAAGGTGTTGCATCGACCCGGTTCATAATCTTGCCCTGTGGAGGCCGAGATAACTCGGCCTCCAACTGTGACACACAAATCACAGAGATCTGTGTACCGCCCATGCCAATTACAGCTATTGCCAAACTGACCGGATAGGGTGATCCCAGG
>Ga0233433_10001631_pt1 | contig 20973 bp, 16 predicted proteins | sample SI_122_August201_5_FD_179868 | JGI IMG/M metagenome (GOLD analysis project Ga0233433, IMG submission 179868) | Seawater microbial communities from Saanich Inlet, British Columbia, Canada - SI_122_August2016_100_MG | ecosystem: Environmental > Aquatic > Marine > Inlet | place: Canada: British...
TATCCGCGATCTGCGAGTCGCTCGATGGCCCAGTTAGAACACCCTTCCGCGGCCGACGAGGAATTGCCTCTGGAGCGGATCCAGGAGCTGCTGGCTCAACTCAAAGGCGCGGCCCCAGAGGATGTCACCTGGGAACTCGGTATCCATATCGAGACGCTTTCCGAAGCCTTGAAGGAGAGTGCCGCGCATCAGCGGGGCGTCGAAGAAGAGAATCGCCAGTTACAGGAACGCCTGCTCGGGGAGCGTCGCGAATATGTGGAACTGCGCGCCTCGATGGACGAATTGCTCAATCTGCATGAACTCTCCGAAACCATTTCTTCCAGCTTTGACATCGAAGATATCCTGGCGTCGTTGATAGACCTTTCCGGCCGCTTCGTCGAATATCTGAGCTGCGGTGTTTTTGCTCTTGACGAGCAGGAGGCGCGGCTCGTGCCGCTGACTTTGCGTGGTGCGCCGGGTTTGGTGGAGCGTCTTGAGGCGCAATGGGAAGACGGCATTATCGACTGGGTGATGCGCGAGGCACGACCGGTGGTCATCGAGGATATGGGGACTATCGAACAGCTCGATGTCGCCAAACGCAGCACGGTGGTGGTGCCGATGATCGTCCGTGGCAAGCAGGTCGGTGTCTACGCGCTGTATTGTTCTAGAGCGAAGGACGAGTTTACCGCCGGTGAAATCGAACTATTGGGCGTGCTGGCCAGCCAGGCGACCATTGCGATCGAGAATAGCCGCCTTTATACCGATCTTGAAGCGACCCATACCCAACTCAAGGACTCGCAACAGCAGATCATGCTGTCGGCTAAGTTCGCGGCTATCGGCGAGTTGGCTGGTGGGGTTGCGCACGAGGTTAACAATCCCCTGCAGATCATCCTCAGTCGCGTACAGTTAATGACCTTGCAAAACAAGGACCAGCCCAAGCTCGTGAAGGGGTTGGAGCTGATCGAGCACAATGTCAAACGCATCTCGCGCATTATTCGCGCGCTATTGGGTTTTGCCGGCCATAATGCTAAGGAAAGCGAGTGGGAGCAGTTCGATATTGCGCAGGCCCTGCGGCAGGCGCTGGCACTGGTCGGACACCAACTCGACAAAGGCCTGATTGAGACATCGTTCGAATGCGATGACGATTTGCCCTTGCTCACCGGTCATATCGGCGAGTTGGAGCAAGTCTTTATCAATCTTATGATCAATGCGCAAAACGCGATGGCCAATGGTGGGGCACTGAAAATCGAGGTGTGCAGGGTCGACCAGCAAGTTGAGGTTCGCTTTGCTGATACTGGCTCCGGTATCGCTTCCGAACACTTGGACCATATTTTTGAGCCCTTTTACACCACTCGTGCCGAGGTTGGCGGCACTGGGTTGGGGCTGGCGGTCTCTTATCGGATCATCGAGCGTCATCAGGGTATGCTCACGGTAGAGAGTGCGCCTGGTGAGGGGGCGACTTTTATCATTCGCCTGCCTTTGTCGGCGGTGGAAAAGGAGGGCGAAGAATGAGCAGTGATATCTGGCAAGTCGTATTAATCGATGCTCTCTTTTTGTGTATGGTGGCGGGAATGGGCTTGTGGTTCCGGGCCTGGTTGGCCCGCCAGCAGCAGCACTTGGACCGGCGTTTGGACGCGTTGGAAGCCCAGCATGCGCGGCTTGAACGCGTGAGCGGACGTCTGCAGACGGTGTCGCGGGTCTTGGAGCTGATGGGGCGCGAGGGCGGGGAGGGTTTAAAGGAGAAGCCGGTGCCGACGGTGCCGGAGGTGCGCCCCGTACCGGCTTCGAAGCAGGAAGCTGATTTTGAGCAGGCCTGGGAAATGCTCAGTGCGGGAGCAGAACCTGTGGCGGTTGCCCAGCGGCTCGGCATCGGCGTGGCCGAGGTCGAATTGATGAACCGAATGATGCGCTACCGGCGGCAGGTTTAGGCGGCGAGCAGCTCTTCGAGGGCGGCGAGTAACGCGTCTGTTTCGGCATCGGTGCCGATCGAGATGCGCAGACAGTCGGCTAGGCGGGGGGGATTCTGGAAGTAGCGCACGAGTATCCGGCGTTCCTTGAGTTGCGCGTAAAGAGTCGCGGCGTCATGTCCGGCTAGGCTCTCGCCGATTCTCGCGAGTAGGAAATTTGCTTGGGAGTCCCATACGTAAAATCCCAATTCAAACAATCGTCCGGAGAGGCGTTGGCGGGTTTCACAAACCCGAGCGGCGTGTGCGCGCATTACGTCGATATTTTCCAATGCGGCCTCGGCGGCAACTAGGCTGAGCCGGTTGAGGTTATAATGGTCCTTGACCTTCCACATGCCCGTGATTAACTCCGCTGGGGCAAAGGCGAAACCAATGCGCATTCCGGCGAGGGAGAAAGACTTGGACATGGTGCGTACCACGATCGCATTGCGGTGCTCGTCTATAAGGCGGATGCACCCGCCCTGTGAAAAGTCGACATAGGCCTCGTCGACGACGAGAACGCCATCAATGCGCGCACATAACGCCGCTACCTGCGAGTAGGGCAGGAGAGTGCCGGAGGGACCGTTGGGGTTGGCGAGAAAGGTGATGCGTGCTCCGGGCACGGCCAAGTCGTTGGGTAGGGAATAATCGGCGGGGAATTCGACGGGAACAGCGGTTGCGCCCTGGATGTCGATCAGCGGTTTGTAGTAGCCGTAGGTCGGGTTGGGGTAGACGATTTTATCGCCCTCGCCGGCAAAACTGCGGATGATGATATTGAGCAATTCATCGGATCCATTACCGACGATAATTTGCTGAGAATCTACGGAAAAAACTTCGCCAAGTTTAGCGCGCAAGACATGCGCGTCGGGGTCGGGGTAGAGCCGCAAGTCGCCGTTGCAGGCATCGCGCAGTCGGGTTAGGACGGCTGGCGGTGGTGGATAGGGGTTTTCGTTGGTGTTGAGTTTGATATAGCCACTGTCTTGGGGTTGTTCGCCGGGTATATAACCGCGCATCGCCGCGATATTGTTGCGAAAGAGTTTGCTCATATCCGTTTTTTGTTAAGACACGTGATGTCGGTCACGGTCGCATTGCATATTAAAGCATAGATATTATTTACTTTACCGGAGAAGGGCGCAATATAGAGCCGCCTGTAAACGATGTCAACGAAATCGTCATGAATCCACCTTTAACCCCCAGGGAAAATCGTCATGGATCTACCTTTAACCCCCAGGGAAATCGAATATATCATCGCCTGGAGGCCGCAGCCCTTTTGGCCTGATGAGCAGCGGGTGTTGGGCAAGTTGCATCGGGCACTATTGGCAGCCGACACGCCCCAATTGAGCCCATTGCAGGTGCGGATTATTCTCAAGTGGGTTGAGGAGGAGACGGGCGGTCATTACGGTGGCGGCCAGGTGCGAAATCCGGAAGAGCGAGCGATCTTGGGGAAGCTGAGTGCGGCGTTGGCTGAGGCGCAGGGGTAGAATTTAGGTAGACGCTGGCGGATCGTAGCTGGCGGGTTCGTCGATACGCCGGACTTCCAACACCCCCTGGATTTTTTTTATTTGGCTGATGGTTCGGCGCAATTGCTTGATATCGGTGACGTCGATCCAAAAATCCTGTTCGGCGATTTCGCCGTCGGTGCGGGTGGTCGCGGAGCGGATATTCGATCCGGCGTCGCCGATGGCTTTGGATATTTCGGAGAGCAGGTATTTGCGGTCTCGGCTGCGCGTGCGTAACTGGACGGTAAACGCGGGTTCGCCCTCTAAGTCCCACTGAACATGCAAGAGTCGATCGGGGTCTTCGGAGATCTCGCCCATATTGGGGCAATCCGTTCGATGTACCGTGACACCGCGGCCCCGGGTGATTAGGCCGATGATGCCTTCGCCGGGGATCGGCGTACAGCACTTGCCGAAACTGATCATCAGGTCCTGCATGCCCTGTATGCTGATGCCCCTACGGTCCCGGCGGCGGAAGATCGAGCGCCGTTTGGGTTTGTGCGGGATGAATTTGCCGACGATCTTGCCTACCGATAAATCCCCACTTCCGAGTCCCGCATAGAGTTGCTCGGCATCTGTGAGTCCGACTTCGGCGGCGATCTCGTCGAGGTCGACCGGACCGTCGCTGCGGTAGCGCTTTAGTTCCCTGTCGAGAATATCCCGGCCCAAGCGCACGCTGTGGTCGTATTGCTCCTCCTTGAGCCAACGGCGGATCGCCTGGTGGGCTTTGGTCGTTTTAGCGAACTCCAGCCAACTGTGGTTGGGCTTCTGGTGTGGGTTCGTGACGATATGTACTTTGTCGCCGCTGCCGAGGGGGGTATTCAGCGGCACAACCTGACCGTTGACTTTAGCCGTCAGGCAATGCAGGCCGATATCGGTGTGCACGGAGAAGGCGAAGTCGATGGGGGTGGCGCCCTTGGGCAATTGGTAGAGGTCACCCTTGGGGGTGAAGACGAAGACCTCGTCCTGAAAGAGCTCGATCTTGAAGTTGGCCATGAAGTCGGCCGGGTCGGTCGCCTCCTGTTGCCAGTCGATGACCTTGTGCAGCCAGCCGAGGTGCTGGTCGAGGTCTGGGGAGATCGCATCCTCCGACTTGTAGCGCCAGTGTGCGGCGATGCCGATCTCAGCGGTGTGATGCATCTCGGAGGTGCGGATCTGCACTTCGACAGATTGTCCCTTGGGACCGATTACCGAGGTGTGCAACGATTGGTACATATTGCTCTTGGGCGTCGAGATGTAGTCCTTGATCCGCTCGGGAATTGGGGAGTAGATGCCGTGTACGAGACCGAGAATATGGTAGCACTCGTGCACCGTGCCGGTAATGATACGTACCGCTAACAGGTCGTAGACTTCCTCGAAGGGTTTGTTGCGCGCCTTCATTTTGTTGTAAATGCTGAAAAAGTTCTTCGCGCGGCCGGTAAATTCGGCCTCGATCCGATTCTCGAGCAGTTTTTCCTCAATCGGCGACTTGAATTCCTCTATATACGCTTCGCGCTCCCGGCGTTTCATCGCCACTTTCTCGCGCAATTCCTGATAGATCTCGGGTTCGAGGAATTTGAGGCTGCTGTCTTCGAGTTCCCAACGGATCCGCGCCAGGCCAAAGCGATGGGCCAGGGGCGCATAGACTTCGAGGGTTTCGTGTGCGATGCGCTCCTGGGTTTCGGGTTTCATGTGCTCAAGGGTGCGCATATTGTGCAGGCGATCGACCAATTTGATGAGCATGACGCGAATATCTTTGACCATCGACAGCAACATTTTGCGATAGGTTTCGGCCTGTCGCGCCTCGCGGCTCTCGTAGGTCAACTGGTCGATCTTGGTGACGCCGTCGATTAGATGGGCAATTTTGTCGCCGAATTGACCGGCGATGTCTGCGTAGGTCGCTGGTGTGTCCTCAATGAGATCGTGCAGCAAGCCGGCAGCGACCGTGGTATGATCCATGCGCAGTTGCGCCAGGAGTCGGGCGACCTCGACGCAGTGGTGCAAGAAGGGGTGCCCGGATTTACGAGTCTGACCCTCGTGGTATTTTTTGGCGAAATGGTAGGCGCGGGCGATTAACGCGAAATCGGCTTGATCGTCACAGGAAGCCACTTCGATAAGCAGCATTTGCAACTGTAGGTGATCGTGTGCCTGTTCGAGTACTTCGTCTAGTCCAATGGACGAGTCGAGGTGCACAGGCGCATCTGCATCGCTTTGCACCGCGCGCTGTGTGGATTGGTTTTTTCGGGGGACAGTGCGGGCGGTTTCGGCCATTGTTGCTTCTGCTCTTTTTTACTCAATATAGTAAAAAAACAGGTAGATACAAACCGAAGTTACTCTATTTCATAGATAAAGATCGAATGGCCGATGTGCGCGACGGGTTGGTGGGCTTGCAACCAGGTGTAAAGGTCCCTGCCTTGGCCGTACATATCCATGTAGACGCCGGTTAGATTGGTGACGCTGATGGCTATTGTACCGGTGGTGGGCAGTTCGGCGCTACTATCACCTAAGTTGGGTAATTTGAAGCCGGGCAACCACTCGTATTTCAGGTCATAGAGGCGGGGGTCGACGGCCCCAAAGTAGCTGAGTTTGATCCGTTCTATGCCCTTTTCATCCATATAGGATTTTAGCCCCTTCAGGTCCTGCCCCCAATCGATATTCGAATCTGCGAGATAGCGGTAGCCTTGCTCGGGGCCGCCAATCAATTCGTTAAAATAAGCCAGGTGGTGGGGGTGATTTTTCGTTGTGCTGATGGCATAGAAGACTGCGAAGAGGCAGAGCAAATAGATCTTCCAGGAACGCAGGGCACTGTGCATGGTGGCGCCGACGAGCAAAAAGAGAAATGGGTAAATGCCGAGCAGATACCGCAAGCCAATGTTTTTGGCGTTGCCAAGAACAAAAAGACCGATGAGTAGTAGCGGGGGCCATAGCACAAAGCCGAGTTCAAGAGTCGGGCGACGCCGTGCGAGCGCCCACAGACCCCAGACGGCGAGCACCAAGGTCGGAATGGGCGTTTTGATTGCTATCGCCAATGGAAAATAATACCACCAGCCCTGGTCGGAGAATTGTCCCATTAAATAAGCGGCATGCCCGGCGCCTATATCCCAGAGCTGGGAGCGAACCGTCAATATATAGGGCTCGTGATTAAAGCCATAACTGGCCCATAGGGTGAGTATCGCCAAAAAACAGACGCCGAGATAGGCCACGGCAAGGCTGACGAGATGGCTGTGGCTGAAGAGGCGGGCTACGCGTTGGCGCTGTTCGAAGTCGCTGAAGTGAAAGAACCAGAGGGTAATCGCAAGCAACACCGGTAATAGGACGAGAGCTGATAGCTTACTCATGAGCGCTAGACCTAAGGCCAGTCCGGCGATCACTAAGGCGGCAGGGGATGGGTACAGCAGGAGGCGTCGGTAGGCGAAGATTGTGCAGAAGAAAGTGGCGGTCAGGGTAAAATCGGTATTAATCAATGTGGCGTGGGCCAGCAGATTTGGGGACAAGGCCGCAAAAAATAAAGTCAGCAGTGCCCCCCAATACCCACAGAGTTCCCTACTCCAACTATATAGGGCCGCAAATAATGGGATGGCCAATAGCAGCGAGGTGGTGCGAGACCAAAAGAAAAAGCGCTCGCCGTCATAGCGCTGATCGAGCAGCATCGCATTACCGCGTCCGGTGTCGGCTGAGCGCAGAAATTGGATGTCGCGCAACTCGTCGGCGCGATAACGCCAGCGACTCCAGTTGAGTGGGTAGACAAACGCGGGGGGACTGTGCAGGTAAAAGGCCAACGGAGGATGGGAGCAGGAGGCTGGGACGTCCCAGCGCCCGGTCTTGAGCAGATAAGCACCCAACCCAATATGGCCGACCTCGTCCCAGGTCGGTGACTTGACCCAGGCAGTGTGTAGGAAGAGGACGGAGAAAATGGCGAAGAACAGCCAGGGTAACAGGGCGCGGATTTTGTTGGGCAAGCGGTAGGTTATGCTTCGTCGTTTTCGTTTTCGACCTCGACCTCGAGCTCGTCGAGTGAAAATTCCGGTTCGGGTAAGGGCAAGCCCTTTTCTTGGATCTGGCCGCGCATTCGTTTGATATCTACACGCAGTCTGTCGATGCTGTCAGTCAGGGTTTTCTGTTGGTTCGTGAGGTCTTTGGCCTTGGCGTCAAGGAGATCTGCTGTTTCGCGCGCATCGCGCAGTGCCATATTTTTTATGGAGATCTGCTGTTTCGTGCGCAATAGTTTACTAGAGCACAGATATTGGATTATTAGGGCGATGCAGGTACAAACGATCGTGGCGATCCACCAGTCCATGGCGCATTCTCAGTGTAGGTGGTGGGGTAATAGAGGAGTGGAACTCTTGGCTCGACCAAGGCCATTCCTTTTAGTCTGAGAGGTCAATATAAAAAGAACATGGATGGAAAGTCAACGATAGCACCAAGTCCGTGGGCTAGAGGTCGCAGTTCTGGGCATTGGGCTGGGAGCTCGATTACTTGCACCAGGCCCCAGGGTTGGCTAAGATATTGAAAAATGAACAGAGCGAAATAATCGAAATTAAACGCCCGCGAGTTAAAACAAGGGGTTGCGGTGGCTGAAGAGGGGTTGTGGCCGGCATTGACGTGGGCGGATAAAATACTCGCCTTCACCGTGGCTATCTGTGCGATCGCCCTCATAGCGCACGAGCGCGATAGCGCTGCGGTCGGTGGTGTGTTGGTTATCGAGGCGACGGGTGCAGAGCCCGCGACCCGGATGCTGGCGAAGCACGGGCTCTTGCGGGTCATGGGGTTATTGGGGGAGAGCCAGATCGAAATTGGCGCACGCGGTGCGCACGTGATTGCCGCCCCCTGTACCCATAAGATCTGTATGCGGCGTGGTTGGATACGGCAGCGGGGCGATCTTGCGGTCTGCGTGCCCAATGGTTTGGTGTTGCGGATTGCCGGGACGGCGGCGGTCGATGCGGTGGTGCGCTGATGTTCAAGCGGCCCGGTGATGTCGCTCGTTTGGGGCTTCTGGCTAGCGCGGCTATCGTGTTATTCGTTTTTGAAGCACTGGCCCCCAGGCCCTTGCCTTGGATGAAGTTGGGTTTGGGGAATTTGCCGGTGTTGCTATCGCTATTGAGCTTTGGCAGCGGTCCGGCCCTAGCGGTGAGCTCGATCAAGCTGGTCGTCGGGGGGTTGCTCAGCGGCGGGTTTGCTGGCCCGGCCTTTGTTATCGGCGGCGGGGCTGGTTTAGTGAGTTGGTTGGTTATGGCTTTGATAAAACGCTATACGGGAAGACTCTTCAGTGTTGTGGGGTTGAGTATCTGGGGCGCGTTGGCTCATCAACTCTGCCAGTTGTTGCTCGCTTATGCGTATATCGGCCAAAGTGGCCTTTTTTCGTTATTGCCGCTCTCATTGATCAGCGCTCTGTTGAGTGGGGGGCTAATTGGTCTTCTGGCGTGGTGGACTTTGCATCAGTTGCAGAAAATCGGTTGGTTCAATCGGACATAGGGCCCACGGGATTTAGCCAGGGACTTTTCGACGACGGTTTATAAATGGATACGGACAGCATAAGGCCAACCGATAATGTATGAAGATCGATTGCCCACCGAACCGGTCTTCAGTGCCAAAGCCATTGTCACAGGCGGCTTAGCATCGCTGTGTATCGCGATTGGATCCCCCTACGGCAATATGGTCATCCGCGGCTCGTATTTGTCGATTGACTTTAGCACGGCGAGGGCTTTATTCCTCTTTTTCCTGCTGACCGGTTTTTTTAATGCCCTCTTGCGTCGCTTTGCCACCTCATTGGCGCTCGGGCGCCGTGAACTCATCGTCGTCTACATTATGATGATCGTGGCCTCTGCGATTCCGACGATGGGGCTTAGCGAGTATTTACTGACGATCATTACCGGGGCACAGTATTTTGCCACGCCGGAGAATGAATGGGGATTGCACATTTTGCCGCATCTTCCGCAGTGGATGGTGCCGCAAGACCCCAATGCGGTGAAGTGGTTCTTCGAAGGCGCTCCGAGCGGCGTCGGCGTGCCTTGGGAGGCTTGGGTCGAACCGCTGTGTTATTGGGCCGTGCTGATTATCGCCCTCTATTTGGTGATGATTTCTTCAATGGTGATTCTGCGCCGACAGTGGGTGGACAGGGAGCGGTTGATCTACCCGCTTGTGAAGTGCCTTTGCAGATGGTCGAGAACAAGCGGGGAGAGGCTTTGGGCCCCTTTTTTAAGAACCCGATCATGTGGGCTGGTTTCATCTTACCTGTCTTCGTCAGCAGTTGCAACGCCCTGCACGCCTATCTCAATTATATACCGGCGATGCAATCGTTTCGTCGGTGCCTATTTTCCGTAATGCGGTCGGGCTAATTTTTCGCCTCAGTTTCCCGATGATCGGCTTTTCCTATCTGATCAATCTGGATATCGCTTTTAGCCTGTGGTTCTTCAATACGATCGCCAAGTTGATCCGGGGCGGGTTGAGCGTGCTGGGGGTTGGTAGCACTGAAAAACTGGGCATTTACGGTGCGGTCAGCGAACCGATTCTCGCTCATCAGGGGCAGGGGGCATTGATGGTGTTGGTGTTCTTCGGACTCTGGGTCGGTCGCGAGCATCTCGGCGATGTGGTGCGCAAGGCGTTCAAGGGCGACGACAGTGTTGATGATAGCGGGGAGATGCTTTCGTATCGCGCCGCAGTTTTTATTTGTCTTGGCGGCGTGGCGGTGATGACTTTATGGCTGTGGCAGGCCGGATTGCCGCTGTGGGCGGCATTTTTTACCTTGCTAATGGCGCTTCTTATCTTCGTCGGTTTGACCCGAGTAGTGGTAGAGGGCGGTGTGGCGGCGGCGGTGGGGCCCATGATTTCATCGTTTGTCCTGGTTTCGGCGGTCGGTTCCACGGTTATTGGCCCCGCGGGGTTGGTGGGCATGGCCTATACCTACGTGTGGGCAGCCGACATCCGTACTTTTGTCATGGCCTCGTGTGCCCACGGGCTCAAGCTCGGAGAAGAGTTAGGGCAGCGTTTGCGTCCGCTTTTTTGGTGTATGCTATTGGCGATCTTTATCAGTTTGCTCGGTTCCGTCGCCATGATTCTGCACTTGGCTTACGAATATGGGGGCATAAATCTCAATGGTTGGTTCTTTGGTGGTGGAACTCGTGCGCCTTTTGATTATATTACCACCAAGCTGAACGCGCCGACCGTGCCGAATATTAGCGGCTGGGTCCACACTTTCATAGGTGGCGGGATCATGGCCTTGCTCGTATTGGCGCGTCATACGCTGCTGTGGTGGCCTTTGCACCCCATCGGTTATCCGATTGGCGCGGTGTGGCTTATGGATCAATTGTGGTTTAGTATTTTTTTGGTTTGGCTGATTAAGTTATTGGCGATAAAATACGGCGGCCCCGGGCTTTTTCGCCGGCCCCGACCATTTTTTTGGGGCTGATTCTCGGCCAGTTTTCCATCGCGGGAATCTGGTTGATCATCGACTTTTTCATGGGTATGACCGACAATGTGGTATTCTGGATCTGAGAAAGGCGCTCTTATGCCGATGTTGGCTATATGGACGGTGCTGGCGTTAGTGCTGGCTGGAACGGCGCCGGCCAGCGCCGCTGTGGACTTTGAGGAATTGGCGCAGACGGCTCCGGTCGGGCGAGTGCAACAGACCATGGACTATTTTGCCAATTTGGGCTCCAGGGTCGCGGGCTATCCCGGAGCCGACCAGGCGGCGAAATACGTGCAGGAGCGCTTTAACGCGGTTGGTCTCGACGATATTACCGTGCACGAGTACGATGTCTCGATCCCAATGGACAAGGGCGGGTTTCTGCGTATAGAAACAAGCGGCGAACAACTAGAACTGCACGGTCTGTGGCCCAATTTGGTCAAGACTTCGACATTGCCCGATGGCGGAATGACCGGCCGGCTGATCGACGGGGGGACGGGCGAGTACTCGGATATGGACGGCAAAGTCGTTGATGGCGCCGTGGTCCTGATGGACTTCAATTCGGGTGATGCCTGGCTCAATGCCTCTTATCTCGGCGCCGCGGCCATCGTGTTTATCGAACCAGACTCCACCGTATATCTCGAAGGTGAAAAGAAATTCCTCAGCATGCCGCTCGATATGCCCAGGTTTTGGGTTAGTCGCCTCGATGGGGAGCTCCTGCGCGACGGGCTGGTGGCGGCTGGTGAACTCGCGGTCCATCTCGAATACCGCATGGATTGGGAACGGCGCCCCGCTTGGAATATCCTCGGTTCGATTCCCGGTTACGATCCACTGATGAAAGAGGACGTGATCGTCCTGGAGGGCTATTACGACGCGATGTCGGTTGTGCCGGCTCTTGCACCAGGTGCGGAGCAGGCTTCCAGTATTACGGCCTTATTCGAGTTGGCGCGCTATTTTCGCGAACATCCGCCGGCGCGGACGGTCGTATTCCTGGCAACATCCGCCCATCATTTGGGTATGCGCGGTGTCGACGATTTTATTCAGCGTTATTTGCGTAAGGAAGATCCCTTTGTAGACCACATGCTCGTGCGCAGGGTGGTCGAAGCGGCGCTCGCCCGCGATCTGATCCAGAAGGACGGGGTCAGCTACGCGGTCGGCGAAGATGAATTTACCGGTAAAGAGGCCCTGGTCCGCAACATAGTCGAGGGGGATACTACGCTGGTCGTCCGCATCGCCGATGCCGCCCTCGCCGAGGGGCTACTGCGCAAGGAAAGCGGTCAGTTGGTATTCGCCGACCAGCGTTTTGCCAACCGGGGTGAACTCATAGAGGAGTTACGCGACGACGAAGACTTGCGACTGGCCTTGTATAAGGATTGGGTCGATCCGAAGGTCGATTCGCTTGCCGTCAAGCTTTTCATTAGCCTCGACCTTTCGTCGCAGACCGATGAGTTAGGCATCTGGAACAGCAATAGCAGTTTTTACTACAAGCGCTACTTTGCGCCCTTCGGCAAGAACTTTATGACCTATGCGCGCAAGATCAGTCGCGAGTTGGGTTATCTACGCCGCGACGTTCTCGTCAACGGCATCAGCCCTGAAGGGGGTATGAGTTGGCAGACCTTCGTACCCGGTGAAATATCGGTCAACAGCGAGTTGGTCCTAGCTACGGGCACGCCGGCACTGGCCTTTGTCACCGTCAACGACGCGCGTTTCCTTGTCGACACGCCTCTCGACCGATCTGATAAGGTTAATTACGACAACCTCGCCAAGCAGATTCGGGTGTTGGCGGGTATGTTCCACATGGCCTTTGAGGATCCCGAACTCTTTCCCGACTTCAAGATGCGCCTGCGCGATAACCTGCGTTCACTAAGGGGGCAGACGATGGTCTTTCCCCGCCGCAGTATCGTTCCCGACCTGCCTCGAGCCGATGCGGTCGCGGTGGTGCGCAATGGCAAAAAGAAGTCGTATAAGGGCGTGCGCGGGGAATACTACGAGATCGTCGACGAGAAGGGCAGCTTCTTTGTCAATCGGGTGCGGGTCAATAATGTCCAGATCGAGGGCTATTATATGGACCCGATCACCGGTCGTATTACCTATGCTCCCGATCGCGGCGTGCAGGGCGACGAGGCCTATCCGATGAAAGTCGCGATGGACTGGCGCGACAAGGAGTGGATGGTGATCCTCTTTCCCTGTGAAGCGTATAACTTTTACGATATTGTCGACCCGCGTTACCTGACCAAGTTGTCCAATGTGCAGGTCTTCGATGAGACCAATGGCGCCCCGGTGGAATACGGCTACACTATCGGCGAGGGGCCTTCAGCGCAGAACGAACCGGTAGGCGTGCTCTTCGCCCGGCCCGGTTCACGCATTAAAATGGGTTTCGGAGCGGGTCTGTTGGGTTTTCGCTCGTTATTGCTCAACGCCACCAATGTTACCGATAAGGACAAGGTCGATGGCGATGGGTATAGCATTACACGGAATACCTCGTTCGCCCGCACGACCTTTCTCGCGGCCAATGATATGTGGAACCTCGACGAGTCGCGGATGCGGGAGCTCAAGAGCTTTTCCATCGAGAATCAGCGTCTCAACGACTTGCACTATCGTGCCAAGGACGAGCTGGATCTGGCCGAAGTAGCGAGTGCCGAGTTGCGCTGGGGGGATTTTGTCCGTCATACGCGCGCCGCCTTCGGGCTCGAATCGCGCGCTTACCCGGACGTTAAATCAACTCAGAACGATGTGGTACAGGGCATTATATTTTTTATGGCTTTGGTGATTCCCTGCGCCTTTTTCACCGAGCGACTGCTTTTCTCTGCGGTTACGATCAAGAACCAGATCATCGGTTTTGTTGGGGTGTTCATGGTAATCTGGGGCGTGTTATGGTTGGTGCACCCCGCCTTTCAACTCTCCAATCCCTTTGTGATTTTGCTGGCCTTCGTGATTATCGCACTGGCGTTGCTGGTCATGTCGATTATCTCCGGTCGTTTCAACGAGCAGATGAAAAAGTTGCGCACTGAGGTGGCCGTAATTCACGATACTGATGTCAGCCGTTCCTCGGCCTCGCTGACGGCTTTTCAGTTGGGCATTTCCAATATGAAGCGCCGCAAGACCCGGACGCTGTTGACCTTCATGACCTTGTTGCTGTTGACCTTCACGGTGCTTTCCTTCACTTCGATTCGCACCGACATGCGTTTTAATCAGATTACCCGCGACAATGAAGGACTCTACGAGGGGATCCTGATCCGCAGCAAAGCTTGGAATCCGATGGAGGATTCGGTACTTGAATACGCTCGCAGCAACTTCCGCGGTGACGTTTCGGTGGCACCGCGCAGTTGGTACAGCAACAAGTCCAAGGCCCATATCAAAATCAAGTACGGAGACAGGGCGCATAACGCGTTGGGCGTGTTGGGGCTGGCCCCGGAAGAGACGCAGGTCACCGGTCTTGACAAGGCGTTGGTCGCCGGGCGCTGGTTTGAGCCGGGCGAGGACAAAGTCTGCATTCTTCCGATTGAAATGGTTGCCGAGGGCCACCTCAATATTGACCTAGCCGATGTCGGCCGGGCAAGGGTCAGAGTTTTCGGCGATTTATTCACCGTGATCGGCGTGCTCGACTCCAAGCGGGCGAAGGATCTCAAGGATCTCGACGACGAGATTTTGACGCCGGCCGATTTCGCCGTTACCGGCGGGCAGGCAGTGCAGGAAGTCGCCGAGGAGGAGAAGCGCGAGAAACAAGGCTTGGAGGATACCAAGGTCGTTATCAAGCCCTTTGTTCATCTCGAGCCGGCCAATACGCTGATCGTGCCCTATCATACTTTGCGCAATGTCGGCAGCGGCAACCCGCTGCAATCGGTGGCCGTGCGTTTCCCGCCAGGCAGCGACGTGCGCGCAGAGGTCGAAGACTTTCTTTCTCGCCTGGCCGTAACGCTCTTCGCCGGTATCAAAGAGGTGGGGGATGAATACATAAAGGTCTCGATCTATTCCTCGTTGGGATTGATGTCATTTTCCGGTATGAGCAACTTGTTCATACCGATGTTAATCGCCTCGCTGATCGTGCTCAATACTATGATGGGCAGTGTTTACGAGCGCTTTCGTGAAATCGGGATCTATTCCTCAGTGGGGTTGGCGCCAGGCCATATATCTTGGCTCTTCATCGCCGAGAGCTGCGTTTATTCGGTGCTCGGGGTGGTGGCCGGTTATCTCAGCGGTCAAGTGGTGGCCAAAGTGCTTATCGAGTTGGATCTCTTGGTCGGTTTTACACTCAATTATTCCTCCGTGGCTGCGGTGCTCTCTTGCATGCTGGTCATTGCTGTGGTTATGCTTTCTACCATTTATCCTGCGCGGAAGGCCGCACAGATGGCGGTGCCGGACGTGACCCGCAAATGGAAACTGCCCCCGCCCGACGGCGATCAGTGGGATTTCGACTTTCCCTTTACCGTCAGCGGGCATGAGGTGTTGGGCCTGAGCGTATTTCTCATCGGCTATTTCGATTCCTATAGCGAGGAGTCGATCGGGACCTTCTATACTGACGGCGCCGAACTCAGTCGGGAACAGATGCCAAAGGGCGAAGGCTATCTTATCGATATGAATATCTGGCTAGCCCCTTTTGATCTCGGCGTCAGTCAGCACGTAACCGTGCGCGCGCTGCCTGAAAATGAGCATAATATCTACTCGGTCGGTCTACAGATTAAACGTTTGAGCGGCGAAGATGCCTCGTGGCGTAGGGTCAATCAGCGTTTTATGAATGTTATTCGAAAACAGTTTCTGATCTGGCGCACCGTCGACGCGGAGGCCAAGGACAATTATCGCGAGCAAGGCGCGGAAATATTGCAGGGGTTGCGCAGCGAGGTATCGGGATGAGCATGAGGCCCAACAAGACAAGCGGAGGTAAATAGCGAGTGTTCGGAAGCAAAAACCGAAACCCGAACCAGGAGATTGAAGAGTATCGGGACCTGATGCAGGTCCCAGATAAGTTTGAGGATGGCTTTACGATCAAAGCCATTCTCGGCGTGCTCTTCGTCGCGTTTATTATGGTGCCGGGTAATATGTATTTGAGCCTGATGATCGGTGGCTCGTTGGGGGCGGCAGCTGAGTGGGTGACGATTATCCTCTTCGCCGAGATCACCAAACGCTCTTTCTCGACCTTGAAGCGCCAGGAAGTCTACGTGCTCTTCTATGTGGCTTCTTCGCTGATAGCCGCCGAGACCGGTGCCTTTGAAGGCCTGCTGTACAATCAGTATTTGGTGCAATCGCCGGCGGCAAAACAGTTCGGTATCACCAAACTGATACCGACATGGGTCGCCCCGCAGCCGGATTCCGAAGCCATTATTACGCGCACATTCCTGCATGCGGACTGGGCGATGCCGATCGTGCTATTAGTACTGGGCATGATCATCTGGCGTGTTAACTGGTTCACCATGTCCTACGCGCTTTTTCGCCTCAGTTCCGATTACGAGCGCTTGCCCTTTCCCTTTGCTCCAGTCAACGCGCAAGGCGCCACCGCTCTGGCGGAGACGACCCAGGGAGGGGAGACGTGGCGCTGGCGGGTCTTTTCGGCCGGTGCGATGATTGGTCTGGTCTTTGGCGCGATTTATGTGGCTCTGCCGGCGATAACTGGTGCGATGCTGACGGAGCCGATCACGCTCATACCTATTCCCTTTGTCGATTTTACCCAGGTTACAGGTAACTTCATCCCGGCTACACCACTGGGTTTTACCGCCCATCTGGGACCGATATTCACTGGGCTGATTGTGCCGTTTTGGGGAGTCGTTGGTACTTTCCTAGGGGTCGTCGTTGCCACTATCGCCAATCCTGTGCTCTATACTTGGACGCCTTCCTGGCGCGAGGAGCCCTATCTGAACTTGTGGCGCCAGGGCATGGGCACCGTCGACACCTTCTTCGTAAATAATGTCGATTTCTGGATGAGCTTCGGTATTGGTACTACTGTTGCGATTGCCATCATCGGCGTTTACCAGGTCGTACAGAGCGTGCGCAATGCCAAAGACGGCGGCAAGGAAGGCGGAGTCGAACGCAGTTTCGCCACGCCAGAGGGCCGAGGCGATTTTCCGATCTGGCTGGCATTGGTACTCTACTCGCTGGCGACGGTGGCTTTGATCGGCATCGCCGCCTGGCTATTGCCGGGCATTTCACAGTTTATCTGGTTTTTTATCTTCTTTGGTTTTGTCTTTACGCCTTTCCAGTCCTTTGTGAACGCGCGTCTTGTTGGTATGGTGGGGCAGACGGTAGACATCCCCTTTGTCCGTGAAGCGACGATTATTCTTTCGGGTTATCGCGGCGTAGATATCTGGTTTATTCCGTTTCCGCTAGGCAACTACGGCGCCCAGACACAGAAATTTCGCGAAATCGAATTGACTGGTACTCAGTTCACCAGCATCATCCGCGCCGAGATTTTTATGGTGCCGATCGTTTTGTTTACCAGTTTCCTCTACGGTTCCTATATCTGGAAACTGGCACCGATCCCTTCGGCTTCCTACCCATATGCGCAACTGATCTGGCGACTGAGGGCCTATCAACAGTGTCTCTTTATCACCGGCACGATGAAGAGCGAGTTGGATGTCGCCAATGACAAGGCGAGATGGACTCCGGCAAATCTGATCGAGAATGAGTGGTGGTATTGGCGGACGCGTTTAGCTAGCGACGAATGGCTGGACTCCGGTGGCAAGCGCGGCGAGGTGGGCCCCTGGATGCCGACGCAGGTGTTCTATTCTCACTTCGACCAGGACGAACCCGACATCGCCTCCGATCGCTTTATGCGGGTTGTGCCATTGGGTGATGAAGAAATAAGACAGGGGTTACCACAGATCACGCCGCTTGGCCCAGCGATGGACTCGATTCTACGCAATCCCCGGCCGACGCTGGAAGTTACGGTCGGACGGGCCATGCCTACGGGATGGTCCTTCTATTTCGAGGTTGATACCGATCCGTTATTCACCAGTTCGTGGATCCAGCACTCGACCGATGAACCTTGGCTCTATCGGGCGATCAAACCGGAAGTGATTGCTTTCGGGGCCGGCTTTGGGCTATTGAGCTTTATTTTGCTCTCGATCTTGGGGTTACCTATCCTATTGATCTTTGGCTTTGTACGCTCGTTGACGCACTTGCCGCACTTCGTGGTCACGGAGATTATCGGCGCGCTGCTGGCTCGTTATTACTTCTGGAATAAATACGGCAGAAAAGAATGGCTGCAGTTCTCCCCGATTCTGGCCGTGGGTTTTTCTTGCGGTATGGCGCTGATGGGCATGGCGGCGGTTGGTGTCGCTCTGATCCAGAAGTCGGTCTCGGTATTGATCTTCTGATATGGAGAATACCGTAGATTTCGTTTGGCAAGGCCTGCGACTCGAAGTGCCCGAGGATTGGAACCTCGGGCGGGTCGATGGCGATTTTGAGAAGGGCTATGCTCGCCTTGACGACGCCGAGATTGTGCGTTTGGAGATCGAGTGGCGTAGGCTCAAGGGGCGCGGTGAGGCATTGCGCCTGACCGAGTTGGTGGATCGCTACTTGGCGAATTTGCAGAAAAAAGCCGATAAGGCCGGCGCTTCTTTTTCCGTACAGCGCCAGGCGCGTTTCCTTAAAAACAAGAAATTCCTCGGAGACCGCGAATACGAAGTCTTCACTTGGGAAGCGGACTTCCGCGCCTATAATCTGGCGATCGTCCTAGAGAAGGGCCGGGTCGTTTTATTGCGAGTGCTGGCTAGGCGGGACGAGTCTTTGGAAGAGCAGGCGGAGGCTATTTTTCGCTCGTTGGTGGACCAAGAAGGGGAAGATGCCTATGTCTGGAGCATTTACGGTTTGCGCTTTTCGGCACCGGCAGACCTGAAGCTCGAGGGCCACTCGCTCAAGTCGGGCCATATCCAACTCGACTTCGCTGGCGGTAACAAGCAGACCCTCAAGGTGCACCGCTTGAGCATGGCTCGAATTCTGCTCAAAGAGGTTTCCCTTGAAAATTGGTATCCGATATTTTTTAAGAAGACGCTACGTGACGTGGTGGTCGATATCGCCGCCGTCGACGTGCACGGCGGCGCAGGACTCGCGGTCGAGGGACGTCCGCGCAGTCGTTGGCGGCAGCTTTTGCGCCCGTTACCTTTTCTCAACCCCAGGCCGCGCCAGTATCTGCTAGCTCGGGTCTGGCATGATACGAACACCGATAAGATCGCGATTGTAGAACACCTCTACCGCAAGAAGGGTACAGAGGCAGACTTAGTAACCAAGGTAGTCGATGGCCATTTTTTCGCAGGACAAAGGACCGAAGCTGAGTCGGGGCGCGATGTTGGCGTCGCGGCCGACGCGCAATGATTCGCTGCGGTGGGAAGATAATGACAACGGGGAAGTACAGGTCTTTATTGAACGCCAGGAGACCTGGAAAGTAAAACTGCTCTCCAAGGTTTTTTATATCCCCAAGGAGCGCAAGATCACTCTTGATGAGGTGGGTACTGAGGTTTGGCAGATGTGCAATGGCCGAAATTCGGTGGGGGATATGATTGAACTGCTCAGTGAAAAATACCAACTCAATCGCAAGGAGGCCGAGGTTTCCCTGCTCCAGTATTTGAAGACCTTGGGCCAGAAGCGTTTTATCGGCTTCGTGCTCGAGGGGGAGGAGGGGCCGCCTGACCCAGGTAAGGCCAGCGGCAAGAGATGGGTGAAAAAATAAAAAGGGGACGGGCCAAAAGCCCGTCCCCTTTTTAAGTGTGGAACTTCCCTTACTGCAGCAGGGATAGCGCCGTTTGCGGTACCACGTTGGCTTGGGCCAGCATGGAGGTCGCGGCTTGCGAGAGGATCTGCGCGCGGGTGAATGCCGTGACTTCTGCGGCAATATCTGCGTCGCTGATCGACGATTCACTGTTCTGGATGTTCTCGATCTCGTTTTCCGTGAAGGAGATCGTGAACGCCAGACGGTTCTGAAAGGCACCCAAGTCACCGCGTTGGCCGGAGACTTTGGAGATGGCCTCGTCGATCGTAGTGATCGATGCACGCGACGAAGTCATCGTCGCGACCGACGTCGTGTTTAGGTTGAGCAATGTGCCCGACGCCCGCATATCGGCGATCGACACTTCAATGCGGTTGTTGACACCGTCGTCGGGACCGACCTGGAACGAACCGCCGGTGCCGCTGTTGACGACGATGGTCTCGGTATCCAGCCCGCCATCGGTATACGAACCCGTGGCATTGGAAACACCAGAGCCTGCCAGTGTCACCTGGATGCCTAGGCGATCGAAATTGGCTACCGCGCTGGTACCGGTCGCCACGTCGTTGCCGTCGAGCAGGGTGGCGACGCGGATCGTCTGCGTCACCGTGCCGTTGCCCAAGGTGATATTGCCGTCGGTGCCACCGTCGATGAAGCTATAAGTTCCCGTCGATGCGCCCGAGATCTTGAGATTGGTGACACCAGTGGTGTTACTGTTGGTCAGCGCCGTCGAAGCGGTATCTACATTGTTGCCGTAGCCGGTTAGCAGCACCTGGTCATTATACGTCGTCGACAGGGCAATCCGGTCGATTTCGTTGGTGAGCTGGGTGTACTCCGCTTGGATCGCCTCGCGGTTCTGGTCGTTGACCGTGCTTGAAGATGACTGCACGGACAGTTCCCGCATCCGGATCAACATCGCGTTGATCTCGTTGAGCGAACCTTCCGCGACCTGTAGCAAGTTTGAACCTTGCTCGGCATTGAGCACGTTCATCTTCAAACCACTGATTTCAGCCCGCATGCCCTCTCGTACTGAGAGGCCTGCGGCATCATCTGAAGCCCTGTTCACGCGGAGCCCCGAAGACAAGCGTTCCAATCGGGTGCTTAAGTCCCGATTGTTGGCATTGAGGCGCCTGCGCGAGTTCATAGCCGCAATATTATTATTTATACGTAATGGCATTAGAAACCTCCTTGTTTCCTGTCCGTTCGTCCTTGAATAATTTCTATGTAGTTATTATTATTTATCTTATGCTTGTTTTTGTTGTTTCGTCCCTCCTCGGCGGGACTTAATTGAGACGACCTCCTTTGGTTAAGAAATCCCCCGCCTTACAGCCCGGGAAAGGTGAAAGGCGAGTGGCTGGACAAGTCGATCGGCTTGAGGAAGACATCTTTTTGTCCAGTAATTGGCTATAGTTTATTGTTTTTTAAGTACTTATGAACATAAAGTGGTCGAATAATTAAAATGATACTATTTGGCTTATTTAA
>Ga0233433_10001645_pt1 | contig 20832 bp, 20 predicted proteins | sample SI_122_August201_5_FD_179868 | JGI IMG/M metagenome (GOLD analysis project Ga0233433, IMG submission 179868) | Seawater microbial communities from Saanich Inlet, British Columbia, Canada - SI_122_August2016_100_MG | ecosystem: Environmental > Aquatic > Marine > Inlet | place: Canada: British...
CGTAACAAGTGATGATATTATTATTGGAAAAGTTTTACCATTAAAAAATAAATTTGATAGCAACGGACATCAATTATACAAAGATTGTTCTACAAGTTTAAGAGCAAATGAAAGCGGATTTGTAGATAAAGTCTATACTGACCGCAATGCCGATGGTTTTCGTTTTGCTAAAATTCGTATGCGAACAGAACGCACACCCGTTATTGGTGATAAATTTGCTTCTCGTTGTGCCCAAAAAGGAACAGTTGGAATGATTTATCCACAAGAACAAATGCCGTTTAATGATGAAGGTATTTCACCTGATATTATTATGAACGCTCACGCTATTCCTAGTCGTATGACTATTGGGCAATTAATGGAATGTATTTTAGGAAAAGCGTGTGCTAAATTAGGTGGTTACAGTGACTGCACCGCTTTTAATGATATCCCTCGTGAAAAAATATACGATATTTTAGAAGAAAATGGGATGAATTATTCTGGTGAAGAAATTTTATACAGTGGAATTACAGGACAACAAATGGATGTTAAATTATTCTTTGGTCCAACATATTATCAAAGATTGAAACATATGGTTTTGGATAAAGTACATTGTATAACCGATGATCATGATGTTTTAACAATAAAAGGATGGAAATCTATTAATAAAATTGTATTAGAAGATAAAATCGCTACGCTTAATACACAAGGTCAAATTGAATATCAACACCCTACTAATGTTCATCATTATACTGATTATAAAGGAAAAATGTATGAAATTAAAAATTCTAATTTAAGTTTAAATGTAACTGCTAATCATCGTATGTATATTTCAAGAACATATGGTAGAAAACAAGAATGGTTACCCTATGGTTTAGTAACTGCTGAAAATATGAATGGCACATTTTGTAAATTTAAGAAAAATGGTGAATTAGTTCAACCTGATTATCAATTAGAAAATAATAATTATCTTCTTAATTTTATTGAAAAATTTATTATAGATAATAATATAGATAAATCTTTACCTGAATGGGTATTAAAATTAAGTAAATATCAATGTATTAAATTATTAACTGTATTATTCGAAAATGATTATAAAAATGTTGAAACAATTGAAGAAGTAGACACAAAAACAGAAAATGAAACTATTTATTATACTTCTTACAATAATTTTGCTGATGATATTATGCAATTGGCTTTACACTGTGGGTGGTGTTGTAATAAAGAATTAAATACAAACTTAATTAAAAATAATAATACTTTGAAATTACATATTATTAAAAATAAATGTGAGCCATCTATTAATCATGTACATACTTATGAACAAGACGTTCAAGTTGAAAGACTATATGATTTTGAAGGCTCTGTGTATTGTATCTCTGTTCCTAATGAAGTATTTTATGTTCGTCGTGATGGAAAGCCAGTATGGACTGGTAATAGTCGTGCTTCGGGACCAATCGTTCAACTTACACGCCAACCTGCTGAAGGTCGGTCGCGGGATGGGGGGTTACGCTTTGGAGAAATGGAGCGTGACTGCGGAGCCCTAAATACTCCAATATCAACGAGTTTTGGATTATCTATAAAAATACAAGATTTTGACTCTCAAACGTTAGAAGTTTTAGGTTGGGATAAAAATAAAAAAGGAATGACTAAATCAAAACAAACAAATTTTCTATACAAAGGTGAAAAAGAATGTGTAGATATTTATTTTGAAAATGGAAAAAAAATTACTTTTACACCAGAACATAAATTTTTAACATCTAATAATGAATGGGTTAAAGCAAATGAATTAAAAATAAATGAAAGTCGTTTAAAATGTAGTGTAAAATATCCTACTATTGATATTAAAGAAGAAATACAAAAATGTAATAATTGGTCTTTATTTGTTAGTGGATTTTTAACTCTTAAAACTAATACTCAAGAAGAATATTTAAAGTCTATGGCATTTGCTCGTATTTTAGGATATTTAATTACTGACGGACATATTACAATACAAGGTTATGGTAGTATATTTTTAGGTCATCAAATTGATGTTGAAAGAATTTTAGAAGATATTAAATTATTTTCTACAATAACACAAACTAATTTTATATATAAAAATATGTATTATATTAAAATGCCTCAAACTTTAATGACAAATATACTTAATATTAATGGTATAGTATGTGGTAATAAAGTTAAACAGCCTTCAGTCCTTCCTGAATTCATCTTAAAAGATGATTGTCCTTTACCAATTGTTAGGGAATTTTTAGCAGGAATGTTTGGTGGAGATGGTCATACATGTTATATTGCTAAGAATACATTTACATCTATCTCATTTTCTAAAAGTAAAGTTATTACGCATATTGAATCATTAAAAACAATGATGGAAAATATTAAGAAATTACTTGCTAAATTTGGAATAAATAAAGTTACAATTCAAAATCAAAAAGTAAATACAAGTTCTAAAAATAGAATTGATAATGAAAAAAATTATGAAATTGTATTACATTTAGATATTAGTGAATTATTACCTTTCCACGAAAAAATAGGCTTCCGTTATTGTTGTCATAAAAATCAACGATTAGAGGCGGCAGTAGCATATATGAGCCTACGTGTTAATGTTACACGACAAAAAAAATGGATTATTAATCGTGTTAATGAACTTACTAATTATAAAGAATTAAAAAGTCAAAATCCTGATAAAATAGTTGGGACAACAAATGCTGTTAAAAAAGCAATTGAAGAATTAAAAGCAATTGAACCTATTTTACACGCTTGTTCTATACCTTCTACTCACGATATTTTAGAATATTTGGTTAATGAAAGAGAAGGTGGTAAATTTCAGAGTTCTAAGTTTATAAGTTCAACAGACTTTTTAAAAAGTATTGGTGCTATTGATTGGTTTAATACGCCTATTGTTCAAATTCCAACTATATCTGAACCAGAAGACATACCGGAAACACCTACAACACAAGAAATACCAACAAATAATTATGGTGTTATTAAAAATGATGACGTTTTACCAACAATGAACCTTAAAGTCATTGATATTCGTAAAGCGGGAGTTCATAAAGTATATGATATTCAGGTTGAAAAAGAAGAATCATTTTTAGCCAATGGTATTGTATCACATAACTGTATGATTTCTCACGGCACAATGGGTTTCTTAAAAGAACGAATGATGGATGTCAGCGATATATTTACAGTTCATATTTGTAAAGAATGTGGATTGTTTAGTATTGTTAATCCAACTGATGAAGATGGGGCACGAATGTGTGGTAGTTGTGATAATTACGCTCAATTTATAGAATTGAAAATACCCTATGCGTGTAAATTACTAATGCAGGAATTAGAAGGAATGATGATTACACCACGTTTTAATATTAATAATACTTAACTATCTTTTGTAAAAATATCTTTTTAGAAAAAAGATAACAAAAATATCGTAAAAATATATTTAAAAAAAATAACAAAAATATTTAATAATAAAACTTAATAATATAATTTATATATTTTTTTAAAATAGTTTTAAATCCATAGAACCACGAACTAATAAGATATACACAATTGTATGAATAACTAATCCAAGAGTTGTAGGGCATCCAGAAACATCTGAAATTTTACCTAAAAGTCCTCCTAATATTTTTTGAGTAAGTATATATGTGTATGGGTTTATTACTAAAATAAAAATAAACGCAGAGAAGATACTAATCTCCCATTTTTTATAACTGGAATCTGTCATTCTATATATAAGTATAAAAAAAATATATTTAATATGTTAAAAAGAGTATAAATTATAAATAATTTAATTAATTGTATTCTATTATAACTAATTATTTTAATTTTATTAAATAAAAAAGAAAATAAATAAAAAAATTAAAATTATTTAAATGAATAATATAGTTAATCACTTTCAATACTATCTATAAAATTATCAATAGGTTTTTCGTTTTTACCTCTTAATTTATAATCTCTAAATTTTATTGATATATTTTTTTCTTTTGCTAAATTTAAAATTTTATCTATTATTTTAGAATCAAATTGATTTTTTTTTCCAATTAACATTATTTTAATATAATATTTATCTAATGGTATTTTTTGATTAAAAAGAATTTCGTGTGAATACATAAATTCAACACCACCTAAATTATTATTTATTAAATTTTTATTTATAACATTTTTTAATTTTGTTAAATTTGGCATTTTATTAAGGTTTCCATCTCCATATATAATTGTTTCTTCATTTGTTTTACCATTTTCAAATTTATCACTAAAACCACCTATACGAGTAGCATAAAAAGGCAAGTCTTTCAATATCTTTTTATCTAAAACAATAGCACAATCCCACCAATGAGGAATTACATCTGCTTGATTAGGAATATCTTTATATACAAGTTGTGTAAATATTTGATTAGAAGGTTTATGTTGTAATATTATAATATCTTTTTTTGATGGTTTATTATTAATATAACCATCCTGTAAAATTTTACTCAGATTTTCAACTTTTGTTCCGTGAATAATATATTCTTTCATATTTTTAATTATTAAGTCTATTATTTATAACTATATTTAATTTCATATAATCAATTTTATATAATAAAAAAATTTAAAAATTTAAAATAGTTTAATTTTAATTTATTTTATATATTTTTCCAAAATTACGACATTTCCTCTAAATAATTAACATAGTCTTCATCTGGTTCATCATCAACATAAATACCTTCAACTTTAAGTTGATTAAAGAAGAAACGTAAAGCATTATCAATTTCTTTTAATTCAAATTCAGTTTTGTAATCAATAAAAGCAAGTTTATCATTTATAAATTCAATGTTATAGTTAATATCACCTAAACTTTTAGAACAAAATGGTGTCATATCTAAATCCATTGTTTTAGGAATAGAAATACCAATTTTAATTGTTTTTTCACAAGGAATAACAATAATTAATAACATATCCATCGCTTGTGGTTTTGGTGTAATTCCTTTGGCTTTCATTTGTTCTAATGCTTTAGGATTTAACTCCTTGCTTTTCAAAACTTCTAAAAAGAGATGGTTCATCATTTTATTACATTCTTCAATAGGTAAATATTTAGTTAATGTATCTGTAGGTTCAGCATCTTCGCTTTTATCAGGAATAATAATAGAAACTTCTTTACTCATACAAGCAAATGAACCATTATGTTTAATAATTTTATTAATTTGTTCTTTAATTTCAGCATTACATTTTTTAATTTCTTTATCAAATTGTTGGGTTTGTAATTGTTGGTTTGGTTTTTCTTCTTCTAAAGACATTTTTAGTGTAATATAGTATAATATAATATAAAATTAAATTGTATAATGGGCTTTTAATAATATAAGTATTTTTATATCATTAAAAAATCAATTTTTTTATTTATAATTAAAATCAATTTTTAAACAAAAATAAATTAAAATAAAGAAAAAAAAATAATATTATTATATAATATTATTAATACAGTATGGATACAGAATTAAAAAAATTATTTAAAAAATGTAAAAATAATACCAAATATCATTTAGGATATCCATATAATTTAAATTGTGACTATTATAAAGATTTAGTACCATTTTTACAATTTTTCATTAATAATTTAGGTGATTCATTTATTAAATCTAATTATAATATTGATTCTAGTAACTTAGAGTTAGAGGTATTAAAATTTTTTGCGGAAATGTGGAATATTGAACCAACAAGTTATTGGGGATATGTTACTAATTCTGGAACAGAAGGAAATTTATTAGGTATTTTATATGGTCGTGAAACTTTAGATAATCCGATATTAGTTACATCAAAGGATAGTCATTATTCTATTCATAAGGCTAGTAAATTATTTAAAATACCTTATCATGCTGTCAATGCTGATAAATATGGTGAATTAGATTATTCTTCTTTAATAGAAGATCTTACTGAAATGAAAAAAAAAAATGATGATGTATCAATATTAATGGTAGCAAATATTGGTACTACTGTTACTGGTGCACATGATAAAGTTAAAATAATTCTATCTATACTTAAAAAATGTAATATTAATAAATATTATATACATTGTGATGCTGCGTTAAGTGGTATATTTTTACCATTGGTAGATACTGATAAAACATTTAATTTTGGTTTTGATTTAAATATTGATAGTATATCTGTGTCTGGTCATAAATTTTTGGGTACTCCTGTGCCGTGTGGTGTAGTTATGACCAGAAAAGAACATATGGAAAGTTGGTCAAGCAAAGTAGAATATTTAAATTCAATTGATACTACTATCAATGGTTCTCGTTCAGGATTTGCCTGTTTATGTATGTGGTATTCATTAATGAAAAAAGATAAACAAGGATTAATTGATGATATTACTAAATGCTATCAAAATGCAGATTATTTAATTGATTTATTTAAGAAGAAAAATATAGATGCATGGAGAAATCAATATTCAATAACCGTAGTATTTCCTAAACCTGATATAAATATAATAAATAAATATCAATTAGCAACGCAAACTAATATAGCACACGCAGTTATTACACCAAGTGTAAAAAAAGAAATATTAGAAGAATTTGTTAATGAATTTATTTAAATGATTATTTATTAACTTGTGATTAGATGATATTTATCTAGAACTTAATATTTTATGAAGAAAATAAAAAATAATTTTTAAATAGAAAAAATTATTTTTTTAATTTAAAAATTGATTTTTAATATTAATTAATACAATAGTATATATTACGCAATTCTATTTATATTATATAATTAAGTAACTCTTACTCTTTTATTGAAAATGGAACGTTCCACATCTTTTTCTGCTCAAAATACTAATATAAATGAAGATGAAATCGAATATGATAAATTCGATGTAGATTATACAATTCATATTAAACAATTATTTAGTTTATGTAATCAAGAAACAAAAACAGAATTTAATGAATTTAATCCTATAATGTCTCAAGATGTATTTCGTCGTCATGAATTATTAAATATTACAGATGTATTTGAAAAAATTAAAAAGACAGAAAATACAAGAATGTGGCAAAATTTCATTGAAAATGCTTTTAATCATAAACCGCATCAACCTTGTTGTATTCAATAATTAATCTTAATAATAAATTAATAATAACTTAATAATAAATTAATCCATTATAACAAATTGTTTTTTTTTAGTAAGTTTTTCCTTTTCGTGTTTAGCAACAATACTTATAGGTTCTTTTTCATTTTCATCATTGTCTTCATTTTCATCTCTTTTTATAATAAGTCTATCTTTACCTAAATTTTTTTTAGTTCTTTTTCTTTTTTTAATAATAGGTTTATCTTTTACACTATCTTTATTATGTATTTTTTTATAATAATTTAAGATTTTGTGTTCTTTCTCTTTTATACTTTTTAAATAATTTACTTTTTCTATTTTTTTCTCTAGCATATCTTTATTTTTATTTTATTTATTAATTGTTATATTTTATTTAATAATAACTATATTTATTTAATATATTTTTTATTAAAACTATAACTTAAATAATATACTTTAATATAATAATTATAATTATATTTATATTATATTATTTTATTTTTTATTTATAAAATAATAAGTATCTCCAGAACAATTTAAATTAATTTACTATATATTTACTATATATTTACAATAAAAATGTCAAAAGGTATAGGTTGGGATATAGGTATAAAAAATTTAGCCTATTGTAGTTTAGAGGCTAATGTTAATGTTAATAGTAATAATACAAATTCATTCGTATTTAATAATAAACATTATGATATTGTAAGTTGGGCTGATATAAGTTTAGTAAGTCAAATTGAAACAAATATGGAAGGTTCTGGAGAAGTAAGTCATATTAATACTACTTTAAAATGTGCGGCACTACAAGAAACAAAAGGAAAAAAAACAAAAAAAACAAAAAATAATGAAAATAATGAAAATAATGAAAATAATGAAAATAATGAAAATAATGAAAATAATGAAAATGAAATTGAAATACCACTAAAAGTATGTGGTAAAAGTGCTTTTTATTGTAAAGAAGAATTACAAACCGATAGTTCTGGAAATACCATTTATAGTGGATTATGTAAAACACATTTTAAAAAAACAGATGAAGAAAGATTACCTGAATTAACTGTTAAACAATGTTGGGATAAAGAATGTAAAACAAAACCAATACAAGTTTTAAAAGCCCATATTTATAAAGGTTATTGTAAAAAACATATTAATGAGATGATAAAAATGAAAACATATACTAACAATGATTTTTTAAAAATAAATCGTGCGAAAACAACGAGTAAATTTGATATTAATCAATTAGGTATTGCTTTATTCCAAGAATTAGATAAAATTGAAGCGACTATATTAGATACATCAATTATATTATTAGAAAATCAACCTGTATTGAAAAATCCAACAATGAAATCGATGCAAATGTTTTTGTATTCTTATTATTTAATTAGATTACTTGATAAAAATAAAAATAGTAATAATAATAGTAATAATAGTAATACTATAGTCAATAATCTAAACACAACATCTATTTTGAATGATAAAACAATACAATGTTATTGTGCTAGTAAAAAACTAGATTTAATAAAATTTTTACCTGAAAATGACCAAAAAAGAATTATGGATTATATAGATACAGTAAATAGTGGTTATCAAAAAAATAAAAAAATGGCAGTTATGATGGTAGAAACAGTATTGAAAGAAAATGAAAAATGGTTAGCATTTTTTAAAGGTAATCCTAAAAAAGACGATTTAGCAGATTCTTTATTAATGACATTACACTATTTTGAAAAACCAAATTTAATGAAACTTAAAAAAGAAGAAGATAAAAAAAAAGTAAAAAAAGATAAATGTAAAAGTAAAGAAAATAGTTAAATATAGTTAAATTATGATTTACTTAATTTTTTTAAAGCAATAACCAGCATAAGCATAATAAAGGAAAGCAATCATAACATAGAAGCAACCAAAGAAGATACAGAGAACTGTTTCAAAATAACTATTGGTAAGTTTGTAAGTAGCAACAGCAAATAATGTAATTAATAATAAGATTATTAATATAACAATGACTAATTGAGTTGTAGTAAAAGTTTCTACATCTTCAAAATTAGATTTTTGTTGTTCAGATAAACTTTTTAAAACAATACCAGATAAACCTGATGAAGCAAGACTAGTAATTTTAGAGAAATCCATTTTTAATTAGTTTAGATAGTTTAGTTAGTTTAGTTTTTAATTTTACTATTTATTATTTAATACTAATATTTTAATTTTATCATAATTAATAGTATTTTAATTTATCACAAAATAAATTTTATTAATTGCGTAAATAATTACAATTTTCTTTACTTGTTTTTAATTAGTATAATAAAAGAATATAGAGTTATATTTATATAAATATATATAATTGTATTTATAATAATTTAAATAATAATTTTTATAAGTATATAAATAATAATTAAATTTTAAATAATCATAAATTAATAATTACAAATTACATATAAATTAATATAAAATGGAGTTTGATTTAGATTTAGATTTAGAAGATCTTAACCTTAAAAGTGTGGATATGAATACCAATAATTCACAATCAAGAAATATATCATTTGATACAAATAATAGTTTTAGACCAAATATTAGAGAACAAAGTCCAAATTTAACTATTTCTACAAATAATAATGACGCAATGCCATCAGGTCATATGGGAAATGTGGATAATATGTTTAATAGTGATAAAGAAGTTGATTTTGGATTAAATTTATTAGTTAATAAGAAAAAACAAAAACCTGAAACTGAAATTAATAAATTAGGTGGTGATAATGGCGGTAGTGGTAATAATGGTGGTAATAATTTTAGTAATAATCCTAGTCCATCTACTAATATGTTTTCAAGTTCAACTACAATGCCACAAAGAGTAAATTTAGATAATACAGAAGTTTTACAAAATTCATTATTTGATGATAATATGACTAATATTGATTTAGATAAAGAATTAAACAGTATGAATTTAGATGATATTGAAATGCCTAAACCAAGTATGAGTGGTCCAAGCCTGCCTGATTTTGGTAGTTCAAGTGCAGGAACTGGTAATAATGGTTTTGGAGCGAGTGCTACAAATTCATTTGGTAATAATAACTTTGGTAATAATAACTTTGGGGATAATAATTATGGTAGTATAAATACTGCTGGTATTAGTAGCACTGAAAATTTATCTTTTGAAGAAATACAAAAACGCAAGTTTGATTTATTATGTAAGTTTGAAAGATTAAGAGATAAAGGTATTAAACTTCCCAAGACGTTTTCAATGTCTAGTAATTATGAAGAAATGAACCACGAATATGAACGTTTATTACATCATCGTAAAATGGATAATAGTGTTAAAATGCAAAGACGTATGTTAGTTTCATTTGCTTCTATGGCTGAATTTGTTAATAATAAAACTGGAAATCCTTTTGATGTTAATTTAGATGGATGGAGCGAACACGTGAATGAAGAAATTAATACATATGATGAAGTATTTGAAGATTTATATGAAAAATATAAAGAAAGTGCCAATATGGCTCCTGAATTAAAATTAGTATTTATGGTAGCAAGTAGTGCTTTCTGGTTTCATATTTCCAATAATATGTCAAAATCTGTTATGGGTAATATGAATATGGGTGATATGTTTAAAAATAATCCTAATTTAATGAACCAATTTAAAGATGCTGCTATGGGTTCTATGCAACAAAATAGCCCAGGACTTGCTAATTTTATGAGTATGGGTCAAGGAAATAGTAATAATAATGGACCACCAAAATATAATCCTACTGCTGGACCCCCTTTTTCTAATCCAAGAGATGCTCCCCCAAGAGGTTCAACCAATATAAATTCTGGAGATGATATAGATGCTCTTATAGATAGTATTAGTAGTTAATACATTATAGTGTCATAATAATTTAATTTTTTATTTTTTATTTTTTATTTTTTATTTTTTATTTTTTATTTTTTATTTTTTATTTTTTATTTTTTATTTTTTATTTTAATTATAACTTTATTTTTTTACTATTTTTTATATGGTAGTGTAGTTTTATTTAATTGTATTCATATTATTCATATTCATATTATTTTTAATTGGTTCATTATCTTTTTCATATTTAGAAATAAGTTCTTTTGCCATTAAATAATCTTCTTTCGTTATTGATGATGTATTATCTATAGGTAAAATACAATAATCACTATGTTCATTAAATATAGTTGTTACTATAACTATAAATGATATGGTTATTACTCCTGCAACAACTAAATCACGTGTTCCCATCCATAATACTAAAAATATAAGAAATCTTCTAGAGAATTTATGATTTAATACTTTATGCATAAAATCGCCAACTTCATTTCCAATATAACGTGCTCCAATATTAATTAATAATATCATTAAACCTAAAATATATTTATTACCACTGAGACCCATTGTTGCAATTGCTAACATTGTAGCATTACCAGCAGGTAAAGGTGCTGTGGATGCCATAGAGGCACCTCCCATTAATCCTGATGACATTTTTATTTATTTATATTACTATTACTATTTTATATATTTTTTAATAATTTATATACTATTAATTTAGAATTTTAATTTTGAATAATATAAAAATAATAAAAAATAATAAAAATAAAAAATATAAATAATAACAAAAATAGTTAAAATAATAAATACAACTATTTAAGCATTAAGAGGATAAAATAATGTGCCACACGATGTTAATTTATCAACATTATAAGTTCCACAATGAGATAAAGGAGGTCCATATTTAGTTAAATTTTGAGGGCTATTTTTCATATCATATCTACAACCATTAATATCATATCCGGAACGGTCTGGCTGACCATTTTGAGTTAAAAAATCATTTTGACATTCATTATCAACAATGTCTTGAACACCATTAACATTAACATTATTAGTATTGTTAGAAACAATAGTAGCAGTGCTAGTTTCACTATTATGTTGAAAAGGTTTGATGTTATTATTAGGAAATGGTTTGGTAGTATCATAAATAAATTCAGAATCACTACGAATAGTATCATCAGTTGAGTTAATGACTTTGGGTTCTTCAATAAATTTAACTTTACGTTCATTATTAACTTTATTATTAACTTTATTATTATTTATATTATTAGTGATGTGATTATTTGTCATTGCTTTAGTGGTCATTGCTTTAGTGGTCATTGCTTTAGTGGTCATTGCTTTAGTGGTCATTGCTTTAGTGGTCATTGTATCATTTTTACGAATTACAATTGAAGATTTGCTTTGTGTATCAATATACATAGACATAAATACAACAGCAAGAGCAAATATAATTCCACAATGTAAATCTATTAATAATGTTAAAATAACAAGAGTAATAAGTAAAATATAATTTACATTATCATTAAATAAATTTCTAATCATTGGAAATGTAGTTAATATAGTATCAGGAAATACTAAAAATAATGTAGCAATTATAATACAACAGCACATTTTAATATCTATCATATTAATCATTTTTTTTGTTAATTAATTATTATATAATATTATATTATAATTATATAATATATTTTTTACAATTATAAATTTTAATTTTAAAATTTATTAATAATTATTTTAATTATAAATTTTAATAATAATTATTTTAATTATAAATTTTAATAATAATTATTTTAATTATAAAATTTATTAATTATTATTTTAATTATAAACTATAGTATTATCTAAATTAATAAATTGATAATATAATATTATATAATAGTATATAACTAGAATTATAAAAATGAGTAAATCATTATTTGAAGAATTATCTGAATTTACAGATGAATTAGTAATATTACTTAAAGAAGATTGGGAAAAAACAAAAAAATTTGTAAGAGAACATAAAAAATATTTTTTTTGGTTATGTGCTCTTTTTATTGGAGCACAATTTACAGATATAATGACATTAGGAAAATCTTGGGATGCTTATTGTAAAAAAAATGGTATTCAAAATGGAGGGGGTGAGGGCGATCCAGTAGCAACAGATGCATCAACAGATGCAAAAGCAACAGCAGATGCAAAAGCAGCATTAAAATCTCAAAGAACAAGTTCTAAAAAAGAGGGTAAAAAAGGTATAAGAAAAAATATGGCACAAAGTTTAAGAAGAAATCCTGTATTTGGAAATATGAACCATATTTTTAGTATGACAACAAGTATGTTTTCTTTAGCATTATTTTTATTAGCAATTGTTGGAATATTATCATTACCTGTTATTATATTTATAATTATTACATATTGTGTTATTAAAAGTTTATTAAATAGACTTGCTATATTATAAATTAATACAAATATATTAAATGTAATTATATAACTATATTTTATAAAATTATTATATAATTCTATTTAATAAATTTAAATATGTTTATTTAGTATAGTAATAATAAAATGAATTATACAACTATTTGTGATACTATAGTTAATTTTTTAATTGATAAAAATATAAAATATAATGAAAATGATACAACACTAATTAAAATAGAAAAAATTTTATTAAAATATAAAAGAATTATTTCTATAGTTTTATTAATGATATTGTTATATATAGGAAATCAATGTAATTTATCATATTTAAATATAAATGTAAATCATAAAAAAGAATATGTATTAAATGGTGGTGAGTTAGGAGCCGGAACTCATTTCAAAAGCGATTTTAAAAAAATGGGTTCTTCAATATCTTCTAAAGCATCATCAATTAAATCTAGTTTAGGAAAACTTGAAACATATAAAAACGCAAAAGACAAAACGTATGATTATGGAGCAAAATATGCTAATAAATTTAAAGATAATGCTTCTGTATTTTATGGATTTGTTTATTCAATCGCAATAACAATATTGATGTTTCTCATATTTGTTCCTGCTGTTGGATTTATTGTTATAGGATTTATATGTTATGCTCTACTTAAAAATAGAATGAAAGCAATAAAAGGTTTATAATAATTTATTATACTATTTAATTATAATCCTTTATTAACATCATTTAATTGATTAACACCAATAGAAGTATTTTTTAATAAATTTTCATACGTTTTTATATCATAATCAACTTTATCTTCTTTAGGTATATAATTAAATTTACCTGAAGCAATATAATCTTTACTTTTATTATCTATTTCTTTTAGTTTTACAAAGACATCATTATCAAAATATTTATTATATAGTTCAGAAATAACTTCTTTTGATAAGTTTGTTTTATAAGGGTCAAAGTTAATTTGTGCTTTTATTTGTCTTAATAATTCATCTTTTTTTACATCATCCATTTTAAATCTATCATCAACACCAAGTAAATTTTTTTCAACAACTGTATTAATTTCGTTTTTTTCTTTTTCTTGCTCTTGTTCTTCATCTTCAAAATATTCTTTATAAGAACATTTAATAGGACCAATAATTAATATAAATAATAATATACCTGTATATTTATCATAGTTCATAACTAATAATAATAAACAAATATATAAAATAAGGCAATATTTATTCATTATATAATCATTGTAAAATTTATAAACATTATTTGTTGTTTTTAATGTTAAAAATTGAATAAATATATAGACAAATAGTATTGTAATAAAACAATGACAATATAACTTAATGTTTTTTTTATTAATATCTTTTTTATTAAAAATCATTTTATAAGTTTCTTATATTATAGTATTAATTTATTTTTTATTAATTATAATTTATAATTAAGTATTTTATAAATTTTATTATATTATTATATATATAGTTATATAAACTTAAATAATAAATAATTATTATATCTTATGTGTTCAATTGAAGAAGCGTGGGCAGGTCAAGATTTTGAAAATAAGCCAGTTGTATCTCAAGCCGATACACACAATGCTTATATGTCATTACCAGATAATGTATTTCATCGCGGAAATGATTTAAATTTAAATGAACCTAATAAACCTAAATCAAGAGAATTAACAAGAGGCATAAATTCTAAATATTCTAGAGAACCTCGCGTTCCTAAAATGGTTAAAAATACAAATGATGTCTCTATGAATATATCTTCTCAAATGCCTCCTTTAAATAATTATGGTGGTCTAGAACCATTACCTTCATTTATGACTATTTATGATAATAAAGCAATACATACTCAACCTCATTCAACTCAACCTCATTCAACTCAACCTACAATGTCAGTTCCTCAACCTACAACTACAGGAGACCATTTTACAGATATTAATAATGCTTTCCAAACATCAAAATTAATGAATAATTTTATGGGTGTTGGTAGAAATCATTTAAATAATGAACAAGAAAACTTTGATGATAATTTAATAAATCAAAATACAAGCGAAGAAGATAGTATTATTAACCGTAAATTTGAGATTAAGAAAAATAGAAAAAATAAAAAGAAAAGTAAATTTTCAAATATAAATAGTAAAAATAATAATAATGATTATAATAATGAAGATAATGATAATAATACTATTGAAGATAATGAAAATGATAATGAAGATAATGAGTATGAAAATAATAATGAAGATAATACTAATGAAAATAATCAAATGATTAAACAAAATGATGTTCATATTGAAAAAATATTATTATCAATTATTAATAAATTAAATCAAATGGATGAAAATTTACATTTATATCAAAAAAGAAATATGTATGATATTATATTATACATTATTATAGGTATGTTATTATCATTTGTTATTTATTCAGCAATGAGAAAGTAAAAAATAAAATAATAAAAAATAAAATAAAAAATAAAATAAATAACAAGATTAATTAAAATAAATTATCTATTTTATTTTGAAATAATTCTAAATCATCACTATCATAAATTGAATTGTGTGTATTTTTATACTCATCTATAGATTTATAATCTATATTTTTATGATTTGATTTTTTTGTTTTAATAGTTTTAAAATTTTGTGTGTCATTATAATTATCATTATTTTCATTCATTTGATCATTGCCGTGTCCTGTGTATTTAATCATTAATTGGTTTTGTGGTTGTATAGAATTATAATAATCAACAACTTGATTAGAATTAGGTATATTAGTTAATGATGGTGTCATATTATGGGTATTATAAACTTTGCTTTTATTATAATTTTTAGGTGTCCAATATATATTTATAGTTGTAGGAGGAGCAAAATAAATTTCAAAACCTTTATCTACTAATTTATCCATAATAAATCTAACACATTCACCCACATTATATAAGGGTAATCCAAAAACTACATTAGGAACAATAAAAGTGCAGTTATAATCATTATTTTGTTTATTAATATTCAATATTTTTTTATAACACATTTCTAATATAGTCTCAAATGTTTTATATTTTTTATTTTCTCTTTCTTCAACTTCATTTCTTAATTTATTAATATTTAAATTCATTGTTATAAATGTATTGTATTATTTTACTATTATTGTATTATTTTACTATTATTTATTTAAATTAGAACTTTAAATTATAAGTTTAAATAATTACTTCAAATTAATATTTATAATTTATATTTTAAAATTAGATATTTTACAATATTTATTTAATAATTAAATAATTAAAAAATTATATACATTTAATATAATAAATAAAAATATTTATAAATAAAAATATTTATAATAAATATATTTATAAATAATAAATATATTTATAAATAATAGCAACTATATAAATATAGTAAATAATAAACTGTAATAAGAACTAAAAAATGAATCAAATGCAAAACATATCATTTAATAAAGAGTTATGTGATGGTAATATAAGTTATGCTGGTCGTGGGGATTTAATAATCCAAGGTCAATTAAAAAATGTTGCACCTGTAAATTCTAAATTATATTTTTGGGCGGCAGCACCACCAACTTATGGAACTAGTTTTTCAGGTTCTGGTATGCCTTATCCTAATGCGTTAACTGCTTACGATAGAACACCTAATAAAGGTGTATTAAATATTACTGATAATAATTTTACTATTAATATGAAATATCCTAATTCTTATTATACTGGTTTAGGAACCGTTCATGTGCCTCCTCATATTAACTTTAAAATTTGTCAAGATAATCAAGAAGATAAACATTTTAGTGTTCAAATTGATGATGGTGTTCCTTTTCGTATGCTAACTTATCCTGCCCCACCAACTAAAAAAGCAAGAACATCAGCCATGTTTTATTGCGAACCCGAAAAAAATGCCAGAACTCAAGAATCAATATTAAGAGCAAGTGCTTATCCTTCTACTAACCGTATGCCTGATAATTTCTGGGGTGATAGACCACCAAGGTAAATAATTAAATACTTAATTAACTAATAAATTTTAATTCTTCTTTACAATGTTGAATTATAGATTTATATTTATTTATAGTATCTGTAATTGAAGTTATTTCTTTTTTACTATTTTGTTCATTTGTTATATAAAAATGTAAATCTTTAATACATTGACTTATAGTAATTATATTAATCTCAGACTGTTTAATAGTAATTTTATTATTATTAATAGTATCTATCATTTTTAATATAGTTTCTTGTCTTTCTTTTTCTATTCTTTCTTTAACTGTAGTAAGCCTTTTATAAGCATTTAGTTTATCTCTAGTAAGTTCATTATAATGTAAATCAAACTCAGTATTTATTTTATGTATAACAATACTTTCGTAATTATCATAGTTATAGATTAAATTATTTAACTTTGTATCTAGAGACTTTTTTTTTTCTTTATAATATTTAAAATCATTTTTATAAGTTATATTTTTTTGAGAAGATGGTTTATTAAGTTCATTTAACATAGTATCGTTCATTAATTTAAATTTATTCATTTTTTTACTTATATAGTTAATTTCATTTGTATTACATTCTATTAAACCATCGCAATAATTTATTTTATCTGTAAATGATAACTCTATATTTATATTAAACTTAGTATAATAGTATGTTAATGTATTTTGTAGTGTATCATTATTAGTATTGTATGCTATATCATTACTAGTATTGTATTCTATATTATTATTAGTATTGTATTCTATATCAATATTAATTTTTTTAAATTCTTCTAGTTGTTTATTGTGTAAGTTTAACTTATTAATTTGTTCATTATAATCATTTATAGTTTTTGTATTTTGTATTTTTTCTTCATTTAGTTTTAGTTTAGTTTGTTTATTTTGAATTAATTGAGTTAATGTATTTTTTCTAGATGAATGTAAATATTGTTTTAATTCTTCCATACTATAATTATTTTCTTTTATTTCTAATTTTAATAAGTTAATATCATTCTCCAGAGTAATTTTATTATTATATGCTTTACTAATAGTAATTTTATGTAATTGTTGTGTTTCTTCTGTTTCAATGGTAATTCTTTCTAATTCATCTTTTAATATTAGTTCTTCATTTTTTATTTTATTTAAAAGTATATCAGGTATATAGTTTTTACTTGACTTAATATTATTTTCTAATTCATTATTATTTTTAGTTAATCCAGAGATAAGTTGTTTATTATTTTGTTTTTCTTGTTCTAATAAGGTAATTTCTTTATTAAAATATTCATAATTTAATTTAGTATTAGTATTATTAATAGTATTATTATTATACTCTTGGTTTTTTTCATATAATAAAGTTTGTAAAGTAGTATTTAATTTAAATGTTATATTAGAATGTGTAGTTGGCAATAATAAATGCGGTGATATAAGTGTTTTTAAGTTTAATATAAGAGTATTATACTTTGTTTCTAATTGAGTTAATTCATTTGTAGTATTCTTTAATTTATTTTCAATTAATTCTTTCTGGTGTTTTGTTTTTTTAGACATTATATATATTATTTAGTATAATAAAAAGTAATAAAAGATTTTAAAAAATAAAACTAATAAAATAAAACTAATAAAATAAAACTAATAAAATAAAACTAATAAAATAAAACTATTGATAGAACTATTGATACAATTATTTATATATAATAAATTATAAATATTCATTAAGTAATTCTTCAATCTTATCTTTGTTAGTGCCAACTAAACTATTACAAATTGTGCCATTTTTATAATAGATAAAGGTTGGAACTTTTTTAATGTTAAAATAATTTGGAATTGTTTCGGTGTCGTCGTCTTCTATATCTACTTCATAAAAATTAACATTCGTATATTGTTCTTTTAAATAAGAGACAAACGATTTAATTGCTTTACAAGGACTACACCAAGATGCTTTAAAATTTATAATTATTAAAGTAGAACTATTTGTTTTAGAATAGTTTTCCAATTCATCATAAGTAGATAAAGATGTTAAAGACATTATTAATTTATATTAAAAATGAAAGTAATATACTATGTATAATTTATTTTTATATTAAGTAATTAATTTTAAAAATTATACACATTAAATTTACAAATAATTTAATAAAGTTATAAATAATTTAATAAAGTTATAAATAATTTAATAAAGTTACAAATAATTTAGTAAAGATTGATTAATACAATCAATAATAACACATTCATTCGTTTTACTTTGACTACTTTGACTAGTTTCAGTATTTTTATAAATAAAATAAAGCCATTGATATGGAATATATATCATATTACCTTCTCTAATTATAATTTCAATAAAATTCATTTCTATAGGGTCTTTATCTAATAATTGTGTAGCATCATAAGTTGATACCATATTAATAAATGGTTTTACTAAATCGCTTTGATTTGGAGGGGCAATAATAATTCTCATTTCACCAGATAAACATCCAATAAGTTGTAAATAATTTGTTTGTTTTACAAAAAAAATAGAAGCAGTTTCATTTAAATTAACATTTCTAATATCAATATTCCAATCATAAGATAATGGTAAATCACATATATCTAGATTATTTTTTATATATTCAGAATAATTAATCTGTTTATTACTACTAATAGTATTATTAATATAGTTTAAGTCTTTACCTATAAATGCATTAATTTCTTTCCATAAAAATAATTCTTTTTGAAAAATAATAGGTTGTCTATTACTAAATAAATCATACGCAATATCAAAGGTAGGGTCAGATACTTGTAAAATTTTTAAATCATTATTAATAGTTTTTAATCTAGAAGCATGACAATATAAAAATAAAACTACAAATAGTATTATAAAAGAATAACAATAAGTTAATAAATTAAACATAATTTTAATTATTAATTTATAATGTTAAAGAATACTTTATAATTATTATATATAAATTTAAATAAAAAAATACATATAAAATTAAAATTAATAAAATTAAAATTAATAAAATTAAAATTAATAAAATTAAAATAACTAAAAAATATAATTTAAAAAATAAGTATAATAGTATGAATAGTATTATTATAAAATAAAATTTTAAGTTTATACAATTTAAACATATAAGATGGCTTCTAATAATGTTGTATCAGGTTGTGTTAAATGGTTTAACAGCAAACAAAAATATGGTTTTATTACTGTTACAAGTGAAGGAGAACATAAAAATGTAGATATTTTCGTTCATCAATCTAATCTCAATACAAAAGAGCCTTGTTATCGTTTTTTAGTTGCGGGTGAAAATGTAAATTTTGAAGTATCTATTACAGATAATGAAAAACATCCTAAACAGGCAATTAATGTTTCTGCTATGAATAATGAATTATTAAAGTGTGAAATGCCTAAACAACCTCGTGAAAATAATTTTCAGGGAGGTAATGGTTATCAAGGTCGTGGAGGATATCAAGGTGGTGGTCGTGGCGGTTTTCGTGGTGGTGGTCGTGGCGGTTTTCGTGGTGGGTTTCGTGGCGATAATCAAAATAATGAATTTGTTAGGGTTAGCCGTGCCAATACAGATAATATTACATTTAAAAGAGCACAAACAATTCCTGAGTCAAAGTCAAAGTCAAAGTCAAACTCAAATAATGATAATTA
>Ga0233433_10001654_pt1 | contig 20779 bp, 24 predicted proteins | sample SI_122_August201_5_FD_179868 | JGI IMG/M metagenome (GOLD analysis project Ga0233433, IMG submission 179868) | Seawater microbial communities from Saanich Inlet, British Columbia, Canada - SI_122_August2016_100_MG | ecosystem: Environmental > Aquatic > Marine > Inlet | place: Canada: British...
GGTTAATACCCTTCCAGGGTTCAAATCCCTGTCCCTCCACCATTACTGCTTAGAACAACTAAAATATAATGCCAAAAATTCGCTACACCATCTCAGGCATTACCAAAGACGGACAAAAATTCAGACCGAGCGATTGGACCGAGCGTTTAGTCTGTATTCAGCCTGAACAATTAAAGCGCTACAACGGGCACCTAAAGATTAAGAAGATTAATGGCATTAAATCCATCGTATTTGACGATCAGCTGGAGTATGCCTGCTCATTCACTTACGAACGCATCCTTTCTTTTGCCAAAACTAATCACTTAAACGTTACTCAAGAAATAATTGAAGACGATAAATAGCTCGTACTAATCAACATAAGGGCCGTGCTGATAGATCGGCTGATGATGCGGCAAACCGCAACAAAACATAAATTCACTGTCTGTCTTTGCTTGGATAGATAAATTCTGCTCTTCATCGGCTTTAATCAGTAACGATTCGGTTGAGCTAAGTGTCTCGCCCGCCAAAATAATATCACCTGATAACGCATAAATAACTGCATTAAGCCCTTGATTAATATAGATTTGGTATTGTTTATTTTGTTCGAGATTTACATGCTGATAAGTAATATTTGTATGCAATTCAATCGGCGATCCCTCGCCAACAATCGTCCGACAATAGCCACCTTCAAAAGTAGTGACGGGCAAATTTTTACTTAAAACCTGTTGATAACTGGGCTTGGTTGTTTTTAAATGCTTGGGCAAATTAATCCACAGCTGAATACCGACACTCTGATCTTCTGTTGCCGGTATTTCTGAATGCACTATGCCTGATCCTGCACAAAACACCTGAGCCCCACCTTTACTAACAAAGGCATCATTACCTAAATTGTCTTTATGGTGCATGCCACCGGTCAACATATAGGTAATCGCCTCAAAGCCACGATGAGGGTGGTCTGGAAAGCCGTGTCCAGCAGAAACATTAAAATGATCCCACAATACAAACGGATCAAAATTCATTCGTTGCGATATTGGAAACAGTCGATTAACAACCACACCATCGCCTTCGAGTGTTTCTTGCGGATAAGCTTTAGTCAACATATCCAAATTTTCTTGTAAATCGTGCATTATTCATACTACAATATTAGCATGATTATCGGCATTCCACAAGAAATAAAAACTCATGAATATCGCGTTTCATTAACCCCTTTAGGGGCTAAGGCCTTGATTGACCTTGGTCACGAAGTCCTGATTCAATCCAATGCAGGTGCCGAGGTTGGTTTTTCTGATCAAGACTATCAAATGGCTGGTTCAAGTATTGTTAGCTCAGCTGAATCTGTATTTAGTCAAGCTGACATGATTGTTAAAGTCAAAGAGCCTCAGGCTAACGAATGCAAATTACTCAATAAAAATCAAATATTGTTCACTTATTTGCATCTAGCCGCTGACCCGCAACAAACTGATTTATTACTTAAATCTGCTGCCACTTGTATTGCTTACGAAACCATCACTGACGACAACGGACGCTTGCCACTATTGCAACCAATGAGCGAAATTGCCGGAAGAATGTCGATTCAATCTGGCGCACACCATTTAGAAAAAACTCAAGGCGGTTCTGGTGTGTTACTCAGTGGCGCAACTGGAGTAGAAAATGCAAAAGTACTAGTGTTAGGCGGTGGCGTGGTTGGCATGAATGCGGCCAAAGTAGCGCTTGGTATGGGATCACAAGTTACCATACTCAATCGATCACTCTCAAAACGACTGGTCAAATTTCAACAAAAATTCCCAGATAAATTATCAATTGATTTATCCAATCAAAGCAATATCGAACACCAACTAAAAACGGCTGATTTAGTTATTGGTGCAGCACTCGTTGCAGGCGCATCAGCGCCAAAATTGATCTCTAGAAATATGCTTAAACTCATAAAGAAAGGTTCAGTATTAGTCGATGTATCGATTGACCAAGGTGGTTGTTTTGAAACTTCAACGGTCACCACTCACGATAAACCCACGTATGTAGTGGATGGCATTATTCATTATTGCGTTGGAAATATGCCCGGTGCAGTTGCACAAACAGCTACTTTAGCGCTTACCAATGCCACGTTGCCTTACATTTTAAACATTGCCAATAAAGGTTACCAACAAGCCTTGCTTGATGATCAAAATCTAATGAATGGTTTAAATATACACCATAGCAAAGTTACTCATCAGGCCGTTGCTGATAGTTTGGGCCATCAGTATTATCCAGCCAAAAATTTACTGTAAAAATTAAACGCCGTATTGATCTCGGTAAGTTTCAATACGACTGATTAAACCCTTATCATTGCCTTGCTTTAAATAATCGATTAGGTGTGATAAGTTAATAATACTGAGCACGGTAATACTGAAATTTTGTTCCACTTCTTGAATGGCTGATTGTTCGCTTTTGCCCTTCTCTTGGCGATCCACTGCCACAATGACACCTTTTGCCGTTGCGCCATTCGCAGCAATAATATCCATTGCTTCACGAATGGCTGTGCCGGCAGTAATCACATCGTCAATAATTAGAATATCACCTTCCAGTGCGTGACCAACAATGTCGCCACCCTCTCCATGAGTCTTGGCTTCTTTTCGATTAAAACTATACGGAACGTTTCGATTAAAACTATCATTCAGTGCCATTGCCGTAGCCGTAGCCAGTGGGATCCCCTTGTAAGCTGGGCCAAATAATACATCAAACTCTAGGCCACTTTTCTCAATAGCCGTGGCATAAAATCCACCTAATTTAGACAAATGCTCGCCGGTATTAAACATGCCAGCATTGAAAAAATAAGGACTAACCCGGCCAGATTTAAGCGTAAATTCACCAAATTTTAACGCGCCTATTTCAAGCATAAAATCTACAAAGTCTTTTTGATACTGTTCCATACAACCCTTCTAAATCATTAAAATATTTTCGATGAAGAGAATTATAACGGCTAATGTCAACGGAATTCGTGCAGCTGAGAGAAAAGGTTTTTTTGATTGGATGAAAACTCAAAATGCAGATGTAGTTTGCGTACAAGAAATCAAAGCCCAAGAAGACCAACTCGATGATAAATTCTATCCAAAAGGCATACACACTTATTACAAACCTGCCGAGCGTAAAGGCTATAGTGGTACGGGCTTATACTGTAAAGACAAACCAGATCGAGTAATCTTTAGCCCTTGGGAAGATATTGATTTTGAAGGTCGCTTTATACAAGCAGATTTTAGAAATCTCAGCGTGATATCCATCTATATTCCTTCAGGCTCATCCAAACAAGAACGACAAGATTATAAGATGAATTTTATGATTGAACGCTTCATGCCTTATCTTAAAAAATTACAAGAAGACGGACGTCAATACATTGTTTGCGGTGATATTAATATCGTGCATAAGGAAATTGATATTAAAAATTTTGCTAGCAATAAAAACCGTTCGGGCTGCTTGCCAGAAGAGCGTGCTTGGATGGAGCAACTTTTTACTGAAGCTAAATTTATCGATGCTTTTAGGGAGATTAATCAAGAAAAACATCAATACACTTGGTGGTCAAATCGTGGTCAAGCTTGGGCGAATAATACGGGTTGGCGCATTGACTATCAAATTCTTAGTGCTAACCTCAAGGACACGCCACAACGAGTTGAAATTTATAAAAATGAGCGCTTTTCTGACCACTCTCCGCTTATCATTGACTACAATTTATGAGCACTGCTCTTAGAAAAATTCAAAGTTTTGTTCGACGCTCTGGACGCCTCACTGAAGGACAAAAAGCTGGATTAAATGATTTCTGGCCAGATTTTGGCATTGACTTACCCAAGGGCTTGATTGATTTTGACCGTTTGTTTAAAAAAACTCAACCCATCACATTGGAAATCGGCTTTGGCAATGGTGATAGCCTGCTAGAAATGGCCATTGTAGCGCCTAATCAAAACTTTTTAGGCATCGAGGTTTATGAGGCCGGTGTCGGACGACTTATTAACGAAGCCCACAAACACCAACTCACTAATTTAAAAATCATCAAAGCCGATGCAGTCGAAGTACTCAAACATCATATTAAAGACAATAGTTTTGAGACTTTTCAGCTGTTCTTTCCAGACCCATGGCATAAGAAAAAACACCACAAACGTCGCATCGTGCAAACAGTTTTCTTAGATTTAATTTCAAATAAGCTTCAAGATGGTGGCACAATACACATAGCAACGGATTGGGAAAACTACGCGCAACACATGATGGAAACACTGGAAGATCACACTCACTTTAAAAACGCCCTAGGTGCCCATACCTATTCAGTAAGACCTAAACATCGGCCAATTACTAAATTCGAACGCCGAGGCGAACGATTAAGTCACGGCGTTTGGGATTTAATTTTTATTAAGGAGTAATTATGTTGTTTCCTTTATTCGTTATCGTGACATTGCTTGAAATTTATGTTTTAGTTTCTGTCGGTGAATCCATTGGTGGGTTTTCTACGGTTATGCTAGTAGTTATAACTGCGCTGATTGGATCCACCTTGCTTAAACAACAAGGTTGGTCAACCATGGCCAAGGCTCAACAGGCCATGGCTAATGGCCAAACTCCTGCCTTTGAAATGCTTGAGGGGGTGGTAATTTTAATTTCTGGTGTTTTACTGCTAACGCCCGGATTTATCACCGATACTGTTGGCTTGTTAGGACTAATGCCTTGGTCAAGAACTTATTTTATTGACCAAATACTTACAAAAAATGCTTCAAAGGTATTTTCTAAAAATAACGCTGTTTTTATCCACAAAACGCAATCAAATAGCGATAAGAAACAAAACAAAAAAGACACCCTTGAAGGTGAATTTTGGGAAGATTAGCAAACCCTAAGCACAACACACTGGATGACTGGCTAAAATGGCAGGAATCACTGCACACCAAAGAGATTGATCTTGGACTTGATCGAATCAAAAAAGTTTACCAACGGCTCTTCCCTAAAGGGGTCCCATTTAAAGTAATTAGTGTTGCTGGCACTAACGGCAAAGGCTCAACCATTGCTTTTATTGCTAGTATCTACAGCCAATCAAACCTTAAAGTGGCTAAATTCACTTCTCCTCACCTGTTTGAGTACAACGAACGTTTTACCATCAATAGCAAGCAAGCAAGTGATGAACAAATTTGCCATGCTTTTGAAACAATTGAAGAACTCAGAAATGACACGTCGCTTACTTATTTTGAATTTTCAACATTAGCTGCACTGGTTATATTTTCACTTGAAAAAGTGGATATTGCCATTTTAGAAGTGGGCCTAGGGGCTAGACTTGACTCGGTCAATACGGTTGATTCAGACATTAGTGTAATTACCAACATTGATATTGATCATGTTGAATATTTAGGAGATACACGCGAACTCATTGGTTTTGAAAAAGCAGGCATCATGCGTAGCAATAAACCGTGTATTTGTGGTGATGTCAACCCGCCAAAATCACTAATAAAGCATGCAAAAAGTATTAACGCATCTCTAATATTAGTTGACTCCCCTTACTTGGGAGAAACACACTTAAAAGGCGATCATCAAAAACAAAATGCCGCCGTTGCTATAGAAACAATAAAACAACTAAGCACGATTTTTCCCGTAACTCAAAAACAAATCACCCAAGGTATCAAGCAAGCAAGTTTGCCAGGACGTTGGCAATTAAAAATCATCAACGACAAAACCATTATTTTTGACGTGGCTCACAACGTGGCTGCAACCCAAGCTTTAGCAAATGAATTATCAAAAAAAGATACGTCAACACTTGCAATATTTTGCGCACTTAAAAATAAAAATATCGATGCAATGATTGATAAAATAAAACCGGTTATTAGCCAATGGCTACTAGTGCCATTAAACGTTGATCGAGCCATTTCAATTCAAGAATTAAGCAAAAAATTCAACTTATCTGACAAAATTAAAGCTTGCGATAACATGAACAGTGCAGTCCAATATGCCTTAAACAGTGCCCAATTTCAACGAGTCGTTATTTTTGGATCTTTTTACACGGTGGCAGATGCCAGTAAAGCATTGAATAAACTACACTGAATAATTAACCTTGTAGGAGTTACGCACCATGCGAAAATCTTGTAAAATCCATGTTATTCCCAAGGAGAAACGATGAACGAGTTTTTTGCAAATATTTGGAACACACTTGACTTACTGGTTTGGTCTGATTGGCTAACCTTTGCTATCTTAGTTGGGTTCTTCATACTTGGAGTCAAGCGTGGACTGGCTAAAGAGCTGATTAATTTGGCTTTTTTAATTTTAGCCATTATTGTTGCTTGGTTTTTCTATCAAGATCTTGCTGTAAGTTCTGCCATTACTTGGCTACTGCTTTCGCATCAATCTCATTTAGCCATTGCGTTTGGTGTACTTTTCATTGGTGTTCTGCTCATCAAAAAATTCATGTACAAATTAACAAGTGCATCCTCTACAACGAGTAATCCCTGTGCACTCAATCGAACTTTTGCGTTGTTATTATTTTTTGCGTTTTCAGCGATTATTAGTTGGAACTACTTAGATGCTGTTGCTGGACTTGGCATCATGGAAATGATCATAAGTGATAATTCTGTGCGAATTTCAGTGTCATTTGCCATTGTATTTGTTCTTATTATTGGCTTTTGCTGGCTCCTATCCAAAGCGTTTAACATCTCCATCAATTCAAATCAACCCTGCCTACTGGCACCATTTTTTCAAAAAATATTAAATACATTAAAGGCTTTGGATGTACTCCTGAATGCACGTAATGTTAATAGTACTAAAAATAAAACATTAGGTGGTTTGATTGGCCTAATTAAAGGCAGTCTGTTTATTCTCATTATGGTATTGGTACTCCAAAGTATTAGCTGGATTTCGCAACAATACTACTGGGTTGAAACTAAAGGCGCCCTAAGATCTTTTCAGGATATAGCTACCGACATCAAGCCTGAATTATCTCAGTATTTATTATTTATCGAAGTCGAATAAGGAAATAAATTATGTGCGGTATTGTTGGCATTCTATCCACCACTAAAAAAGACACGGCTCTTTACATCTACGATGCATTAACCATTTTGCAACATCGTGGCCAAGATGCGGCCGGCATTGTTACTTCGCACAAAGGTCGTTTCTATATGCGTAAATCAAATGGATTGGTTAAAAATGCCTTTAGAACTAAACACATGACAAAACTTCCAGGTGACATGGGCATTGGCCATGTGCGCTATCCAACCGCAGGAAGCTCATCAGGCGCAGAAGCACAACCTTTTTATGTTAACTCGCCTTACGGCATTGCTTTTGCTCATAATGGAAATTTAACCAATACTGGACAATTGGCTAAAGAATTATTCGAACAAGACCTTCGCCACATCAACACCAATTCAGACTCAGAAATTTTGCTTAACGTTTTTGCCAGTGAATTAACCAAATTAAAAAAACAACGCATTGATGAAAAAGATATTTTTGATTCCGTGTCTCAGGTGCATAAGCGAGTACGCGGCGCATACGCCACCATTGGAATGATTCCTGGCTATGGCATTTTCGGCTTTCGTGATCCGAATGGCATTCGCCCACTTATTCTTGGTAAGCGTACCACCAAAGGTGGAACCAAGCACATGCTCGCTTCAGAAAGCGTAGCACTCACGGCACTAGGGTACAAAATTGCCCGCGACATAGAACCTGGTGAGGCCGTTGTCATTGACAGAGAAGGTAATATATTTACCCAACAATGTGCCGACAATGCCAAATATTCACCTTGTATATTTGAATTTGTCTACTTTGCTCGACCAGATTCGGTGATTGACAATATATCTGTGTATAAATCACGCCTTAGAATGGGGCAACGTCTCGCTTCTAAAATTCAAAAAGAATGGAATGTTGATGATATTGATATAGTTATCCCTATCCCCGACACTTCCAGAGTGGCTGCCTTGCAACTGGCACAAGACTTAAAAGTAAAATACTCTGAGGGTTTAATTAAAAACCGCTACATTGCCCGTACTTTTATCATGCCTGGACAAAAGCAACGTAAAAAATCAGTACGTCAAAAGCTCAGCGCTATCGAGTTGGAATTTAAAGGCAAAAACGTTCTGTTGGTTGATGACTCAATCGTGCGTGGCACCACCAGCGAGCAAATTGTACAAATGGCGCGTGATGCCGGTGCTAATAAAGTGTTTTTTGCCTCTGCGGCTCCGCCAGTGCGTTACCCGAATGTATATGGCATTGACATGGCTAGCGAAAAAGAATTCATTGCGCATGACAAAGATACCGATCAAATTTGTCAGGCCATCGGTGCTGACAAACTGATCTATCAAGATTTAGACGATTTGATTTGGTGTGTACAACAGGGTAATAAAGACATTAAAGAATTTGACTGCTCTTGTTTTAATGGTCAATACATAACCAATGATATTGATAAAAACTACTTGGATCAAATTGAAGCAATAAGGTCTGATGTTGCCAAACAAAAAAATAACACTCTTGAAACTTCTGAATTAATTTGTAATGATGTAGAATAGCGTCATTTAATCATTAACACTCAACGCATGAAAGATTTAAGCTTCGATACCAAGGCCATTCGTGAAGGCTATCGAACCACACAGGAACAAGAGCACTCAGAGGCCATATTTTTAACCTCTAGTTTTGTCTTTGATTCCGCCGAACAAGCGGCCAATCGTTTCTCTAAAGAAGAGCCCGGGAATATCTACGCACGATTCACCAATCCAACGGTTGATGCTTTTGAGAAAAGACTAGCCGCACTTGAAGGAGCTGAAGCTTGCGTAGCAACTGCAAGTGGCATGTCTGCAATCTTTGCAGCCATCATGGCACTGGTTAAATCGGGTGATCACATCGTTGCTTCACGTAACATGTTCGGCACTTCCATCGTCTTATTAAACACGATTGTTGCTAAATTTAAAATTGAGATCAGCTACGTTGACTTGAGCAATCTGTCTCAATGGCAATCTGCTATTCAAGACAACACCAAATTGTTCTTATTAGAAACCCCATCCAATCCATTGGGTGAAGTGGTGGATATTACTGCACTCAGCAAAATTACCAAATCGAACAACATTCTTTTAGCGGTTGACAACGCGATACTAAGCCCCGCGTTACAAAACCCAATTACACTAGGTGCTGATATCGTTATTCACTCAGCCACTAAATACATTGATGGTCAAGGGCGCTGTTTGGCGGGTGCCGTAGCGAGTAACTCACAAATTATTGAACAAGTTCACAGCTTTACTCGAGCAACTGGGCCAAGCCTTAGTGCTTTCAATGCGTGGATCGTATTAAAAGGACTTGAAACATTAAGCATTAGAATGAAAGCGCATTGTAAAAATGCACTTAAATTAGCCAATTGGTTAGATAAGCAAGATCAAGTAAAAAAAGTTCATTACTTAGGACTAGAATCGCACCCTAATCATGCACTGGCTAAAACTCAGCAGTCTGACTTTGGTGGCATCGTTTCGTTCGAAATTAATGGAGGAAGAGAACAGGCTTTTAAAGTAATTAATGGTGTGAAAATACTCTCCATTACTGCAAACTTGGGTGATACAAAATCTACCATCACTCACCCTGCTTCAACCACTCACGGTCGTTTGACCAACGAAGAAAGACAGGATGCTAACATTACCGAAGGCCTGATTCGAATTTCAGTTGGCTTAGAAGATGTGAATGATGTGATTGACGATATAAGCAAAGCTCTTTTGGTATAATTTTCAATAAACATAATAAGGTTGTAATATGCAAAACTCTTTTTCCTATGAAGAATTAATTAAATGTGGCAATGGGGAATTGTTTGGTCCTGGCAACGCACAACTGCCTCAACCACCCATGCTAATGCTTGACCGTATTACTAATATTTCAAAAGAAGGTGGCGAGTACGGTAAAGGTGAAATCATTGCTGAGCTTGATGTTAATCCAGATTTATGGTTTTTCAAATGTCACTTTAATGAAGACCCAGTCATGCCTGGTTGTTTAGGTGTGGATGCCATGTGGCAACTGATTGGTTTTTACCTTGGCTGGCTGGGTGGCCCTGGTCGAGGTCGTGCATTGGGCTCTGGCAAAATTAAGTTCACAGGCCAAGTTCTGCCAACGGCTAAAAAAGTAACTTACAGAATTAATCTATCTCGCATCATTGCTCGAAAACTTTACATGGGTGTTGGCGATGCCACCATGGAAGTTGATGGCAAAATTATCTATGAAGCCATTAATCTAAAAGTAGGCTTATTTACCGACACGAGTGCTTTCTGATGAACAGAGTTGTTGTTACAGGAATGGGTATTGTTTCCAGTTTAGGTGGCAACTGTAAAGAAGTTTTAGAGTCTTTAAAAACAGCTAAATCTGGCATTAAGTTTGATGAAACCTATGCCGAAATGGGGCTCAGATCACAAGTATCTGGCGCCGTTGCTGAAGTGGACTCAAGTGATATTATCGATCGAAAAATGAAGCGTTTTATGGCCGATGCTGCCATTTATAACGCGGTCGCATTAGATGAGGCCATCAAGCAATCAGGTCTTACTGAAGAACAAGTCTCCAATCCTCGTACTGGGCTAATCACGGGTTCTGGCGGTGCTTCTAATCAAAATGTAGTTGAGGCTGCCGACATCTTAAGGGAAAAAGGCATTAAACGCGTTGGCCCTTATCGAGTTCCTCGAACCATGGGTTCGACCACTTCAGCCTGCCTATCGACCATGTTCAAAATTAAAGGCATTAACTATTCAATCAGCTCTGCCTGCTCTACTAGCGCACACTGCATTGGCAATGCCATGGAGCAAATCCAAATGGGCAAACAAGATGTTGTGTTTGCCGGTGGTGGTGAAGAGTTAGACTGGTCGCTCACCATGTTGTTTGATGCCATGGGCGCTTTGTCTTCCAAATACAATGAAACACCTGAAAAGGCATCTCGTGCTTACGATACCGATCGTGATGGCTTTGTTATTTCTGGTGGTGGTGGTGCTTTAGTGCTTGAATCGCTAGAGCACGCAGAGGCTCGCGGTGCAACCATTCTTGCTGAGCTAACCGGCTACGGTGCTACGTCCGATGGCTTTGACATGGTTGCTCCTTCAGGCGAAGGCGCTAAACGCTGTATGGAGCTTGCCATCTCAACGGTTGATGGTCCAATTGATTACATCAATGCACACGGCACTTCAACTCCAGTAGGAGATGCTAAGGAGCTTGGTGCAATTAAAGAAGTGTTTGGTGACAAATGTCCAAACGTTGGCTCCACTAAATCTCTCTCTGGACATGCACTAGGTGCAGCCGGTGTTAATGAAGCTATTTATTCACTACTGATGTTAGAAAATAATTTCATGGCAGAATCCGTCAACATTGAAAACCTTGATGAAGCTGCTGATGGTATTCCCGTGGTGCAAGCAACGACCATTCAGTCACTCAATCGTGTAATGTCTAACAGCTTCGGTTTCGGTGGAACGAACGCTTGCTTAGTGTTTGAGAAATTTAAGCAATAGAAGTATAAGCTCAAAAAATTACTACCAACTCATGACAACACAACCCTTAGCGAGTATTTTGTTCGTGTTGTAAGGAGGGTTATGAAAAATTCGAGGGAGCATATATTCTAATATGTGACCAAGCATTTTTTTGCAATCCAACGCCACAAAAAGACAAAATACGAAGTTAAGGTCGAGAGTCGATTTCTTGCTTCTCTTTTTCCGATGGCAGCAAATCCTCTTTGGTGATGCCCATGGTAAGAATCATTGAACTGGCCACGTAGATAGAAGAATACGTACCAATAATCACGCCAATCAGTAATGCCAAAGCAAAGCTGTGAATAATCTCACCGCCCAAGAAGAACAATGCCAGCAACACTATCAAGGTCGTTACTGAGGTCATGATAGTTCTGGATAGAGTTTGATTAAGGGCGCCATTAATAATTTTTTCAGGATCAACGTGACGAGTGGATAAGAAATTTTCACGAATTCGATCAAATACCACAATGGTATCATTGAGCGAATAGCCGATCACTGCTAGAATAGCGGCAAGCACGGTTAAATCAAACTCAATTTGCAGTAATGAAAAAATACCCAAGGTTATGATCACATCATGCATCAATGCCGATATTGAACCCAGAGAAAAACGGTATTCAAAGCGAAAAGCCACGTAAATCAAAATACCGATCAGCGCATAAAGCATTGCCAAACCACCATCATTGGTTAACTCTTCACCAACCTTAGGTCCTACGAATTCAACTCGTCGGATATCAACATCATCACCCAATAAACGAATAATTTTTGTACTTAATTTTGCACTTGAAATTGCTTGAGGCTCTAAACGAATTAAAATCTCATTGGTGGAGCCGAAATATTGAACATTGGCACCTTTGAATTTTGCATCACTCAAAGTGTCTCTTACCTTGCTCAAATCAACTGATTTTTTATAGCCCACTTCAATCAAAGTGCCGCCAGTAAAATCAATACCAAACTTCAATCCTTGCGTTGCTAATGAGAATATAGATACAGCAATCAACACCACAGAAAAAACAATCGCATAAGTGCGTTTTCCAACAAAATCAATCGTAGGGACGTTCAAAGCCTTCATATCGATAACTCCTGCAGTTTTTTACCACCATAAATCTTATTCACAATCGCCCTTGAAACAACAATCGCGGTGAACATCGAAGTGACAATACCAATGGATAAAGTAATGGCAAATCCCTTAATAGGGCCTGTGCCAAAACTAAACAACACCAGTGATGCAATCAGCGTAGTGATGTTTGCATCAGCAATGGTAAGCAGGGCTTTATCGTAACCACTCGAGATTGCTTTTTGAATATTACTATCAGTGCCGAGCTCTTCTTTAATGCGCTCAAAAATAAGCACGTTGGCATCCACTGCCATGCCTACTGTGAGCACAATACCGGCAATACCTGGCAAAGTTAATGTGGCCTGCAAAAGCGACAACACGGCAACAATCATCACCAAATTAAGCGTAAGCGCCACATTGGCTACCATGCCAAACACGCGATAACGCACTGCCATAAACAACAGCACTAGTACAAACCCTGCAATCACTGACAACACGCCTTTTTTAATGTTGTCTGCACCTAAGCTTGGCCCAATAGTGCGTTCCTCAATAATTTCAATGGGTGCAGAAAGCGAACCCGCTCTGAGTAATAATGCCAGATTACGCGCTTCACGCGCACTGTCTATGCCGGTAATTTGAAAACGATTTGAAAACGTACCTTGGATGGTTGCTGCATTAATAACATCTTTAGTGGTACTGCGCTTCTTAACCGTTTTTCCATTTTCAATGACTGTTTCAACCTTATTTTCAATAAAAATAACCGCCATACGGTGGTGCAGGTATTTTTTAGTCGTGTCAAGCATGGCTCGACCACCAGCATTGTCCAAAGTAATGCTAACCATAGGAGTACTGTTTTCCTGGTCGATCCCGCTAGCAGCACCAGTAATGTTCTCACCCATGGCAATCACTCTGGTTTTTAACAGCAGTGGGCGCCCGTCTTTAAAATAATAAAGTTTTGAACCAATCGGCGTTCTTCCAGACTGAATGGCGGTTTGTGGGTCGTTCTTTTCATCCACCAATCTGAATTCTAGTGTTGCTACTGCACCTAAAATCTCTTTGGCTCTGGCCGTATCTTGAACGCCTGGCAATTGCACCACAATACGCTCTTTCCCTTGCTGTTGAATAATCGGCTCAGCCACGCCTAATTCATTCACTCGGTTTCTGAGTGTGGTAATATTTTGCTTCAATGCACTCTGCTTAGCTTCTTTTTGCGCCCTGTCGCTAATACCAACATTGATAAGCAATTCATCTTGATTATCAGTTTCAAGAATCACCAAATCACTGAGTTCTGAATTAATTAAATCAACAGCCTTGTTTTTTAAATCAACCTGTTTAAATCGAATAGCAATACTGTCGCCTTCTTTTTTAATACTCTTATACAAACGATCAGCACGCAAAATAGTACGCAACTCATTGTAGGATTTATCAATTGACATTGCCAATACGGCTTCCATATCAACCTCAAGTAAGAAATGCACGCCGCCTCTAAGGTCTAAGCCTAACGACATGGCCTTACCGCCTAAATCAGCCAACCACAATGGAACCGATGGCGCTAAATTTAGTGCCGTTACGTAATTACGGCCCAACCCTGTTTTAAGAAAATCTTTAGCTAAAAGTTGATTAGCCGTATCATTAAAACGAACTAAAATTCTACGATTGGACAATGCGGCTGATTTATAAGAAACGCCCTTGTCTTTAAGAATAGTTTCAACTTTCCCTAAATCGGTTTGAGCAATTGCTGCATCACCTGCGCTCGATATCTGTACCGCTAAGTCTGAACCAAAAATATTGGGCAGAGCGTACAAAGAGGCAAGTAATAAGAAAAAAGCAATTAATGCGTTTTTCAAACCGGAGTAATGATTCATAATCTATGATAAATTGAGTATTATTGTTTAAATTTTAGCACTACCTTTTGGTAATTTTTGGTTAATGCCTTGTTTTTGCACTTTCACCACCACATCCTTTGCAATCTCTAAAGTTGCAAACGACTCATCCACCGACATCACCTTCCCAATCACACCACCATTGGTTACTATTTCATCGCCTTTTTTTAGCTCAGACAACAAATTTTTGTGCTCTTTGGCGCGTTTTTGCTGTGGCCTGATGAGTAAAAAATACATCAACACAAACATAACTGCCAAAAATGGCAGCCCACCTAACGATCCCGCACCTGCTAATTCTACACCTTCAGCGTAAGCCGGTGATATAACTAAATCTAATAAACTCATATTTAACTCCTATTAATTAATAATGTCTAAGCCACCCATGTAGCTTTGTAAAACAGATGGTATTTTAATACTCCCATCCGCTTGTTGGTGGTTTTCTAACACAGCCACCAACGTTCTTCCGACTGCTAAACCCGAACCGTTAAGCGTATGCAGCAATTCACTTTTATTAGTCTCAGGGTTTTTCCATCTAAGCTGTAAACGTCTTGCTTGAAAATCTTCAAAACAAGAACAAGAAGAAATCTCACGATAAGCATCTTGCCCAGGCAACCACACCTCTAAATCGTAGGTTTTAGCAGCACTAAACCCCAAATCACCCGCACATAGGACCACTTTACGATACGGCAACTCCAGCGCCTGTAAGATGCCTTCAGCATGGGCCGTGAGCTCTTCTAATGCTTGATACGAATCCTGTGCTTTAACCACTTGCACCAATTCCACCTTTTCAAACTGATGCTGACGAATCAAGCCTCTGGTGTCTTTTCCATAAGCACCGGCTTCAGAACGGAAACTTGGCGTATGTCCAACAAATTTAAGTGGCAAGTCATCCTCTTTAACAATTGTATCACGCACCATGTTAGTGATTGGCACCTCGCCCGTTGGGATTAAATAAAGCGTCTTAGCGTCGCCTTCTTCTCCGTGCAAATGAGTTTTAAACAAATCCGCTTCAAATTTTGGCAATTGACCCGTGCCGGTTAATGATTCAGCATTCACCAAATAAGGCACGTAAGCTTCAACATAGCCATTTACTTCCACATGTTGATCCAACATAAATTGAGTCAAAGCACGATGCAGTCGTGCAATCTTGCCTGTCATCACTGAAAAACGCGCACCAGATATCTTAACCGCTGTTTCAAAATCAAGGCCGTATGCTTCACCTAAATCAACGTGATCTTTAGCTTCAAAATCATACTGCCCTGGCTCACCCCATTTGGACACTTCCACATTGTCATCTTCAGAATTACCCCTAGGCACTGATTCATGCGGAATATTCGGCATGGCCATAACAATGTCACTAATCTGAGACTGAATATTTTGCAATTCGGATTTTGCCTCATCCAACTGATCGCCTAAATCTGAAACGGCCTCCAATAATGGCTTAATATCTTCGCCTGATGCCTTGGCTTTTCCAATGGATTTTGACTGCATATTACGCAAATTTTGCAATTCTTGCGTGTTTATTTGATTTTTTTTTCTTTGATTTTCTAAAAATTCTAACTGATTGATATCAAAAGAAAAATTTCTTTTTTTTAACGCTTCTGAAACCGCTTTAATATCATTTCTTAGTTGCTTTTTACTTAACATTGGTGTATAATGACTTCCTAATATAGATACGCACATTAAAAGAAAAAATGTGCCTACTTTAAAACTTAATTTGGAAATTATACTATGTTCACTACATTCACAGGAAACGATGCTTGCAAACTATTATCTAACGGCGCTCAGTTGGTCGATGTCCGTTCGTCTGCTGAATTTGCTCGTGGTGCATTACCAGATGCAATCAACCTACCATTACAATCAATCATGTCTGCCGACAAGGTGATCAGTCGCGACAAGGCAATTGTTCTTTATTGCGTAACCGGCGCTCGCTCTTCAACGGCTAAAAACTATTTAGTGCAAATGGGCTTTGAAAACGTAAATGACTTAGGCTCTTTCAGAAACTACAACTGCGAATAACTTTAACCCCTTGTGGTGTAAACTAACCACGTGAGAGTTAAAAGTAAGTGGCACAAAACCCAAATTAAAACCATTGATGACATTGCTGGTGCGTTAGCATTCAACTCTTGGCGCATTACCAAAAATCACCTAGAAGACCTTATAAACGAGGCTTTTGTTATTGAAAAGGCACAAGTCTTTGATATCATTGCGGAGTATTTGTGCTTCCTTATCCAATGCGTTGATAGATTAGTTTTTGACAAACTAAGCACCAAACAACGTCAAGAGCTGATCATCGCTCTAGCCAAACAATCGGCCGATTATTACCAAGAAAATAAACAGGAGCGCATTGGATCAGGCGACCACTGGAAAGATTTCATTCAAATTTACAATTCTAGATCTGAAGATTACGCCAACTATGAGTTTACAGATGGTGAGCCTAATTACCATTTTTTAAGGTATTTTGGCGAAAAAACCCAAAAAGCCATGACCGATGCAGATGAAAAATGGATCGTACAACAAATGGTTGAAATTCAAGCACCAAAAGCTTTTAAATCAATCAAAAAAAGTGTGGATGATTTAGTTTCAGTCAAACAAATCGTTTCAAAAACCGAGCAAATTGAACGTAAGAAAAATAAAACTACTCGTTCAAAACGCGCCTCAACTCGTAAAGATCAACCCTACAAAAACACCTCTTCAAGCGATCATTTAATCTAATTTTCAGCCATTCAGACTTGTAATAATCACTCATCACCCATAGATAATTCTTAATAACGTAAAAAAATTAGGAGTTAAATATGATTGTAATGTGCCCAAGCTGTAGTGGCTTAAACAACGTTCCAGAGGCTAAATTAACCGACAACCCAAAATGCGGTAAATGTAAAAATTACATTTATACTGCTCAACCCATCAACATGACTGGCGTGCAACTCACGCGTGCCATTGAAAAAACCGATGAGCTTTTAGTGGTGGATTTTTGGGCAACGTGGTGTGGTCCGTGCCAACAGTTCGCCCCAACTTTTAAACAAGTAGCTGCACAACTCGAACCAAAAGCGCGATTTATTAAGATTGAAACTGAAGCTGAGCAAGCAATTTCTGCCAAATACAGCATTCGCTCTATCCCAACGTTAGCAATTTTCAAAAATGGCAAAGAAGTTGATCGCGTTTCCGGCGCACTCAGTGCTACTGACTTTACGAATTGGGTAAATCAGCATTTATAAATCAAATTTAGCTCATTCATAAAATTTTCGAAATTTCTGTATTTCGACATAGGCCTTGCCTATGTCGGAGCTGTTAATGTCTATTTTTATCTCTAAAACAGCATTTTTAAGACTTTAGATCAATTTTCAACAAACAATTTGGCGGATTTGGCTCCTAATTTTAGCTATTTCAATTATTTCTGAAATTTTTAAAGTAAATTTTAAATAAAATGGTACCCCTTTTTTATTCTTAATTGATCTACAATTAACAATATGATTATTAGTAGGCAAGAAGCAATTAAACGGGGACTAAATAAATACTATACAGGAGAGCCTTGTATTAATGATCATTATGCTGAAAGATACGTGCAAAGCCATACTTGTGTCAAATGTAAGCAAATGCAAAAGAAAAAACAAAGAGAGGATCAGAAACAAGAAAGGCTTAAAAAGCACGGTGGAAATAATCAAAAAAGGTACTTTACTGGAGAGCCTTGCTCAAAAGGGCATGTTGCTGAGAGATTTATTAGCAACGGTCATTGTGTAGAATGTAAAAAAGAACAAGGCGAGGTCTACCGAAGAAGAAAAGGTACAGAGTCGAGAGAGGTAAAAACACAAAAAATAGCTAAAAAAAAGAAAAAAGAGAGAGAACAATACAAAAAATCACTTCTTAATTCACAAGAAAAAAGTATAGCAGAATATGCTAGAACCTGTCTCAGTAGGCTTAATGGTAGAAGTGCTGCAAGAATACCAACAGAAATTGCCGAAATTGAATGTGGTTATACTTCAAGTGAGTTGCACGATTATCTAAGAAAACAGAAAAAAGGCTGGGGCGCAAGAGAAAATAGAGGCAGGTGGCATATAGATCACATTATTCCAATATCAAAACTTATTAAATTTGGCGTTACCGAGGTTAGCATTCTCAACTCATTAGACAACCTAAAACTAATGACAGCAAAGCAAAATTTAAAAAAAAGCTCTAAACTTCGCCTGTCTAGAAAGAGATTTGAAGAGTATGTTGTATCTAAATGGGCTTCGTGCTCTCAAGTATTAGGGATGTACAATCCCCGTGAAAGAAGAAGGAGAATGGTCAACGAACTTGTTGATAAAATTTACAACAACTTAAACTCTGATTTTTTACAACATTCTGATTTTTATAAACAAAATAAAGAAGCTATTATTCAAGCAATAAAAGATGATTTGTATGATGGTACTAGTTATAGATATTCTGATGGAGTTACCTCTAAACAATTCATAAATAATTTACTCGAGTACTCGTCAGGGCATCTTGATAAATTAATGCTTGATGCATACAAACCTTTAAATAAGATAAAAAACAAAAAATTTAAAAAATTTAAATATAAAGACGAATGTGAAGAATATTTTAATAAAATTGCAGCACAGCAATCTAATTTGATTTGTAAAAGATATATCGAGAGACAAACTTACGATAGGTGTAAACCCTATCAAAATAAAGGATTTATTAGGCGTTTGTTTAACTGAGTAGTATAAAAATATATTTATACAAGGCTTAAAATTAATGAGACACCGCTCTTTTATCTACCATTATTCATTCAAAGACTAAACAGTCAACCGGTTATGATTTTGACTACCTCCCTTTTAAAAATAAATCCAATCAATCTTATCGAAGTGAATGACTGGTTTTTCGGTGTTTGAACGTAGTGAGTTTAGAAAAATCAATGAACGAGATTAGAAAGATTGAGATTGTTTTTAAGGGTGAGCTCTTTTTGGATACTTTTTCTGCTCATCAGAAAAAGTATCAGAGCCTCAGCGAGAAAATCTTTGATTTTATCGAAAGGATTTAACCTAAAGCGCTATTTGCAATTTCTCAACTTCATCAAAATTAAAATTCTGCTTAGCGTGATAAAGGTTGTAATGATCTTGCATTGCCAACCAACTCTCAGGCGAACGACCTAAAGTTTTTGATAAACGCAAAGCCATTTCAGGGCTAATATTACTTTCACCTTGAATGATGCGATTAAAAGTAGAGGGCGCAACATGCAGCTTCCCAGCCACAGTCCGAGAACTTACATTCTCTAAAGCATCAAGATAAACTTCTTTAATAAATTCCCCTGGGTGTGGTGGTGGTGGGTGTGGTGGTAACTTCATTGCTTCACCCAATTTTCAACTGATAGTCCATCAACTCTACAAAACTCTTTCTCATTGTTGGTGACAAGAATTTTATCTTGTGATCTAACATGTGCTGCAATCCATAAATCATTATTACCAATAACTCTCCCTTGCTTGGCAAGTGTTGCTCTTATATCGGCATAATGTTGTGCTACATTATTGGCAACTGGTAATACTGGTATCAACTCGGTCAGTTGTGAAATTAATTTTTCTGCTTTAGTGGATTTATTGCTTTTTTTCGCACCATACAATAATTCTGCATGGGTAATAATGGACATACCAACAACACCTGGTGACAAAGTTTCAAATTTCTCAAGAACTTGAATTGGGCTTTCTTTGGCTATATAGATACAAATATTTGTATCTAGTATATATTTCAACATTAAAACTGCTCGCGATCTTGTGGCATATCGTCCACTCTTTTTTCGTCAAAAACTCCTTCAGAAGAATTTAATTGCTTAAGGATGTCAAACGCTTTTGCTATATTAGCAGGTTTTTGTTTTAATACTACTTCATCACCGCGTTTAAAGATTTCAATTTCAGAAACATTAAAACGAAATTCTTTTGGCAGTCTTACCGCTTGAGAATTTCCAGATTTAAATACTTTTGCTAACATTTTTATAGACTCCTTTAAATGTATATATTTATAAGTATATACATAATTATTCTAAAGTCAACAGTTTTATGAGTTTCAAACAAAAAAATACCCCAGCATCATCGATGTCTGGGGTATTTTGAATTTAAAGCCTAGCAATGTCCTACTCTCACATGGGGAGACCCCACACTACCATCGGCGCTAAGTGGTTTCACTTCTGAGTTCGGTATGGGATCAGGTGGGGCACACTCGCTATTGTCACTAAGCAAACTGGTTGCAAGTGCCGCATTTATGCAGTACTTGCGAATTAAAAAGTTTTTATACCTTGATTATAAATAATCAGAAGATATAACAATTAATACATGTAATAAGTTTGTCACTGTACATCAGTGTATTGCATGACACATCAACACAAAAACTATGGATTGAATAATAAATTATTCAAATAATTTGGGTGTTATATG
>Ga0233433_10001663_pt1 | contig 20697 bp, 23 predicted proteins | sample SI_122_August201_5_FD_179868 | JGI IMG/M metagenome (GOLD analysis project Ga0233433, IMG submission 179868) | Seawater microbial communities from Saanich Inlet, British Columbia, Canada - SI_122_August2016_100_MG | ecosystem: Environmental > Aquatic > Marine > Inlet | place: Canada: British...
CCGCCAATTTTCACTACTAAATGCAAAGAGGGATAGCGTTTCAATTCCGTTTTTTATGCAGGCCTCAACCACCCGTCTCGTCGCATGAACGCCTTCTTTGTGGCCATTTACTCGATTTAGCCCGCGCTTCTCGGCCCATCGCCCGTTTCCATCCATAACGATTGCTATATGTTTAGGCGTGTCGAGAATCGTCATCATGACTTCTCCGGAATGGAATAAAAGTTGGTATGAAAACTCATTAGGCCCACTGAGACTCCTTAAATCTAATAAATTCCTAGATCTCGACGATTTCTTTCTCTTTCTGGACTACAATCCCATCAATCAACTTCACATGTTCATCGGTAATTTTTTGTGTCTCAACGTCTCCCGACCGCTCATCATCCTCAGAAATTTCTTTATTCTTCTTAAGGTCTTTGAGCTTGCTTAAGTTGTCACGTCGGATATTTCTCACGGCTACTTTTGCTTGCTCCGCTTCATTTTTTAAAATTTTAACCAATGCCTGTCGTCGCTCTTCTGTCAACGGAGGGACCGGGACACGAATAACTGTACCGGCGGTGTTAGGATTAAGCCCTAAATCCGAATTCAGTATAGATTTCTCAATTAGCTTTACTGCACCAGCATCCCAGACCGTGATTAGCAGGGTTCTAGAGTCCTCCAAACTTACGCTCGCTGTCTGCGTAATTGGCGTACTAGTTCCATAATAATCCACCATTAAATGTTCTAATAAACTGGGATGCGCTCTACCCGTCCTCACTCGTGAAATATCTGATTTGAATGATTCCACGCTTTTGCCCATTCGTCTTTTAGTATCTTCAAAAATTTTATTCATTTTTTTCCCCCCTCACTAGTGACTAGTGTTCCAACTTGTTCCCCAAGAGCTGCAGCCAGGAATGAGCCAGGTTTCGTCATGTCTACGACCCTAAGCGGCATAGAGTTTTCCCTACACAGAACTATTGCAGTGGCATCCATAACTTGCAATTTTTGATCCAACACTTGGTCATAATGAAGCACGTCATAACGCTTAGCCGACGGGTCTAGCTTTGGATCTGCTGAGTATATCCCATCTACTTTCGTTGCCTTGATGAGAAGGTCGGCGTTTATTTCTATAGCGCGAAGACTCGCAGCTGAATCAGTGGTGAAAAAGGGATTCCCTGTCCCGGCAGCCATTACAACTACCCTCTCTTTCTCCAAATGTCTCACTGCACGACGTCTGATGTAGTCTTCACATACTTCATTTATTTTGATTGCTGACATAACTCTAGCCGACATGCCTGTTCGCTCTAGTGAATCTTGAATAGCTAAAGCGTTAACTACTGTAGCAAGCATTCCCATTTGGTCTGCGGTTACCCGATCTATACCTCCAGCCGCTAATCCTGCCCCTCTAAAAATATTACCTCCGCCAATGACGATGGCCACTTGAATTTTTTGGGAGACCAGCGCGCCTATCTCTTCACTAACTTGGCCAATAACCACTGGATCTATACCATACGGTTCATTTCCAAGTAGGGCTTCTCCACTAAGCTTCACCAAGACTCTTTTATACTGCAAATCTTCACTAGATTGTCCCATCTATTGAGTTCTCCAAATCCGGTTGCCTAACCTAAGTTTCTCCCGCAGTCTTTGCTTGTGCCATAACTTCTTCGGCAAAATTTTCCTCTTTTTTCTCAATCCCCTCACCTAACTCATAACGCGTAAATTTTCTCACGCGAGCAGATTTAGATGCAAGCAATTCTCCCACAGTCTGGTCAGGACTACGAACATAAGATTGTCCCATCAGCGTTATTTCAGCTTTATATTTTCTAATTCGCCCCTCTACCATTTTTTCAATTATATTTTGAGGTTTTCCTGACTCTTCGGCTTGAGCTTGAAAGATCGCCGTCTCATTGTCTATCACCGAAGTAGGAATCTGGTCATCATCAATACAAACCGGACTACTAGCCGCTATATGCATAGCTATTCCCTTTGACAGCTCGGGCTCTCCGCCCTCCATAGTCACTAACACTCCAATACGATCGCCATGAAGATATGAATCTAGAACGGCCGACCCAACAGTCTGTTCAATTACGAACCTTCTAACACCAATATTTTCACCAACGACACTAATCAATTCTAATCTCTTATCCTCAATTGTCTTACCATCACTGCAAGTACAAGCCTGCAGATACTCGGCACTATCAGGAGCTTGTTCCACAATGGTTTTTGCCACAAGCTCGCAAAACTCAAGAAAATTAGAGTCTTTAGCCACAAAATCTGTTTCAGAATTTATTTCTACCATAACAGTCAAATCTTTAACTGAAACAACAATGATTTTTCCTTCTGCCGCAATTCTTCCAGCTTTTTTTGCAGCTTTAGCGGCACCTATCTTTCTTAGATGCTCTATTGCTTTTTCAATATTTCCATCTGTCTCTACAAGTGCTCTCTTACATTCCATCATTCCAGCTCCGGATCTATCCCTGAGCTCTTTAACCATGCTTGCATTAATCGTCATTATTAATAGCCTTTATTTGTTTTGCTACCTTCTATCGAAGGTGTTGCTTCGAGGTCACCTATCTTAATAGGTCACTCTGATGGCGCTGGCGCTTTATCAGCACTTGCTTCAATGGCGCTGGCTTCACTAGCACCAGCAATCGCTTCACTGGTACTCGCTTCACTCTTTGAAACAGGGGGAGCTTCTGCACTCGGTTCTATGGCTTCAACCTCAACAAAATCATTTACGTCAACTTCTCCCTCTGGAGAGGAAGGCATGCCAGACAAAACCGCATCAGCAACTGCATTGGCATATAGTGAAACGGCTCGCGAAGCATCGTCGTTTCCAGGAATTACGTAATCAATGCCGTCAGGCGAATTGTTTGTGTCTACTATGCCAATTATTGGAATACCAAGCTTATTAGCCTCAGCAACAGCTATTTTTTCATGACCCACGTCTACGATAAACAGAGCGTCAGGCAAACCGTTCATTTCTTTAATCCCACCGAGACTCTGACCGAGCTTTGCAGCTTCACGCCGGATAGTCAGTCCTTCTTTTTTCGTTAACACATCTAAAGCGCCCGACTCTATCTGAGCCTCCAGATCTTTTAGCCTTTTAACTGATTGTTTTACAGTTTTAAAATTAGTCAACATCCCGCCTAACCAACGATTACTAACAAACGGCATGCCGCATCGCTTTGCATTGGTTTCAATGGGATCCTGAGCCGAGCGCTTCGTGCCCACAAACAGGATGTTATGGCCCGGCTTAGAAGCCAGCCGCTCTACAAATTTGATACCCGTCTCGAACATCGGAACAGTTTTATCGAGGTTGATAATATGGATTTTATTTTTTGCGCCAAAGATATATGGAGCCATTTTTGGGTGCCAAAATCTTGCTTGATGCCCGAAATGGACCCCAGATTCCAGCATGTCACGCATACTTACTTTACTCATGGTTGCTCTCCTTAGGGTTTTGCCTCCACGCTCCCCGGTCACCAATCCCACTGCGTATTCTTGCAGAAGGACACCCTAGCACCAGTTTAGGCTCGTGTGAGAATTAATTTAAAGTTATAATTTGCCCAATGGGCTGCGGCTTTATACCATAGAATGCAACCCCTCAACAATGTGCAATGACATAGGATCCGGATATAACAGATGATAAAGACAGCCGAAGAGATTCAAAAAATGCGTGTTGCTGGGAAACTGGCCGCTGAGGTTCTTGAAATGATCGAAGAGCATGTAGTCCCAGGCATAACCACCCTAGAACTCGATACTATTTGTCATGCATATATAGTGGACACGCAAAAGGCTATTCCCGCGCCTCTAAATTACAAAGGTTTCCCGAAATCTATTTGTACTTCTGTGAATCATGTCGTCTGCCATGGAATTCCTAGCGAAAAGATCTTGAAAGAGGGTGACATAGTTAATATCGATATCACCGTCATTAAAGATGGCTACCATGGTGATACTAGCAAAATGTTCCACTTGGGAAAAGTTTCCATCAAAGCTAACCGCCTTTCACTAGCCGCCTACGAGGGTATGAGAATAGGAATCAACTGTGTGAAGCCAGGAGCTCAGCTGGGGGATATTGGCTATGCCATTCAAAAACATGCCGAAGGCCTGAAATACGGTATTGTCAGGGACTATTGCGGCCACGGAATTGGAAAAGAATTTCACGAAGAACCGCAGGTTTTGCATTACGGGAAGGAAAAAACAGGATTAGTGTTACAGGCTGGGATGATCTTCACCATTGAACCGATGCTAAACCTTGGGAAGCATCAAGTTAAGCTTCTACCTGACAAATGGACAGTTATCACTAAAGACAGGAGCCTGTCAGCTCAATGGGAGCACACAATATTGGTAACGGATGATGGACATGAGATCCTAACGTTGAGATCAGAAGAAAAATTAACCCCTAATTAACGGATATTAAAGATCAATTGTTTCCTACTGCCCCGCTTTCAGAAAACGACTTAGCTGCCAGAGCAACCACGTTGGCAGGGGCCCGTCTCAACGACATAGCTTCAGCCATAGGGCAACCGCTGCCAAAAAATCTCCTGCGACATAAAGGCGCTATCGGGCAACTTATTGAGATGTATTTGGGCGCTACGGCCAGGGCACGGCCCGAGCCAGATTTCCCAGAAATAGGAGTCGAGCTAAAGACCCTGCCAATCAAGTTGAGCGGTAAGCCAGCAGAATCAACGCACATTTGTAGTATTACATTGAGTTCTCTAGTGGGTTCATCATGGCCCACATCATTAGTTTATCGAAAACTAAAACGAGTTTTGTGGGTGCCTTTTGAAGCTGATAAAAATATTGATATCTCTGATAGACGAGTAGGCACTCCTTTTTTCTGGACCCCATCCGATCGCGATGCAATCTTTCTGCAAAGAGATTGGGAGGAACACATGGAATTACTGTCTACAGGAAATTTCAGTTTACTATCGGCGCATCAAGGCAAATACCTTCAAGTACGCCCTAAAGCGGCTAACAGCCAAGCACTAGCGCCCTCCGTAAACTGTCGCGGCAACCCGAGCCGAAACCTGCCTAGAGGCTTCTATTTAAGGTCCACGTTTACCGCAAAAATTTTAGAATCAGCGTTCGGATGAACTCGAAAACTACCCTAGTTGAGAGCCCTAATGAATGGAAGTTCTGCTTAGCTCCAATGATGAAAAAAACGGATCGGCATTTTCGCTATCTCATCAGTATAATTGCTCCGAGAATGCGCCTATATACAGAAATGATTACTCCAAATGCAATAATTTATGGGAACCGCGCACGCTTCTTAGGCCATTCAAAGAAAGAGCTACCTCTCGCTCTACAGCTCGGTGGTGCAGATCCTGAGAACATTGTAGAAAGTGCCCTATTAGCGGTGGAGGCGGGACTTAAGGAGATCAACCTCAATTGCGGCTGTCCTAGCGATAGAGTGCAATCAGGGGCCTTTGGCGCCGCAATGATGAAGCGGCCAAAGCTTGTTGGTGATTGTGTAGCTGCCTTATCCCGCGCACTGCCGCCAGACATTAGGATAAGCGTGAAAACACGATTGGGCGTGGACGATTTATATAGTTATACCTATTTTCACTCGTTCGTAGCACAAGCGGTCGAAAGCGGCTGCCGTGTTTTCCATATACATGCGAGAAAGGCTCTTCTAGGGGGTTTAAGCCCGAAAGAAAACAGGGAAATACCGCCTTTGAATTATGACTGGGTCTATCGTCTCAAGAAGGACTTTCCGATGTGTACCGTGGTCATCAACGGTGGAGTAAATTCAGTTACTCATCTCCCAGATCATTTGCGCCGCGTTGACGGAGTAATGATTGGCAGACATGCCTATAACAATCCTTTTGACCTTGCTCACTTTGAAAACATAATCTTTGACCAGGATGCTAATACTCCTACTCTGACACGTAAAGATGTTGTCTTGCAATACCTAGATTATGTGGATCATCGATTGTCGGAAGGTTTTCAATTTAAAACAATGATTAATCATTTGATCAACCTCTATCAAGGTCAACCAAATGCCAAAGCATGGAGACGCTATTTAAGTACCAACTCCGGCCAGGAGTCGGCAAGCCTTGACACGGTCTTCTCGGCCTTATCGCTAGTAGATTAAATCCCCATGTAGCAGACTTGGTCTAGGTCGCGTTATACTAACACCAAGTTTACTATAGAATTGTTAAACATACGGATTGAGACAAAAGTTACTTATGAGTATTGAGCGCGCTAGATTCAACATGGTTGAGCAACAAATCAGAACTTGGGATGTATTAGACCCGACTGTTTTAGACGTTTGCACGAGAATAAACAGAGAAAACTACGTCCCTCAAAACCTCCAAAGCCTAGCATTTGCTGATACTGAAATTGAAATCGGTTTTGGTCAGCACATGATGTCCCCAAAAATTGAAGCTCGTGCGCTACAGGCTTTGAAAGTCGCGTCTGGGGATATCGTGCTCGAAATCGGGACAGGTAGCGGCTATATGGCAGCCTTACTCAGTTCTCTTGCCTATAAAGTTGACTCGCTTGAGATTAATGCTGAGTTAGCCGCAAGCGCCGCAAGGAGGCTTGCGAGTGATGGTTTCGACAACTGCACTGTCCGTGCCTGCGACGGTATTGATGGTTTCATCGCCAGTGCTCCCTACGATGCAATTATGATTTCAGGTTCCTGTGCTCAGCGCAGACCAAAAATCGAAAAATTACTTGCCATTGGAGGCAGACTATTCCTTGTGTTGGGAGTTGCACCCGTAATGCAAGCTACCTTGATAACTCGTTACGATCAAGAAACCTGGATTTCAGAAGATTTGTTTGAAACGACGGTAACTCCACTTATTGGAGCAGAGAAAAAAAGAGAATTTCAGTTTTAATTTTACAGACCGAATGCAGATTCGTTGAGGTTTCCCCCGCCCCCCGGGCGTTTCATACCAATCTCATTGATTAACCAAAAATACCAAAAGAGTACAGCTATGGCAAAGTCTATAATGCGCGCGATTAATGCTCTTATATTACTAACATTGCTACAGGCACCTAGTATTCAAGCATCTGATAGTGATTTAAGGTCACTATTAGCGCTCGCCGAGTTAGAAGATCCTTTATATAAGGAAGCCCAATCGCTTGCCTTAGCTAAAGCAGAAGGCGTGCCCCAAGCCAAATCGCAAATATTTTTCCCTACAATAAAGTTTAGTGCGGGGACTAACCGAGTGCGTGACGATATCTCAACGACTGGATTCGGGGCGAATGGGGTTACTAAGTATAATTCAAGAAATTATAGTATTTCTTTTACACAACCAATTTACCACCAAGATAGATTTCTAGCTCTTTCTCAAGCTGATAAAAGGGTGCAACAGGCTCAACTCGAAGTTGTGATCGCCCACCAAGAATTAATTCTAAGGCTTTCAGAGGCATATTTTGAAGTCCTTGCATCCCAAGATAATTTAGTTTTCCAACAAGCCCAAAACAAATCTTTGCTTGGACAACTTCGACAAGCTCAGAAAAGATTCACAGTAGGTCTAATTCCCAGAACTGATGTTGAAGAAGCAAAAGCTGGGTACGACAGGTCAATAGCCACTCTAATCAAAGCGAAGCAGTCGATTGACAATGCTGGAGAGATGCTCAGAGAAATTACGAAGAGTTATCCTAATAAACTTCCTGTGTTAACAGAAGAAATACCCTTAAATCTTCCAAACCCGCCAGCCATAGAACAGTGGACTGCGGCGGCATTAGAAAAAAGTCTAGAAATAAAAGCAGCTAATCTCGACGCACAGATAGCCCAAAAAGAGATCTATAAGCAAGCGTCACGCAGCTTACCTACGATAGATCTCGTCGGTGGTCATGGATACGGCCGCCAAGGTGGACGTTTCGGAGCAAGTAAAATACACAAAAGTGATGTCGGCATTGAAGTAAATGTCCCTCTCTTTGAAGGTGGGATGACGATGTCTTTGGCCAAAGAAGCACGTCATAGGCATGCGGCCAAACTTGCCATTTTAGAGTCTACACACAGAGCAGTTAATAGGGAAACACGACAAGCTTATTTAGGTATTGTCTCTCAGATTGGAGCCGTCCAAGCTTTGAAACAAGCCGTGGTGTCATCGGATGCTGCACTAAAATCGACGACGGGTGGCTTCAACGTTGGGACCCGAACCGCAGTAGATGTTGTTGCCGCCGAGCGCGTTCTCTCGCAGTCAAAAAAAGATTACGCTCGAGCACGCTATGACTATCTGTTAGAAACGTTGAAATTAAAAAAAGCTGTGGGAGTTTTATCTCCTGAAGATCTGATTTCAATAGAAGCTTGGCTAAAATAGCAACTGAGTGGGTCTCACACGAGATACGGCTTAAGAGCTGCTAAAGTCAATTTTGTTGCTCCTTGCTGGTTCTCCATCACCTGAGTCGCCCTTATGGTTTGCTCTAGAGCTAATTCGTAGTTAGCTAACAAAATTTCCGCAGATTTTATTAGTTCAGAAGGGTTGGAAACTTTTACCAAACCATTATTCGCCAGAAGTTTTTCACAAATATCACTAAAATTAAAGGTAGAAGTTCCCGTGATCACAGGAACTCCTAGCGCTATTGGCTCCAACACGTTCTGTCCTCCGTACGACAGTATGCTTCCACCAACAAAAGCCACATCGGAAACCGCATAAAAAGACAACAAATGTCCAAGTGTATCAACTAAAAGAATGTCAAAGTTTTCTGCAGGCTTAACTGTAGTTTGATAACTCACTGAAAAACCTGATGACCTAATAAGCTTGCTGATGACAGGAATTCGATCTGGATGTCTCGGCGCCAAAATAAAGACTAGCTCTGGAAATGCCTTTCTAAGCTGCAGCATGCTTTCTATGATGAATGGTTCTTCCCCATCTCGAAAACTCCCAAAACACATAACTTTTTTTGATGCCAAGCCTAGGCGTTCTCTTAATTCTGTAGCTTGAGAAGTGATCTGTTCTTCTATGACTAGATCGCACTTCAAATTTCCAACAACACTAATGCTCCTGAGCTTCACACCTAGTTTTTCATACCACTGAGCATATTCTTCTGTTTGAGCCAATACCATCGACAATGATTCAAAAGCGGGTGCAGTAATAGCTTTTGCTTTCCGATAATTCCTGTAAGAATTTGGAGACATTCGACCATTTAGGATTACAGTAGGGATTTTTTTATCACGGCAGAGCTTTAATAGATTAGGCCACAGTTCTGTCTCTACCAAGATTAATGCTTTCGGGTTTACGCGGCTTACGAAACGCGACAATACTGAGGGCAAATCAATTGGAAAATACAAATGTGAAACACGCGCGCCAAACTCCAAGTAAGCAATTTCTGCACCTGTAACTGTTGTAGTCGTGACAAGAATAGGTCTCAGCGGATACTCTTTGAGGATTCTTTTTACTAAGGTCGATACAGCTTTCACTTCACCAACTGACACGGCATGAACCCAGATAGGGCTGGGGTTACTAAGACAGAACGGGAGGAAACCTAATTTTTGTTTACAGCCTTCCCATAAACCTTGCTTTGATTTATTACGCCACAGCCACCTCAGCAACAACAGCGGAGCAAGCGCACCGGTCACAACCGTGTACAAAAATCTCAAAGACTTAGCCAGGTTAAATACTCCTTAACCCCGCTTTTAATTCCCTTAAAATCCTTACTATAGCCAATATTGCGGAGGCTCGCGATATTCGCTTTTGTATTCGCTTGATAAGCGGACAGTAACTCAGAAGGGAACGGAATATACTCGATTTGGCCTCTTCCGTAAAATTCAAGAACCGCATTGGCAACCGTATTAAAAGTCTCTGCGACACCCGTACCACAGTTGTAAATACCTGACGCCAAATGCGACTGTTCTCCAGCCCAAATAGTTACGTCCACCGCGTCATCAACATGCACAAAATCTCGACACTGCTCCCCGGCCGCATAGCCGTGAGAGCCAGAAAACAACTTGATTTTATCGCTAACAGAAAGCTGCTGGTTTAAGTGGTAAATAACACTAGCCATAGTATTTTTATGACTCTCATTGGGTCCATACACGTTGAAATACCTTAGTCCGATTACGGTTGAAGATTTTTCTATTGTTCGCATTTTTCTTTGTCGCACGTGCTGATCAAAAGCTAGTTTTGAATACCCATAAACATTTAAGGGGTTCTCATTGTCAGCGATGTTCACATCGCTGCCGGAGCCAGAACCGTAAACTGATGCGCTAGAAGCATAAACCAATGGGATTTGAATTTTTTCGCAGAATTCCAAGAGCAACCGCGATGCTCGGAAATTAGTATCCATCATGTACTTTCCGTCCCACTCCGTGGTGCGAGAACAGGCGCCCAGATGAAATACTTGAGAGATATGGTCTAACTTGCCGTGATAACTCGTTTTGGGACTCATAAAGTTTTCAATCTCGCTAAAAAACCTGTCTTTATCCTCATAGTCGGCTATACAACATTTAGCCAAGTTCAAAGCTTTCCGACCATCTGTAAGATTGTCGACCACTAGTATGTCAAACAAGCCCCTTCGATTTAGTTCGGCAACGAGATTACTACCGATAAAGCCTGCCCCACCAGTCACTAAAATCATTCGTCTTCACCTAACTTATTTAAGATATCAGTAGAAGAGAAACCTTCATGAAAACCTAACACTTCTACTTTCCCACCCGCGGCAATCACGTGCTCCGAACCAGCAATTTCTGTGGCAACATAATCTCCACCTTTAACAAGCACATCAGGTAGAATTTCCGCGATTAATGCTTCTGGAGTATCTTCAGAAAAAGACACCACCCAATCAACTGATTTAAGAGCGGCAAGGACTTCCATTCTGGCTTCAAGATCATTTATAGGCCGATGGGGGCCTTTTAATCGAGACACCGACAAATTACTATTTACGGCCACAATTAGTCGATCGCCTAATTTTTTTGCATCTGAAAGATATCCGATATGGCCTCTATGCAAAATATCGAAACAGCCGTTGGTCATCACTATCGTGTCACTCTTGGCTTTCGAGTCGTCTACAATGTTTTTCAATTCAGCTACCTCCAATATCCCAGTTTTTGCTTCTGATAGGATATCGAATTTCCGAATTTCCTCTAATGTTAACGTAGCTGCACCAAAACGACCCACAACAATACCGGCAGCCTTGTTAGCGTAGGCAACAGCATTTCTAATATTTGAACCTGCACTTATAAAAGCAGCTAGCACCCCACAGACAGTGTCCCCTGCACCGGTGACATCGAATACTTCTTTGGCTTCGGCAGCTACTGTTAGGTGGCTATTCTCTTCAACAAGCACCATGCCTAAAGGGCCTTTCGTAACTAAAATCGCGCCAATAGCCAACTTGCTCAACATACCCTTAGCTTTGGCTATAAGTACCTCATCGGAGCTACAATCGCCAACCACAGCTTCGAACTCTTTCAAGTTCGGAGTCAACAAATTAACGCCTCGGTATTTCGAAAACTCGACACCTTTAGGATCCACGATGATGAATCGGCCTAAGGCTCTAGCCTCATTAATGAGTTTTTCAACTTCACCAACACTGCCTTTTCCATAGTCTGATATCACCACCACGTCGCAGTTTTGCAAATGGCCAGAAAACTCAGCATGAACTTTGTTACTTTCACCTCTGCCGGGCGATTGTTCGAAATCAATCCGCAGCATCTGTTGGCCTTGACTCACTACTCGTGTCTTAACTATTGTCGAATAACCAGCGCTTTTAACAAGCCCGCACTCAATTCCAAGGCCGCGGGAAATTTTTTCTACTTGCGCCCCGTCAGCATCGTCGCCGACTTGTCCTACCAGACTTACTGAAGCTCCCAACGTAGAGGCATTAGCAGCTACGTTTCCGGCTCCTCCAATACGCTCAATCGTGTTGTCAACTCTAACGATGGGGACAGGAGCCTCAGGAGAGATTCGCGACGTTGTTCCAGACAAGTAACGATCTAAAAGCAAGTCTCCTATTACAAGAATTCTCCCGTTACAGATTTTCTCGACAACCGCCCTCATCGAAATCATATCCATATACCAATTAACCACCTTAGAAATAACTCTATCATCAAACCACTTATAATCTTATCATAGACCCATGCTGAATTTACGTAGATTAACAGCCGCAATCATGTTGCTTACCAGTTTACCAAGTTATGCGCTTATCAATTCATACAACGCCACCTACCAAATCATAAAACATGAGATCAGAGTCGGAACGATAGAGCAAGTCTTCATACGTAAAGCCGATAGCTCTTACGTCTTCACATCCACCACCAAGCCCTATGGGATAGGAAAATTTTTTACGCGCCAACAAAAGATTGAATCGAGCGTTGGGGAAATTAATGGGACTCGAGTAATTCCCTTTCGCTATGAGAACAAACAAAAAAGTACGCCAAAGTCCTTTAGCCTAAACTTCCAAACCGACCGACAGAAGATCATGCAAAAACAGTCTGATGGAATATCCGAGGGTCATTTCGATGATTTACATGATTCTTTGTCTTACCAACTACAACTATGTCTAGACATGCACAATCCCTCAATGGATAGATTTAATTATAAAATATTAAAAAAGAAAAAGATAAAAACGCTCGATTTTAGATCTCTTTCAATAGGAGAGCTATCGACGGGACTAGGTAACTTGGATGTTAAGATCCTGTTAAGACAAATGAACGATAATAGAAAAAAAACCAAGATATGGGCTGCTTCGAAGTTTAGTTATCTCCCTGTTAAAATTTTAAACGTCGGGAAAAATGGTAAAGAAATCTCTATTCAACTCCTTCGAGTGAGCTTTCATGAATAGGCTTTAGTCCTTTTCTAAGCTAGAAATTGCAGCTATCAGTTGCTCAGCCGGAGCATAAGCTCCTAGGTAAGTTCCATCCGATGAATATACCGCCGGAGTTCCTGCCAATTTCATACTTTGCCCGAGAGCAAAGTGATCTGCGACTGGGTTAACGCATTTATGTGTGACGATTTCCCCCCCTGTCTTTGCTTTAGTCAGGGCTTTTTTCTTGTTTGCGGCGCACCAAACATTCACTGCCTTATCATAAGAGTCGCTCTTAAGCCCTGCTCGAGGATATGCTAGATAATGGACGGTGACCCCAGCGTCATTCAACGCCGGCACCTCTAGGTGAAACTTGCGACAATATCCACAATCAATGTCAGTGTAAACATAGATATCACCTCTATCATTAATATTTTTTCGTCCGAACGAGATAAGTAAATTTTCATCTAACTTCTGGAACTCTTCCTTCCGTGTTTGAGCTCTAGCGGTCTGAGTGAGATTGGTTTTTTTGACTAAATCAAGCAATTCACCCTGAAACAAATAGCGCCCATCTTTAGATACGTAGACAAACTCTCCACTTAATTTAACTTCAAAAAAGTCGCCCATTGGGACCGGCTTAACTGACTCTACACTCTCTGATGGAAAAATTTTTTCGAGCACCTCTTTTACATTCAGATTTGAATCTGCAGCTTCTACGAGACCGACAGCGGCAATCGCTATAACTAGACAGTACGTTTTTATTCTCACTTTTTTTTCCTTTATGATTCTTGTATTAAAGACTATCGGCTCAACTTTACCCTCGAGGATGGTGTAAGCTATGTAGCTTTTTCAAACGTTCCGCTGCAACATAAGTATAAATCTGTGTTGTAGAAATATTGCTGTGGCCCAACAGCATTTGGACTACTCTTAAATCCGCACCATGGTTCAATAAATGTGTTGCAAATGCGTGCCGCAATGTATGCGGAGAAATTTGTCCGTCTATATGAGCCGTCACAGCATATTTTTTAATCCTGTACCAAAATGTTTGCCTAGTCATTGGTTTGCCACGACTGCTTGGAAACAAGGCTCTGGTCATATGCTCCCCCACCAGAGCTATTCGACCTTCGCTCAAATACTTCGTCAACCAATAAATAGCATTCTCTCCTAGAGGAACCAGTCGCTCCTTATTTCCTTTCCCCACAACTCGAACGACCCCTTGTCGTAAATTAACTTGAGTAGATTCCAGCCCCACCAACTCGCTAACCCTTAAGCCGCTAGCATAAAGGACTTCTAGCATCGTTCTATCACGCAGACCTAGTCGTTCTTCTGTATTAGGAGCGAGCAAGAGCGCTTCAACATCTCCTTCGCTAACAGACTTTGGCAAAGATCGTCCTATGCGAGGAGCCACAAGTTCGGTACTTGGGTCAATGGAAATTAAGGTTTCTCTGAAAAGATAGCGGTAATATCTTTTTATGCTCGCCAGTCGACGAGATAAAGTTTTTGAAGATAATTTCTTTGGTTGCCCCATAAATTGCATCAATTGAACTGAATTCGCACTCAAAAGAGTAGCATTAAGGGTAGTAAGGTAAATACGCAGTATTTTAAGATCACTCTGATAGGCTGACACGCTCAGAGGACTTAATCCATACTCACTCCATAAATGCTCAAGGAATCGTTCAAGATGATTCGTGTCTGAATTCAATTTACTGCTACTGACTTAAAAAAGTTAATATGGAATACTAGACGTTATTAGTAACAAAAATCTATAGGGAAGTACTAGGTTATGTTTGACGATTGGTTTAACGACAAACAGGCGGGTTTCGAAGAAATCCTTAGAACGGACTCTGAGCAAAAATCTGCTGACAAAGCTGCTGCGAAATTTTCATTATATTACTCTGAAAGTTGTGTTTTCTGCGCTCGTGTTCGCAAAACCATTCGTGCGTTAAATGTTACGATTGAACTCCGTGATGTTATGAACGATAGAGCTCATCTAGGCGCCCTAGCTACTCTAGGCGGGAAGACCACTGTTCCGTGCCTGCGGATAGCAGGAGAAGCACTAGGTGAAGAAAAATGGCTTTATGAGTCTAGCGATATCTCAGAATACCTGATTAAGGAACTTAAATAGTACTCTTAACCAATATTTTTTCCTTTATTCTCGCAGCTCTGCCTCTCAAATCGCGCATGTGATAAAGCTTAGCACGTCTTACATCAGCCTGACGTTTAACCTCGATGCTTTCGATAATAGGGCTGTGCATCTGAAAGACACGCTCTACTCCCTCTCCATGAGAAATTTTTCGAACGGTAAAAGAAGAGTTTAAACCACGACTTCTTGTGGCAATAACAAAACCTTCGAATGCTTGCAGTCTCTCTCTAGTTCCTTCCTTGACCTTTACTTGCACGACAACCGTGTCGCCAGGACTAAAGCTAGGTATATTAGTTTGAAGCTGCTCAGCTTCGATTTTCGCTATTAGCTCACTCATCACTCATGCCTTAAAATTTGATTTTCGAATTCTACACCAAACGGCGTATAAATTTTACTATTATTTTCAATCATCGGGTTAAAGATTGAATAACTTTTCAATTATCCTCTAGGAACATTTCTAACAACATTATATCTTCGTCACTCAAGGACATCGTTTCGAGAAATTCTGGTCGTCTCAAATAGGTTCGACCCAAACTCTGTTGCCTTCGCCATAAGGCAATTTTGCCATGATCTCCACTCATTAGAACTTCAGGGACAGCGTGCCCTTCAAATTCAGCAGGCCTAGTATAGTGAGGATAATCTAGCAATCCAGAATGAAAGGAGTCTTCAATAGAAGATAATTCACTGCCCAACACTTTTGGCAAGGTACGCGCTAGAGCATCAATCATAACTAAAGCAGGAAGTTCTCCCCCAGTAATGACATAGTCTCCAATCGACCATTCACTATCGACACTATTCAAAACAATTCTTTCATCAACTCCCTCATATCGTCCACATAGGAATATCAAATGGTCGTAATGATTCAGGCCATTGATGTCGCTATGATTGAACGTCTTCCCCTGAGGACTAAGATAGATCACATGGCGTGTCTGCGCTTTGTCTGTTTTCAATCCCGCCAATGCCCGATGCACAGGCCCTGCCGTCATCACCATACCCGGACCGCCTCCATAGGGCGCATCATCTACTCTGTCGTGAGTGCTTTGGGTATAATCTCTTGGGTTTATAGCTTCAATTTCTATTAAGTCAGACTCGCAAGCTTTTCGTATCACGCCGACATCGCGGTAAGCATTAATCAATTCTGGAAACAACGTGAGGACAGTAAATCTTTTGCTCAATTAAGTATCATCCTCATCCCAATCAACAATCATTTTTTGATTCGTCAAGTCGACACTCTTAACGTAAACGTCCGGCACATAAGGTATCAGTGAGACTTTATCGCCTCTTACTTCCAATACATCATTTGCACCAGTTTCATGAAGAGTGCCAATTACCCCTAAATCTTCTCCACTTGTGTTGAACACCTTTAGCCCAATCAAATCTAACCAGTAGTATTCGCCTTTCTGAACGTTTTTTAGAGATTTTCTTTCAACAGCTATTTTTTTACCCACCAGCTGCTCAGCACCGTCACGAGAAAGAATACTATCCAGCGATATCCTTAGAGCTTTATTTGAGCCAGAAATCTCGCTTACCTTAAAAGACGACCACTCATTTGCATTTCCAACAAGTATCTCCCGATAAGCTAATAGTTGATCCTCCGGCCGGGTATACGACCGGATTTTGATCCAGCCTTTCACACCAAAAACGCCACTAATTTCTCCTAACACCACAACACCAGTTGTCATGTTAAGAAAGCTTCGATTTTCAAACTATCATTCTGGATTGGCTGTTTTTTTCATTAATTTCGCAACACGTTCAGATGGCTGAGCGCCTACTGAAAGCCAATAAGCATATCGTTCTGAGTCTACACGCAAGCTTTCTTCACTTTCTTTCCCTAAAGGATTGAAAAATCCCAACCGCTCCAGATGCCGCCCATCTCTTTTATTCCGTTGATCTGCGACTATAATGTGATAATACGGACGCTTATTGGAACCGCCACGAGATAATCTAATTTTTACCATAAAAAATATCCTTCGAAGAGCACTAAAAAAAGCGCTCAATTACTAAAAATGACCAAAAGTCTTTCACTTATGTTGGCGCATTCTAAGAGGTAGATGACTTAAAATAAAGGGTTTATCGAGGTTATCTAATGGAAATGCCAAGAAATGTAGAAATATCGACAAAAAAACAGGCCCGAGAGTATGTTCGAAAAGCTTTTTTGAAGATAACACCGGAAAGGGTTGCTGCAGCAAATAGGCAAATTTATACCTCTTGCTACTCAGTTTTAAGACAAAAAAATATTAACTCCCTGTTCATTTATGTGTCTCGTGAAAACGAAGCAGACACTCATATGCTGATTAAGCATTTTCTAAAAGACAAAATAAAAATCTATGTTCCGAAAGTAATTGGAAATAATGAGATGGTAGCAGCTAGATTAATGACCTGGGACAGCCTCATCACAGGTCGATATGGACTACGTGAACCCAAGAACTTTAAAGAAGTTGCGGTGGAAATCGACATGGTTATTGCGCCTGGGCTTGCCTTCACCATCGAGGGTGCACGCCTCGGCCAGGGTCTAGGTTACTATGATCGCTGGCTTACAGAAAATTCATATGCAGACACCATAGCTCTCGCTTATGAGCACCAGATACTGAGTGCGGTGCCAACGTCTAGACATGATGTAAACATAGCTGAGATAATTACAGAAAAGCGCCGGATAATGTGCGCCAGCGCCAATCTTTGATCACGTTCTGACTTCTATAGGCGGCAATAAATTTAAAGCCTACTCATCAACGGCTTTCATACTCAGCCGTATTCTGCCTTGCTTATCTACTTCTAGAACTTTGACTTTAACTAGATCACCTTCGCTCAATTTATCACTCACATTCTCAACCCGTTCCTCAGAGATTTGGGAAATGTGCACAAGTCCATCTTTCCCTGGCAGGATATTAACAAAGGCTCCAAAATCCATTAACTTAGCTACTTTCCCTTCATAAACAGTTCCAACTTCAACATCGGCTGTAATAGACTCTACTCTAGACCTTGCAGCCATTCCTGCAGCGTTATCTACTGACGCTATTTTCACAGTGCCGTCATCATCTATGTCTATAGTGACGCCAGTCTCCTCAGTGATTTGCCGGATAGTCGCGCCACCTTTTCCAATTACATCACGAATTTTATCCGGTGGAATTTTGAACGTTACGATTCTAGGGGCATGCTCTGACATCTCTTCCCTAGGACTCGAGATGACTTTATTCATTTCACCTAATATATGAATTCGTCCACCCTTGGCTTGTTCCAGGGCGGCCGCCATGATTTCATGAGTAATACCATTTATTTTTATATCCATCTGCAAAGCGGTGATGCCTTCTGCAGTCCCGGTAACTTTAAAGTCCATATCTCCAAGATGATCTTCATCACCCAAAATATCGGACAGCACAACGAATCGATCACCTTCTTTGATGAGACCCATCGCAATCCCAGCTACAGGCGCTTTCGTTGGAACTCCCGCATTCATTAAAGCGAGGCTTGTTCCGCATACAGAGGCCATAGAGCTAGAACCATTGGACTCTGTTATCTCAGATACTATTCGTAAGACATATGGAAATTCTTCGAGCGAAGGAAGTATCGCCTGGATACCTCTTTTAGCTAAACGACCATGTCCTATTTCTCTTCGTTTTGGAGTGCCTACCCGTCCAGTTTCTCCTACAGAGAAAGGAGGGAAATTATAATGAAGCATGAACGGATCTCGTCTTTCCCCTTCAATAGCATCTATCACCTGAGCATCTCGACCTGTCCCTAGCGTAGCAACCACAATAGCTTGGGTTTCTCCTCTAGTAAACAAGGCTGACCCATGCGCTCTAGGTAACACATCAACTTCTATTGAGATATCTCTAATCTCATCTTTCCTTCGACCATCTATTCTCGGGTTTCCGTCTAGCACACCGTGTCTAACCACGTCGTGTTCTAGCTTATAGAAAACAGCTTCAACCTCAGATCCATCATAATCTTCGGAATCTGAATGGCTGGCCAGAACTTCGCTTTTGAGCACACTTAACTTATCCCGTCTCTCTATCTTATCGACTACGCTATACGCTTCAGTGATAGCAGCTTTGTATTTCTCGCTAATAGAAGAGATGAGAGCAGAATTCAATTCAGGAGTAGACCATTCCCATTTTTCAGGATTGACCATCTCCACTAATTCATTGATAGCAGATATCGCTGCTTGCATTTTTTGGTGTCCAAAGGTGACAGCCCCAAGCATAACTTCTTCGCTTAAGCCTTTCGCTTCAGATTCAACCATTAGGACTGAGGATGCAGTACCAGCCACAACCAACTCAAGATCCGAATCATCCAGCGCTGCAAAGCTAGGATTAAGAATATAATCGCCATCTTTATAACCTACTCTTGCCGCGCCAATTGGGCCATCGAAAGGCATTCCTGATATAGCAAGTGCAGCCGAGGCTCCTAAGAGCGCAGGAATATCTGGATCCACGGCGGGATCTAGTGAGAGCACTTGGCATATCACTTGGACTTCATTCGTAAATCCTTTGGGGAAGAGAGGCCGGATTGGTCTGTCTATGAGCCGACAAGTTAGAGTCTCTTTCTCAGTCGGCCTTCCTTCTCTTTTAAAGAAACCTCCGGGTATTTTCCCGGCTGCATAAGTCTTTTCCTGATAGTCGACAGTTAGCGGAAAAAAATCCTGCCCTGGCTTAGCTAATTTACGACCCACCGCCGTAACAAGGACTACCGTGTCACCCATGCATGCCATGATAGATCCTGACGCTTGTCGCGCTATTTTTCCAGTTTCAAGCGTTACCGTCGCGCTTCCATATTCGAATGAAACAGCCTTTGCCGTCATATGATTAATACCTGTGTAAATTATTGTACTTTGTTAATGCCGGCACACTGAAATATTACGTGATGCCAACCCGATTAATTTTTTTTATTTCCGCAAACCTAAACGACCGATGAGCTCGAGATATCGACCACCATCTTTGTTTCTTAAGTAAGTAAGCATCTTGCGACGGCTATTCACCATTTTAATCAAACCACGCCGTGAATGATTATCGTGTGTATGCGTTTTAAAATGGGACGTTAAACTTTGTATTTGAGCTGATAGGAGAGCAACCTGTACTTCGGGTGAACCTGTGTCGCTACCTTCTCTCTGATAATCACTAATAATTGCGCTTTTGCGCTCGCTAGACAATGCCATTTAATATTTTCCTAAGCACTTTTTATGAATAGACCATAGAACCGGCGCTAATTCTAACCGCCATGGTATTCTACGACAACAAATTTCTTGACTAAGACGCAGACATTAACCATATTTTAGACATTAAAGCCTCTTTTAGGCACAATTCCACCGTTTGCATCAACCTCACCAATGCCTAAAAATTTGCTTTTAGAATAAACGCGAAGTATTTCACCCTCGGGAAAGCCTGACGGTGTAGTCGAAATCAAGCCATTCACGAACGTCTTACTTATCTCGGGTAACAAAGTTATCTTATTTAAATGAGTAAGCGCGTGATCTAAAGGTAACAGTAGACTATCCAAAAATTCGACACCATCTTTTTCAGCCAAGAGCTCCAGAGCATTGATCGTATAGGCATTTTTCACATGGAATACGCCACTCTGAGTTCGTCGCAAAGACGCGACATGCCCTACCGTGCCAAGCGCTGTAGACAGATCTTCAGCTAGTACCCTTATATAAGTCCCTTTTGAACAAGTTACATCGATGCTACAGATAGGCGCCTGGTAGGACAGCAAATCGAACTTGCGGATATTGATTTGTCTCGCTTCGCGCTGGATAGTCAGGCCTTTTCTAGCCAAATCGTATAGTCGCTTCCCACCAGACTTGATTGCTGAATACATGGGTGGAATTTGGTGGAACTCCCCTGTCATATCGGACATGCGTCTCACAATATCCGCTTCATCTA
>Ga0233433_10001668_pt1 | contig 20627 bp, 29 predicted proteins | sample SI_122_August201_5_FD_179868 | JGI IMG/M metagenome (GOLD analysis project Ga0233433, IMG submission 179868) | Seawater microbial communities from Saanich Inlet, British Columbia, Canada - SI_122_August2016_100_MG | ecosystem: Environmental > Aquatic > Marine > Inlet | place: Canada: British...
GTTTTTCAAGGGTTATAAGCCGCAGTTTTTCTTTGAGACGACGGATGTTACGGGCAGTGTAGAATTGCCAGCAGGCACCGAGATGGTGATGCCTGGAGATAATATTCTGATGGACGTAGAGCTTATTGCGCCGATTGCGATGGAGGAAGGTCAGCGGTTTGCGATCCGGGAAGGGGGTCGAACTGTGGGAGCTGGAGTCGTCACTAAGATTAAATCCTAACGTAGGGCTTAAGCGATAAGGATTAAAACCAGAATCAGATTCAGATTTGGTGATCAGGTCCTGGCCTCCAAGCCAGTGGATATGATTAGGAATTCTGATTATGAGGGCCTACTGCGGTCAAATATTGCAACTTTTCGCGATTTAAATGGTAATTTTCCTCACAGGGGTTTACTATCCGGCTCCCTGATCTAGTTTAGTGAGTCAGGTGGGTCTTCTGAAGGGGGATTTTAAGAAGACTGGGAATTGGGGAGCGGTTCAGGGAAGCAATATTAAAATCAAGCAATGCGGCAGGCTGTGTCGAAGACACATGACTTGTAGCACTCCTGATATTTGCGCTGGAACCAGAAAATTAAGGTTACTGCTGGGTTATTAACCACAACCAGGCCGTAAACAAAACAAGGTTTCGATACGGAACCATGGGAAGCTCGGGTTGTCGAGCAAAAGCACGCAAGTGCGCCTTCCTCTCAGTGAGGAGGGAATTTTTTGCATTTGAAATTTATATCCGGCATTTGAAGTACCGGGTACAGGCAAAGTGGGAAACGAGGCAGGTATGCAAAATCAGAGAATTAGAATTCGCTTAAAGGCCTTCGATCATCGTTTGATAGATGTGTCTACTCAGGAGATCGTCAATACTGCCAAGCGAACCGGTGCACAGATACGGGGACCTATTCCTTTGCCAACCAGAAAGGAAAAATTCACCATTCTGATTTCACCGCACGTGGATAAAGATGCGCGTGATCAGTATGAAATAAGAACACATAAACGGTTGCTGGATATCCTCGAGCCGACTGAGAAAACAGTTGATGCGCTGACCAAACTAGATCTTGCAGCCGGCGTTGAAGTACAGATTAATTTAGCCTAGCCAGTTGGGTTGTAACGGAGAGTGACGATGACAATCGGCATTGTAGGAATTAAACAAGGTATGACTAGAATCTTCACGGAAGATGGCCAGTCTGTCCCTGTAACAGTCATTCAGGCAGGACCAAATCGTATTACTCAAATTAAAACGTCAGATTCAGATGGTTACCATGCAGTCCAGGTGACTTATGGTGAAACCAAATTATCGAAAGTGACGAAACCAGCCGCAGGACACTTCAAGAAAGCAAATGTCGATGCAGGCCGAAAACTGATTGAGTTTGTGACGTCAGCAGATACTGACCTTGAAATTGGAGGTTCGTTAACGCTTGAGAGTTTCGTTGAGGGGCAACTGGTTGATGTTACCGGGCAGTCCAAGGGAAAGGGATTTCAGGGCGTTATCAAGCGTCATAATTTCAGTATGCAAGACGCTACCCACGGTAATTCGCTGTCGCATCGCGCGCCAGGGTCTATTGGCCAGTGCCAGACCCCGGGCAGAGTCTGGAAAGGTAAGAAAATGGCCGGTCATATGGGTGCTGAAAGAGTCACTACCCAGTCTCTGCAGATCGTTCGGGTTGATCAGGAAAATAATGTCCTGTTGGTCAAAGGTGCAGTACCTGGCCCGGCAGGTGGGGATGTCATCGTCAGACCGGCAGTAAAGGCTCAGAGTAACTCGGAGGCTGAATCTTGAACGTAAATATTTCAGAACCAGGTGTCGGCTTAACTGATAAAGCCGTAGAACTCTCAGAGACTTGTTTTGGTCGACAGTATAATGAGGCCTTGATTCATCAGGTGGTGGTTTCTTACATGGCCGGGGGCAGAAAAGGCACCCGAGCTCAGAAAACACGATCAGAGGTCCGTGGTGGTGGTCGTAAGCCCTTCAGGCAAAAAGGGACTGGTCGCGCCAGAGCCGGTACGATCAGAAGTCCAATATGGCGCGGTGGTGGTGTCACCTTCGCAGCCAAGACTCAGGATTTTGAAGTCAAGGTCAACAAGAAAATGTACCGAGGAGCGATGCAGTCGATTCTGTCTGAATTGATTCGCCAGGAGCGCTTGGTCGTGATCGAGGATTTTTCGGTAGCTGAACCGAAGACAAAAGAAGTGCAGGCACGTTTAAACGATTTGAACCTAGACAGCGTTCTAGTGGTAATGGAAGAAGTCGATCAGAACCTGTACCTCGGTTCTCGAAATCTTCGCCAGGTCGATGTTATTGATGTGCAAGGTGTGAACCCGGTCAACCTGATAGGTTATGAGAAGGTGCTTTTCACGGTTGCTGCTTTGAAGAAAGCAGAGGAGATGTTGGGATGAATACGGAACGAATGTATAAGATTCTGTTAGGCGCGCATATCTCTGAAAAAGCCACAGTCATCGCTGATGCTGCTAACCAGTTTACTTTTAAAGTTGCCAAAGATGCCACCCGCCCTGAAATTAAAACAGCGGTAGAAGGTATTTATGGGGTTACCGTCGAGAATGTAACGGTGATGAATGTGAAAGGGAAAGTGAAGCGCACGACGCGTGGAATGAGTAAAAAACCCAGTTGGAAGAAAGCCTATGTGCGAGTTTCTGAAGGCCAGGAAATTGATTTTACTGAAGCAGCAAAGTGAAACTTAACCAAGAACCCAGACGTGAGATAAAAGTATGCCAGTCGTAAAATCCAAACCGACATCTCCCGGGAGACGATTTGTAGTCAAGGTGGTTAACCCTGACTTACATAAAGGCGAACCTTACAAAGGGTTGGTGGAGAGTAAGTCCAAAACGGGTGGCCGAAATAACCGAGGCCGAATCACGACTCGTCATATTGGTGGCGGTCACAAACAGAAGTATCGCATTGTTGACTTCAAGCGGAATAAAGATACTGTTTCTGCCACAGTGGAAAGGCTTGAATATGACCCTAATCGAACCGCTAATATAGCCCTGCTGAAGTACGCCGACGGAGAAAGAAGATACATCATCGCTCCGAAGGGTATAGCTGCAGGGGACGAGGTTCGTTCAGGCGATGCTGCACCGATTAAAGTTGGTAACTGTATGGCTATGCGTAAGATGCCGATGGGTAGTGTTATCCACTGTATCGAACTCAAAGTCGGCAAAGGTGCCCAGCTTGCCAGAAGTGCTGGCACATCGGCCCAATTAGTCGCCAAAGAAGGTATTTACGTCACATTAAGACTTCGTTCAGGAGAAATGCGACGTGCCTTGGCAGAATGTCGGGCAACCCTGGGAGAGGTTAGTAATTCAGAGCATAACCTGCGCTCACTTGGTAAAGCCGGCGCTAATCGCTGGCGTGGTCGTAGGCCTACCGTGAGAGGGGTTGTGATGAACCCGGTAGACCATCCTCATGGAGGAGGAGAAGGTAAGACTTCGGGCGGACGTCATCCGGTTTCACCGTGGGGAGTGCCTACCAAAGGGTATAAGACAAGAAAAAACAAGCGTACAGATAACATGATTATGCGACGCCGTCGTACAAGTCGATAGGAGATAGCAAGTGCCTAGAAGCCTGAAAAAGGGTCCTTTCATTGATTTTCATTTGATTGAGAAAGTACAGAAAGCGATTGATACCAATGATAAGCGGCCGATTAAAACCTGGTCTCGGCGATCCATGATAGCGCCTGACTTTGTTGGTTTGACGATTCAAGTTCATAACGGCCGGCAGCATATTCCGGTGTTCGTAACCGAAGATATGGTGGGTCATAAGCTTGGCGAGTTCGCTTTGACGAGGACTTATCGCGGTCATGCAGCCGACAAAAAAGCGAAACGTCGTTAGAAGTATTAGAGGTAGTAAAAATGGAAGTGTCAGCGAGATTGAAAGGTGCCCGTATTTCTGCCCAGAAAGTCAGGCTTGTGGCTGATCAGATTCGCGGCCAGCAAGTTGGTGAGGCTTTGAATATTCTTAACTTCAGCACCAAGAAAGGTGCCCACCTGGTTAAGAAATTACTGGAATCAGCTATTGCCAATGCCGAACACAACGAAGGTGCGGATGTGGATGAGTTATCGGTAGCAACGATATTTGTAGATGAAGCTACCACCATGAAAAGGATCAGGCCGCGTGCCAAGGGCCGCGCCGATAGAATATTAAAACGCAGTTGCCATATAACGTTAGCGGTAGCTGACAGCTAAATGAAGTCGACAGCAGATAATCCTTAGGGTTATTGGTTTAGATAGGAGAAGTCAATGGGTCAAAAAGTACATCCAACGGGTATGCGACTTGGTATTGTTAAAGACCATACATCCGTGTGGTATGCAACCGGGCCTACCTACGTTCAGAACTTGTTAGTCGATCTGAAGGTACGTGAATTTATCCATAAAAAATTGGCCCAGGCATCGGTTAGTCGTATTGATATCCATCGGCCAGCACAGACAGCACGTATAACTATTCATACGGCGCGACCTGGTATTGTGATTGGCAAGAAGGGAGAAGATGTAGAAAAGCTCAGGAAGGAAATCGGTGTGATGATGAATGTTCCTGTGCATATCAATATAGAAGAGATACGCAAACCTGAAATCGATGCTTATCTGGTTGCTCAGAATGTTTGCCAGCAGTTGGAAAGACGAGTCCAGTTCCGTCGGGCTATGAAGCGAGTTATGCAGAATGCGATGCGATTAGGCGCTGAAGGTATCAAGGTTCAGGTAGCCGGAAGATTGGGGGGTGCTGAAATAGCCAGATCAGAAAGCTATCGTGAGGGTCGAGTGCCACTGCATACCCTGCGGGCAGATATTGATTATGCAACGGCGGAGGCACTGACCACCTATGGAATTCTTGGTGTAAAGGTCTGGATTTTTAAAGGCGAAGTCATTGGTGATCGGGATGAAAGTGCTCAATCATCAACAAGCAATGCTCAGAATTTTGGTTAATCATTATGTTACAACCCAAACGAACAAAATTTAGAAAACAACAGAAAGGCCGCAACCGGGGGCTGGCTCACCGGGGTAGTACAGTCAGTTTTGGTGAATTTGCCTTGAAAGCAACTGGCCGGGGTCGAATGACTGCGCGACAGATCGAGGCGGGTAGACGGGCAATGACGCGACGGGTCCGAAGGGGTGGTCAGATTTGGATCAGGGTTTTCCCAGACAAGCCGATTACTCAGAAACCGCTAGAGGTTCGCCAGGGTAAAGGTAAAGGTAATGTCGAGTATTGGGTGGCACAGATTAAACCGGGCAAGATTCTTTATGAAATGGAAGGCGTCAGTGAGGAAGTGGCTCGAGATGCACTTCGCTTAGCTGCAGCCAAGCTTTCTTTTCCAACGACATTTGTTCGTCGTGTGGTGATGTAAGCAGTACGGGGAATAGAAATGGTAGATTTGAAAGAACTGAGATCTAAGTCGGAAGAAGAGCTTCAGGACCAGTTGATTGAATTAACAAAAGAGCAGTTTGCGTTGCGGATGCAGCAGTCAACTGGGCTACTGACGCAGACTCATCTGTTAGCACAGGTGTCTCGAGATATTGCGAGAGTGAAAACCTTGGCGTGGGAACAAGCGAAAGAAAAGGCCAGTTCATAATTTAGGGTAGAAAGTAATCCCAATAGGATCGTGTACATGAGTGATGAAGGAAAATTGGCTCGTAATGCCAGTGGCAGGGTAGTCAGTAATAAAATGGATAAGAGTGTGACGGTATTAGTCACGCGCAAGATCAAGCACCCGATTTATGGAAAATACATAAAGCGGTCCAGGAAGATTATGGCGCATGATCCTGAAAACCAGTGCCAGGAAGGCGATTTGGTAACGATAGTCGAGACTAAGCCTCGTTCGAAAAGAAAAGCCTGGGAATTAAGATCAATCGATAGGAAGGCTGTCCTAATCTAGTCCAGGACAGATTAGCTTAAGACAGATACTGTGAAATTGGAGTTAACAGCATGATACAGGTGCAGACTTATTTGGATATAGCCGATAACAGCGGTGCTAGGCGTGTGATGTGCATCAAAGTTCTCGGTGGCTCTAAGCGGCGTTATGCCGGTGTGGGCGATATTATTAAGGTCACGGTGAAAGAAGCGATCCCAAGAGGCAGAGTTAAAAAGGGTCAGGTACTTGATGCTGTTGTGGTTAGAACACGCAAGGGTGTCAGACGTGCTGATGGTTCCATCATACGTTTTGACGGGAATGCAGCTGTGCTGCTGAATGCCAGTAAACAACCCATCGGTACTCGTATCTTTGGGCCGGTGACGAGAGAACTGAGAACAGATAGCTTTATGCGTATCGTATCGTTAGCGCCTGAGGTTCTTTGAGGGATATAAGGAACATGAACAAATTAAAAAAAGATGATCTAGTGATCGTGATTACGGGTAAGGATAAGGGTAAAACCGGCGATATCACCCGGGTAGTCGACGATAAGCGTTTATATGTGTCGGGTATCAACATGATCAAACGCCATACTAAAGGCAATCCCCAGCAGGGCCAGCCGGGTGGAATTCTGGAGAAGGAAGCACCCATCAAGGTGTCCAATGTGGCTATATTTAACAAGGATACCAATAAGGCTGACCGGGTTGGCTTCAAGACACTTGAGGATGGTAAGAAAGTACGTATTTTCAAGTCAACCGGTGAACAGATAGACGGTTAATGAAATGACAGATTTAAAAAAAGTATACGAGCAAGAGATTAAGCAGAAATTACAGAAAGAGCTAGGGCTCGATAATGTAATGGAAGTCCCTAGCGTCACCCAGATTACGTTGAATATGGGCGTCGGAGAGGCCCTGACTGATCGTAAGCAATTGGAAGCGGCAGTGGCAGATATGCAGGCAATTGCTGGCCAGAAGCCGATTATCACGAATGCTCGGAAGTCGATTGCCGGCTTTAAAATTCGCGAAGGCTATCCGATCGGTTGCAAGGTTACGCTGCGCAGGGCGCGCATGTACGAGTTTTTAGATCGATTAATTAACATCGCTATTCCTCGACAAAGAGATTTCCGTGGTATTAGCCCCAAGTCATTTGATGGACGGGGTAATTTTTCCATGGGCGTGACCGAGCAGATCGTTTTCCCGGAAATCGACTACGACAAGATAGATAAGATACGCGGCCTGGATATTAATATTACTACCAGCGCAAAAACAGATGACCAGGGCCGTGCTTTACTGCGAGCCTTTAACTTCCCGTTGCGGGAATCATAATAACAGCTTTGCTGAATTAACCGAGGACGATATGGCCAAGGCATCCATGATCAATCGCGAGAAGAAGCGCGCAAAGACCGTCAACAAATACGCTGCTAAAAGAATGGCACTCAAGGCGATTATTAAAAACCCGGATTCTTCAGATGAGGAACGCTGGGATGCACAGATAAAATTGCAGAAGCAACCCAGGGATGCGTCTGCAAGCAGGCAGGTTCGTCGTTGTGCGATAACGGGAAGGCCACATGCAGTATATCGTCGATTTGGACTAGCCAGGACAAAACTGCGCGAGGCAGCTATGCGCGGTGATGTGCCGGGTCTGGTTAAGTCCAGTTGGTAGACAGGAGAATTATATAATGACAATGCAGGATCCCATCGCAGACATGCTGACTCGTATGAGGAATGGACAGATTGCAAAGCTGCCAAGCGTTGCCATGCCATCTTCAAAAACTAAAGTTGAAGTAGCACGAGTCTTGAAGGAAGAAGGTTATATAGAGAGTTACGGCACCGTAACCGGAGAAGGTGGCCAGCTTGAATTAAGTGTCGAGCTGAAATATCACCTGGGTAAACCGGTTATCGAAGAAATTAAGCGAGTCAGTCGGCCCGGGTTGCGCCAATATAGTGGCAAACAGGAAATCCCTAATGTAAGAAATGGGCTCGGTGTCATGATTCTTTCTACGAATAAAGGTGTCATGACTGACCGAGCAGCAAGAGCTGCAGGTGTCGGTGGTGAAGTGCTTTGCTCGGTATTTTAATCGAGCGGAATCAATAGAGGGTTAAACCAAATGTCCAGGATTGCGAATAGTCCCGTTGAGATTCCAAAAGGTGTTGAAGTTTCAATTAATGGGAAAGACATCAGTATCAAGGGAGGTAAAGGCTCCTTGAATCTTACCCTGCATCAGTTGATTGAAATGCAGCAGGAAGACAGTCAGCTCAAATTTTCGAGCTCAGCCAAAAGTAAGCAGGCTGGAGCGCTTGCCGGTACTTTTAGAGCGCTTGTCAATAATATGGTTGTAGGTGTCAGTGCTGGATTTGAAAAACAACTGGTGTTGCAGGGAGTGGGGTACCGAGCCCAGGTTCAGGGCAAGGCGTTAAACCTGACGTTAGGTTTTTCCCATCCGGTTGTGTATGCGATTCCTGACGGTGTTGACATTGAGACGCCCACCCAGACACTCATTGTAGTAAAGGGCATAGACAAGCAGCAGGTAGGTCAGGTCTCAGCAGAAATCAGGGCTTTTAGACCGCCAGAGCCTTATAAAGGCAAGGGTGTTCGGTATAGCGATGAATATGTTAAGCGTAAAGAAGCCAAGAAGAAGTAATTCGGTTTCTCAGGAGAATTAGGGAAATGAAAAGTAAAAAAGTAGCCCGACAGAGGCGAGCACGGAGAGGAAGAGCAAAGATCAAGGAACTTGTTATTCCCAGACTTTGTGTTTTTCGTTCTTCAAAGCACATTTACGCGCAGATTATTTCTGGGGATGGCAATACAGTGAATGTGACTGCTTCCACCTTGGAGAAGGATTTAAGGTCCAGTTCAACAGGTAATGCTGAAAGTGCTGGAAAAGTCGGCTCATTGATTGCGGAAAGAGCAAAAGCGGCAGGTTTCGAAAAAGTGGCCTTTGATCGTTCCGGTTACAAATATCATGGCAGGGTAAGAGCGTTGGCGGATGCGGCGCGAGAAGGTGGATTACAGTTTTAGAGTCGGTTTCCGTACTCGATCCTTGTGACATGAAATACACAGACGATTGAGATGGGATAGGTCAGTAAAAGAGGAATACTTATGGCATATAACGATCAAGATAATAACGAAGAAGGTATCCAGGAAAAACTGGTACAGGTGAATCGTGTAGCCAAAGTGGTTAAGGGCGGTCGTATATTTGGTTTTACAGCGTTGACGGTAGTTGGCGATGGCAATGGCAGAGTCGGGTTTGGTCGAGGCAAGGCCAGAGAAGTACCTTTGGCTATCCAGAAAGCCATGGAAGCCGCTCGTCGAAACATGATTGATGTCGAACTCGATGGATCAACGCTTCAATATGAAGTGAATGCCCGGCACGGTGCATCGAAGATATTTATGAAGCCTGCCTCAGAGGGTACCGGAATTATTGCCGGAAAGACCATGCGGGCAGTTTTAGAAGTTGCCGGTGTTCGTAATGTCCTGGCTAAGTGCTATGGATCAACGACTCCAGTTAATGTGGTACGGGCTACTTTTAAAGGGCTTCAGAATATGCGTTCTCCGGAAAGTGTCGCTGAAAAGCGTGGTCTTTCCGTTGATCAGATGATGGGGTAAGCAATGGCAGATAAAACAATTAAAGTCACTCTGATGAAGAGTGTCCACGGCAGAATAAAAAGCCACCAGGCTTGTGTGGCAGGGCTAGGTCTGAAGAAAATCAGGCAGTCCAGCGTTCTCGAAGATACGCCTTCGGTACGCGGTATGATCAATAAAGTGTCCTATATGGTTAAGGTCGAAGAATCCTGATAACCCAGGGGAGAATTTTAGAATGCGTTTGAATTCAATATCCGGTGCTGAAGGCAGCAAGCAGGTAAAGAAAAGAGTTGGCCGTGGCATTGGCAGTGGCTTGGGTAAAACCGCGGGGAGGGGCCATAAGGGCCAGAAATCCCGGTCTGGTGGAAAAATAAGGCCTGGTTTTGAAGGCGGCCAGCAGCCCTTGCAGATGAGATTGCCCAAATTTGGATTTAGCTCTGCGAAGTCACGGATAACCTCAGAAGTTACCCTGTCAGAAGTCGCTAGTGTTAACGCTGATGTGGTAACGCTGGAGCTGTTGAAAGAGGCAGACCTGCTTAGTGAGAAGATTCAGCGAGTTAAGGTGATTCTTTCCGGCAAGATTGACAGAGCAGTTACCGTCAAAGGCCTTGGTGTTACCAAAGGTGCACGTGCGGCAATTGAGGCAGCAGGAGGATCAGTAGACGAATCCTAGTTGGGATTACGGCGCTGAAGGTAATGGCAAAAGGGAATAGATAGATGAGCAGTGCACTGGCACAAGGCAAAATGATGGCATCGGGAGGCGGGCTTGCAGAGCTACGCAGCCGGTTGTTGTTTGTGCTGCTGGCTATTGTTGTATATCGGATTGGTAGTCATATTCCTATCCCGGGGATTGACCCTGAGCGTTTGCAATTGCTGTTCAGCCAGAATCAGGGAGGTATCCTGGATTTGGTTAATATGTTTGGTGGTGGCGCCCTGGAGCGAATGAGTATTTTTGCTTTGGGTATCATGCCTTATATTTCATCGTCCATTATTACCCAACTGCTTGTTGCAACCACTCCATCGTTGCAGCAGCTGAGAAAAGAGGGCGAAGCAGGCCGTAAGAAGATATCTCAATACACCCGCTATGGCACACTCGGTCTGGCATTAGTTCAAGGCATGGCAATGAGTAGTGGCCTAGTTGGCCAAGGCCTTTCCTACACGGGCTCATTGATGTTCCACGTCGTCGCGGTAACCACGTTAGTTACCGGTGCCATGTTCATCATGTGGTTAGGCGAGCAGGTCACCGAGAAAGGGATTGGTAATGGTATCTCGATCATTATTTTTACTGGTATCGTGTCTGGCTTTCCTGGCGCAATTGGCCAGTCAGTGGAGCAGGCGAGACAAGGCGAGATTCAGGAAATTGCACTGCTTGCTATTGCTGCGTTGGCGATCGCCATCGTCGCAGGGGTTGTGTATGTAGAAAGAGGCCAGCGGCGAATAACCATAAATTATGCCCGGCGGCAACAAGGCCGGAAAATGTATCAGGCACAGAGCAGTCACCTGCCGCTCAAAGTTAACATGGCAGGCGTTATTCCAGCGATTTTTGCCAGTAGTTTGCTGTTGTTCCCGGCGTCTTTGGGGCAGTGGTTTGGCCAGTCTCCGGGAATGGAATGGTTACAGGAACTCAGTTTACAGATAGCGCCGGGACAACCGTTAAATATCATATTGTTTTCAGTCGGCATTATATTTTTCTGCTTTTGGTATACGTCGATCATGTTTAATCCCAAAGAAGTAGCCGATAACCTGAAGAAATCGGGCGCGTTTGTACCGGGTTATCGTCCAGGCGACCAAACGGCACGTTATATCGATAGCATTATCACCAGGTTGACTTTATTTGGTTCGCTGTATATGACCATTGTCTGTCTGCTACCACAATTTTTGGTTATTCAGTTCAATATCACATTTCAGTTGGGTGGTACTGCCCTTTTGATCGTGGTTGTAGTGGTAATGGATTTTATGGCGCAGGTTCAAACGCATCTAATGTCTCATCAATATGAGTCATTGATGAAAAAGTCCAATCTGCAGAATTTTGGACGACGTTAGGAGATATAAGAAATGAAAGTTAGGGCCTCCGTAAAAAAGATGTGTAGGAATTGTCGAATCATTCGGCGTAAGGGTACTGTCAGAGTGATCTGTTCGGAACCGAAACATAAACAACGCCAGGGATAATCTGGTGGAAAAGGGTGACAGGAGCAAAGTATGGCTCGTTTAGCTGGAATTAATATTCCTGATAATAAACACACAGTAATATCGCTGACTTATATCTACGGTATCGGCCTTACTACGGCACAGAAGCTGTGTGAGTTAACTAGTATCAGTCCCAATACCAGAGTGCAGGATCTTACCGAAGGCGAATTAGACCAGTTGCGGGCGGAAGTCAGTAAATTAAGCGTTGAAGGTGATTTGCGTCGTGAGACTCAACTCAATATTAAGCGCTTACTGGACCTTGGATGTAATAGGGGTATTCGTCATCGGCGGAATCTACCCGTGCGTGGACAACGTACAAAAACTAATGCCAGGACTCGAAAAGGGCCCAAGCGACCCGTCAGGAAGTAGGCCGGTGATATTGATGAAATTAGGAATAGTACACAAACAATTGGAAGGGCAATATGTCTGAAACAGAAACTCAAACAGATGCGCCGGTAGTTAGAAAGAAAGGTAAACGCCAGATTGCAGATGGTCTCGCGCATATACACGCTTCTTTCAACAATACCATCGTGACAATAACTGATCGTCAGGGTGGCGCTCTGTCATGGGCAACAGCAGGCGGGTCAGGATTTCGAGGCGCCAGAAAGAGTACACCGTTTGCTGCGCAGGTAGCTGCCGAGCGAGCGGGGAATGCAGCCCAGGAATATGGTCTTCAAAATTTAGAAGTATTTGTAAAAGGCCCAGGACCTGGGCGCGAAGCGGCAGTAAGAGCTTTAAGTGCAGTTGGTTTCCGAATTACAAATATTACCGATGTCACCCCGATCCCACATAATGGATGTAGACCGCCCAAAAGACGACGGGTGTAGAAGAGGAGATTACGAATGGCCAGATATCTCGGCCCGAAATTAAAGTTAGCAAGAAGAGAAGGTACCGACCTTTTTCTGAAGAGTGGCGTTCGACCGATTGAGTCAAAGTGCCGCATTGAAACCGCACCCGGCATGCATGGGCATCGTCGCGCTCGGCTCAGTGATTATGCGGTGCAGTTGCGGGAAAAACAGAAGGTACGTAGAATTTATGGTGTGCTTGAAAAGCAATTTCGTAATTACTACAAGAAGGCAGACCGCCAAAAAGGCGCTACCGGCGAAAACCTGCTGCGTATTCTGGAGCGTCGACTGGACAATGTGGTTTACAGAATGGGCTTTGGTTGTACTCGAGCCGAATCTCGCCAGTTAGTCTCACACAAGGCCATTTTGGTTAACGGCAATGTTGTTAATATTGCCTCTTATCAGGTAGAGGCTGGCGATACCGTATCAGTGCGTGAGAAAGCCAAGAATCAACTGCGTATTCAAGGTGCCATGAATCTGGCAGCCCAGCGTTCAGCTGTTGACTGGGTCGACGTGAATACTGGCAATCTCGAGGGTGTTTTCAGATCCTATCCGGAGCGTGAAGACCTGCCCAAGGAAATCAACGAAAATCTGATTATCGAACTTTATTCGAAGTAGTCATCCAGATTAAACACTTATACAGGAAGGTAAACTTATGCCTCATGCTTCACTCGAATTTTTGACGCCGCAACACATTCAGGTTGAACAGCTCAGCGACACCAGAGCTCAGGTTGTATTGGAACCACTGGAGAGAGGCTTCGGTCATACCTTAGGTAATGCGTTGCGTCGTATTCTGCTTTCATCCATGCCGGGATGTGCTATCACTGAAGTCGAAATAGAGGGTGTGCTCCACGAGTACAGTACGCTTGAAGGTGTTGAGGAGGATGTGATTGAAATTCTTCTTAACCTTAAGGGTGTAGCGGTGAAATTGAATGAAGCAGACGAAGCTGAGCTGACTCTGAGCAAAACCGGTCCTGGTGTAGTGACCGCTGAAGATTTCACGCTTGACCATGATGTCGAAATAGCCAACCCTGAGCATGTCATTGCTAACCTTAACGGCTCTGGAAATTTAACAATCCGGGCTAAAGTTGGTAGAGGCCGAGGCTATGAGCCCGCTGACCTGAGAAATGCCGATGAAGAGGTAAACCGGATTATTGGTAGTCTCATGCTGGATGCATCTTACAGTCCAGTTAGTAGAGTGGCATACAAGGTCGATAGTGCGCGGGTTGAGCAGCGTACCGATTTGGACAAGTTGATTCTGGATCTTGAGACTAATGGTACCATTGACCCGGAAGAAGCGATTCGAAGGGCTGCAACTATCCTGCATGAGCAGGTATCCGTGTTTGTAGATCTGCAGAGCAGTGATTTTCCGGAAGAAAAGCAGCCAGAAGAAGAAATTGACCCGGTCTTATTGCGACCGGTTGATGATTTGGAATTAACAGTTCGTTCTGCTAATTGCCTTAAAGCAGAAAACATCTATTACATCGGTGATTTAATTCGACGTACGGAAGTAGAATTGCTGAAAACACCGAATTTGGGTAAGAAATCTCTTACCGAGATAAAGGATGTTTTGGCTTCTCGGGGTTTGTCTCTGGGTATGAGGTTAGAAAATTGGCCGCCCATGAGCCTTCGCGGGGATGACCGATTACTCGGTTAAGGCCCAGCGGATACAAGTGATTGATTAGGAAAGACCATGCGCCATCGAAAAAGCGGTAGACAACTCAACAGGAACTCATCCCACAGGAAAGCCATGTTTCGTAATATGGCCTGCTCCCTGATGGAGCATGAGGTGATTAAGACAACGGTGCCGAAGGCAAAAGAACTGCGTAAAGTAGCCGAGCCGCTGATTACACTGGCCAAGAAAGACTCAGTTGCGAAAGGCGCCTGGCGTTTTCAAGAACGGGCTCTAAAGCTGTGGTAGGTAAATTATTCAGCCAGCTAGGACCTCGTTACCAGGATAGGCCAGGCGGGTATACACGGATTTTGAAAGCAGGATTCAGGGCAGGTGATGCAGCTCCAATGGCCTATGTGGAGCTGGTTGACAGAGAGGTTCCTGATGAAGAGGAGCTGGATGAAATCGAAGAAAACGAGTAGTTTAGTGGTAGCAACCAGGCCGGTAATGACCGGCCTTTTTAGTTTTTGTTAGACGTCTTTTAGTTGAGCTCCGCGCATGTATCAATCCTTTAATCCAACGCCTCGAACATTAATGGGACCGGGTCCCTCTGATGTTAATGGCCGAGTGCTTACGGCTATGGCCCGGCCGACTATTGGCCACCTTGATCCTGAATTCATTCGTTTAATGGATGAAATCAAGGCGTTATTGCAAACAGTATTCCAGACCGAAAACGAACTTACCATACCTATATCAGCACCGGGAAGCGCTGGCATGGAAGCAAGTTTTGTTAACCTGGTGTCGCCAGGAGATAAAGTTATTGTCTGCCAGAATGGCGTTTTTGGTGGCAGGATGGCAGACAACGTGAGGCGCCTGGGCGGCCAGGTCGTCTTGGTTGAGGATACCTGGGGGCGAGCCGTTGATCCTCACAAACTGCAGCACGCCTTGCAGACGCATCCCGATGCGGAAATTGTCGCATTTGTCCATGCAGAAACCTCAACAGGCGTAATGTCAGATGCCGCTGAGTTATGCGGCCTGGTGAGCGACGCGGGTAGGCTGTCGATAGTTGATTGCGTCACCTCCTTGGTTGGCTGCGAAGTGGCAGTCGATGACTGGGGAGCTGATGTTGTCTACAGCGGTACTCAGAAGTGCCTTTCCTGTGCTCCCGGATTATCGCCATTGACTATGAATGAGCGAGCTATTGAACGGCTTAAGAGCAGGAGCTTGCCGGTTGCTTCCTGGTTTCTGGACTTGAATTTGGTGATGGGATATTGGGGCGAGGGGCAAACCCGCTCTTATCATCATACTGCACCAGTTAATGCCCTTTATGGGCTGCATGAAAGTCTGTTGATCGCTTGCGAAGAAGGACTGGCTCAATCATGGGCCCGACATCGCAGAAATCACCTGGCTTTGTGTGCAGGCCTTGAAGCTCTGGGACTGGAATTTATTGTGCCAGAAAACGAACGCCTACCGCAGTTGAATGCGGTGGGTATACCAGCTGGTGTCAATGAGGCTCTTGTTCGACAACAGCTGCTGCAGCAATTTAATCTGGAAATTGGCGCAGGTATTGGCGCGTTAGCAGGCAAAATCTGGAGAGTCGGGTTGATGGGGTATGCCAGTCGTGCTGAAAATGTGTTTCTTTGCATCAGTGCCCTTGAAGCCATACTGTCTCAGAATAATGCCGCTATTAATCGTGGTGTGGCCATTGATGCGGCACAAGCTATCTATGAGGCAGCTCAGGACTGAGCAATACTGATTGTTTGGCCGGAATGGCTATCTTCATAGAGTACCTCTTTGAGAAACTGACCGGTAGATGAAAGGCCTACGCCGGCAACATCCTCGGGCGTGCCTTGGGCGATGATTCGACCTCCGCCAGCTCCTCCTTCTGGTCCCATATCAACGAGCCAGTCTGCGGTCTTAATGACATCGAGATTATGCTCTATCACCACCACAGTATTACCGCGATCTCGTAGTTGATGGAGAATATGTAGTAGCTGATCTATATCATGGAAGTGTAACCCGGTGGTTGGTTCGTCGAGGATATACAGGGTCTTACCGGTATCTCGTTTAGCCAGTTCTCTGGCAAGCTTGACCCGTTGCGCTTCTCCTCCAGACAAGGTCGTGGCACTCTGGCCCAGCTTTATATAATTTAATCCGACTTCAGCCAGGGTTTGTAATCGTCTTTGTATGACGGGTACAGCTTTAAGGAAGTCCAGAGCCTGTTCGACCGTCATATCCAGGATCTCATCAATGGAACGTCCTTTATAAAGTATCTCCAGGGTTTCTCGGTTGTATCGTTTGCCTTTGCAGTCATCACAAAGCACGTAGATATCAGGTAGGAAATGCATTTCAACTTTTATCAGGCCATCGCCCTGACAAGCTTCGCATCGTCCGCCTTTAACGTTGAAACTAAACCGACCTGCCTTATATCCTCTGCTTCTTGCCTCTTGGGTAGCCGCAAAGAGATCGCGAATCGACGTGAAAATATTAGTATAGGTGGCAGGGTTTGATCTGGGTGTCCGGCCGATAGGGCTTTGGTCTATGCCGACCACCTTGTCCAGCAACTCAAGACCCGTAATTTTGCCGTAGGCACTCTGTTTGAGGGTGCTGGCACCATTTAGCTGGGTGGCGGCCAGAGGATACAGGGTCTGATTGATCAGGGTTGATTTACCGGAGCCGGAGACACCAGTTACACAGGTTAATAAACCCAGAGGAAGGTTCAGGTCAACCTGGGCCAGGTTGTTTCCTGAGCAACCGGTCAGGTTTAGGAATTGGTTAACCTTTGGTGCTACGCGGTACTGGGGTATGGCGATGCGGCGTTTTTTTGAAAGGAACTGGCCCGTAATAGAGGTATCTTCTGCGATGATATCCTCTAGTGTTCCTCTGGCTACAACTTCGCCGCCATGGACTCCCGCTCCCGGACCCATGTCGATTATATAATCAGCTTCTTTAATGGCTGATTCATCGTGTTCAACGATCAATACACTGTTACCTCTGTCCCTGAGTCGTGTCAGGGTGTTAAGCAGTCGCTGATTGTCTCGCTGGTGTAACCCGATTGAGGGTTCATCGAGGATATACATGACGCCAACCAGTCCGGCACCGATCTGGCTTGCTAATCGGATGCGCTGCGCCTCTCCTCCTGAGAGGGTTTCGGCGCTTCGCGCCAGGGTCAGGTAGTTTAGGCCCACATCGATGAGGAATCCGAGGCGAGCGCGTATCTCAGTTAATATTTTTCTGGAAATTTCACCTTTCTGTCCAGCAAGGCTTAGTTCATTGAAACAGTCCTGGGCATCCTGAATGCTTAAACTGGAAATGTCCGCATAGCTTTTGCCATTAACCAGGACTGATCGGGCTGTTCTGTTCAAGCGTTGGCCTTGGCAGGCGCTGCAGGTCTTCAGGGTTAAAAGGCGGCTCAGGTTATCTTTGACGCTAGCCGAATCGGTCTCTCTGAAGCGACGCTCCAGATTGTTTATAATGCCCTCAAAGGGATGCTTGCTGGTGATTGAGAAGCCCCTGTCATCGGTATATTGAAAAGCAACCGGGTTTTCACCACTGCCGTACAGAATGATGTTTTTGTGTTCTTCGCTGAGCTTCTCAAAGGCAGTTGTCAGATCAAACTGGTAGTGGTCGCTCAAATTTTCCAGAAGCTGGTAATAGTAGATATGCTGGCGATTCCACCCCGATATTGCTCCTTCTGCAATAGAAAGGCTCGGGTCTCTGATTAGTGTGTTTGGGTCGAATACCTGCTTGATGCCAAGGCCTTCACAGTCTTTACATGCCCCAGCAGGATTATTAAAGGAAAATAACCGAGGTTCAAGCTCAGACACACTGTGTCCGCATTGGGGGCAGGCATAGTTAGCCGAAAAAAGAATTTCCTCTCGATCGGGGTCGTCAATAAAGGAAACACTGGCTGTTCCCGCAGACACCCTGACGGCTGTTTCAAAAGAATCAGCAAGACGGATATTGATATCTTCCCGGATTCTGAACCGATCAACTACCACCTCGATGCGGTGTTTTTTCTGTTTATCGAGGGCAGGTAGGTCATCCATATCTGTGACCACGCCATCAAGTCTGATTCTTACAAAGCCCTGGCTTGACAGCGAACTCAGCAAATGTTGATGTTCGCCTTTTTTGTCCTCGACGATGGGTGCCAAAATCATCAGCCTACTGTCGGTTTCAAGGTCAAGGACATGATCCACCATTTGTGAAATCGTTTGCGCCTGTAACGGCTTGTTGTGATCGGGGCAATAAGGCGTACCGACTCTCGCAAAAAGTAGCCTTAGATAATCGGCGATCTCCGTAATCGTCCCGACGGTTGACCTGGGATTATGATTTGTTGATTTTTGCTCAATGGAAATCGCTGGCGATAAGCCTTCTATGTGGTCGACGTCCGGCTTTTCCATCAGAGAAAGGAATTGCCTCGCATAGGCTGAAAGAGACTCAACGTAACGGCGCTGGCCTTCCGCATAAAGCGTATCGAAGGCTAGAGATGATTTACCTGACCCCGATAGTCCGGTAATGACTACGAGGTTGTTACGAGGTATTTCGAGATCTATATTTTTCAGGTTGTGGGTTCTGGCACCCTTTACTGAAATTGTTTTCATTAACATAATATTCTTTGTTGTCACCGAACTGTATCACGGGGTTCTGAGTCTGTCAGATGAGACCTTAAACCTTTCTTTGAGTGTAAGCGAGATCTCTATTTGTTATCATCCCCTACGCACTAAAAGAAAGCGGCTGGCTCGGATATTCAGGAAATATCTTGATTCAGATTGAGTTGAATCCACCCTCGAATACCGAGCAATCCCATGATCGATAAGCCTGACCATGCTAAGCTTTTGTTTGTAAATTGGCAAAGTAGAACGACACCTGGACAGACCAGATGAATCAACTCGAGGTAAGGACAGCTTTTGCAGTAGGACTGTTATATCTGGTTCGTATGCTTGGGTTGTTCAGTATTTTGCCCGTATTTGTTATCGCTGCTGAGTTCATGGATGGCGCCAATCCTTTCCTCCTGGGTCTGGCAATGGGGATCTATGGTTTTTTTCAGAGCATCCTGCAGATTCCCTTAGGCTTCTTGTCTGACCGGCTGGGCAGGCGAAAGGTTATCATCGGGGCTTTATTGGTTTTTGTTCTGGGGAGTGTGGTTGCTGCCTTGGCTGATCATATCTACTGGCTGATGCTCGGCCGAGCGTTGCAGGGGATGGGTGCAATCGCCGGTGTTCTGCTTGCCTTGGTTTCCGACTTAACCAGGCTTGAACACCGCTCCAAGGCGATGGCTATTGTTGGTGCCTGTATTGGTATTTCCTTTGCGGTATCTATGCTTGTTGGTCCTTTATTGTTTACCTTTTCAGGACTTTCCGGGTTGTTTATGCTCAGTGCGGTCGCTGGGTTAATAGGGATTGGTATCGTTGTTTTCCTGGTTCCAGCAGTGCAGATCAAACCCTTCAATCTCAATTCAGGTCCACAGAGGAATCAATTGGCAGAGGTATTACGTGATCATAATTTATGGGTTCTCAACTTCAGTATTTTTGTAACCCATTATTTATTGATGTCTGGCTTTCTGGCCTTTCCGCTGTTGCTCAGTGGAGCCGGCATCAATCTTTCCGAGCATTCCCAGTACTACCTTATAATATTGTTAGGGTCCTTTGTGGCCATGCTGCCTTTTGTTTATTTGTTTGGTAAGGGCAATTGGTCGGCTCCTCTATTGCAAGCAGGTGTGCTGGTGCTGGGTGTGTCTTTATACCTTCTGTCCACGGACCAGGCGTTACCTGGTTTGTTACTGGCATTGGGTTTGTTTTTTCTGGCTTTTAATTTTCTCGAGGCAACGCTACCGGTACAGTTATCGAAAACAGTGCGAGCAGGATTCAGGGGTACTGCTATGGGGGTTTATTCCAGCAGCCAATTTGCTGGAATTTTCGCTGGAGGTTTGATTGGTGGTTTGCTGATTTCGATGCAAGATATTTCTCTTATGCTTATCGTAAACGGCGGTGTCTGCCTATTCTGGTTTATAATTCTGTTGCGGATTCAATCCCAGCATAAATGGGAGAGCAGGACACTTGAATATGAGGAATCGAAAGGCTGGACTGCCAAAGAGATTGCGGAACAGTTATCATCAACACCAGGTGTAGAAGACTTGGTCATCATACCGGAGCAACGGCTAATTTACCTTAAGGTGGATAGTTCCTGTTTCGATGATGCCAAGTTGGCAGAATTTACTCAGGGAAGGTAATAGAAATTAACTCCTGCCAGATTTTTTAAGGAGAAGAAAATGGCAAAAGGTATTAATAAAGTGATCATTGTAGGGAACCTCGGAAGAGACCCCGAAACGCGATTTATGCCCTCAGGTGGGGCTGTGACGAATGTTTCCGTAGCTACTTCAAAATCCTGGCGTGACCGGGAAAGTGGCGAACAGAAGGAGCGAACCGAATGGCATCGAGTTGTTTTCTTTAACCGTTTGGCTGAAATTGCGGGTGAATATCTCAAGCGAGGTTCGAAAATTTATCTTGAGGGTGAACTGCGAACCAGAGAATGGGAGCGCGAGGGGCAAAAGCACTATA
>Ga0233433_10001671_pt1 | contig 20598 bp, 19 predicted proteins | sample SI_122_August201_5_FD_179868 | JGI IMG/M metagenome (GOLD analysis project Ga0233433, IMG submission 179868) | Seawater microbial communities from Saanich Inlet, British Columbia, Canada - SI_122_August2016_100_MG | ecosystem: Environmental > Aquatic > Marine > Inlet | place: Canada: British...
GAATAAGATGATAATTCTTTTGCGTTTGAAACATCAATTATCTCATCATCATAAGAATGAATTATTAATGTTTTCATTTTTTTTTCAATAAGATTCATTTTATATCTTTTTTTTAAATAATTTAATGTTTCAAAACCTATTTGATCTATCACAATATTAACATAATTACCTAAAATTAATTTTTTAATAATTTTTTTAATATCTGTAAATGTAGATTGTAATATTAAATATTTTGCATTTATTTTATTTGCAACACATGTTACAATGGATCCACCAATAGACTCACCATAAAATATAATATCAGAATGTTTATATTTTTTTTTATTTATTAAAAATGAATAATATAAATGACCTGTTTCAATACAATTTTCTTCATTTGGTAATCCTTCACTTAAACCGAATCCAGGATAATCAAAAAACAATAATGAAAAACCAATATCATAAAATGTTTTTATATAATTTAATCGAAATGAAATATTACCTGCATTTCCATGAAAAAATAAAATAATTTTATTTTGTAATATTTTTTTATTATTATTTGTATTATTTTTTATATACCAACCATGTATTTTTTTTTCATGTAGATATAAATAAATATTTTCAAATTGAATCCCTATATTATTTGGAGTTTTTTCTAAATTCTTATTAGGAAAAAAGACAAATTGTTCAATCATATTTTTTAACATCACTTAATTTATAAAAAATATTTTTTTAATAAAATAAATTAATCTTAGTTTATATTTAAGTAAATTTATATAATGTATAATATGTTACCTTATATACAACATTTTTTAAAAAATTCAGGTTGTTCATATTGTCAAGAAAATGATTATACTGATCCTAAAGAAATTTATACAAAATGGTCATTATATATAAAAGAATATGAAATGTATTCATCACTTATATTATATCATGAAAAGCAAAAAAAAGATATTTCCTTTTTTATTACTCAAAATGAATCAATTAAATTATTAAAAAAAAATAAAACAATTATTGAGTTAGATTTTATATCTAAAGATGATGATAACAATCTTGCGATTTTAGTTCCTGATGAAAAATATCAAGAATATTATGAAAATATAGAAAAAAAAGGAAAGAATTTTAATAAAGAATTAAATGCTTATTTTATTGATAATTTTGATATTGTTATAAAAAAATAAACTCATAATATATATGGATATTAAATTTATTATAGCCTATTTGGTTGTTGGAATAATTAGTGGATTATTTACAGGGTCTGTAGGTGTTGGTTCAGGGGTTATACTCGTTCCTTTATTAACACAATTAGGTATGTCATTAAGTCAAAGTATTGCTACGGGTTTAATATTACAACTTGTACCTCAATCCATTTTTGGTGTGATTGAATATTATAATGCTGGAGATATTGTATGGAAAAATAGTTTAATTGTTTTGATAGGTTCTTCTATTGGTATTTATTTTGGTGCAATGATTAATACAAAAAAATGGATATCTAATAAATATTTATATTTAATATTATCTATTACTTTATTTACTTCAAGTATATATATATTTATAACCCATGTAGTTTATCATTCAACACAAATTTTAATTCAATAAATTAAGTATATATAATACCTAACAAATTATCACTACCTAAACTATCAGAACTCATTGATTGTGATGAATGACTTAAATTTAATAGATCAGATGAATGACTTAAACTTAATAGACTCGATAATTTATTTGATTGAATAGATTGCGGTGAATTTTTTGAAGAATTTATATTCTTTACAATTGTTGATTCTTTTTGATTATTAATTTTATCACATATTGTAATACAGAAACATGAATGTATTAAATTTATAAAATTATTAATGATGTCCATATTTTATAATTCTTTTTTTTTAAAATAAATATTTAATAATAATTTAATATTTTATTAAAAAATAAAAAAAGTTGAATATTTCTATACTTAAAAAATAAACATTAATAATATAGAACCATATGACGCAATTATTACGTGAATTACAAAATGTTGAAAAAGTAGAAAGCATAGATAAAATACAATTTAGTTTATTCAGTCATCAAGACATTAAAAATGGATCAGTTGCTGATATATTAACATTTGACACATATGAAGGTAATAGTCCAAAAAATAATGGGTTATTTGATTTCAATATGGGATCAATTGATGCTGCAATTATTTGTCCAGTAGATGAAAAACAGGCAGAATTATGTCCTGGATATTTTGGTAAAATTGATTTAGCATTGCCAGTATTCAATCCTCATTTTGTAACTATTATTGAAAAAGTATTAAAGTGTGTGTGTTTTCATTGTTCTAAACTATTAATAGATAAGAATGATATTCAAGTTTTAAATATATTAAAAAATAAAAAAGGTTCTGCGCGTTTTAAGAGTATTTGTGAACTTTGTTCTAAAAATAAGAAATGTGTTTATAACGGAGGTTGTCAAGCATTACAACCCATTAAATATATTCGTACTAAAGATAATAGTAATACAATTAAGATTTTAGCGGAATTCTCGCAAAATACATTTAAAGATGCTTCTAAAGCAACTAATACTCAAAATTTTACACCTTTAGTCATTTATCAAATATTTAAGAAAATTAAAAATGAAGACGTTGATTTTTTGGGTTTATCAAGTGTTTATAGTCGTCCTGAGTGGATGATTATTACAAGTCTTGCGATTCCTCCTCCTTCTGTACGTCCATCTATTCGTCAGAGTGATAATCAACGATCTGAAGATGATTTAACATTTGCGTTATCGATGATTGTTAAATCAAATAAAATGTTAAAAAATGAAATTGAAAAAAATCCAAATAATAAACCTAAATTGGAAAATTTTCAAGGTTTATTACAATATCATGTAAGTACTTATATGGACAATGAGATTCCTGGTGTTGGACAACAAACACAACGTTCAACTTATCGTCCATTAAAGGCAATTACACAGAGATTAAAGGGAAAAGAGGGTCGTCTAAGAATGAACATTATGGGAAAACGTGTTGATTATTCGGCAAGAACGGTTATTTCAGTGGATCCTAATTTGAACATTGATCAATTTGGAGTACCTGAAAAAATTGCGATGACGTTATCATTTCCGGAAACAGTTAATAAATTCAACATTGAAAAACTAAGAAAAATGGTATTAAATGGTCCTCACACTTATCCAGGAGCAAAAACAGTAACAAAAGGGACTATTGGAAATCAGAGAAATATATCACTTAAACATGTTGATGTTGTAAAAATTGCGAATGAATTAGAAATTGGTGATATTGTTCATCGACATTTATTGGATGGAGATCCATGTTTATTTAATAGACAGCCCACGCTTCATAAGATGTCAATGATGACACATAAAATTGTCATATTACCTCACAGTACATTTAGATTGAATGTAACGGTATGTAAGCCTTATAATGCTGATTTTGATGGAGATGAAATGAATATGCATATTCCTCAATCATTACAGACACAAACAGAATTGGAGCAAATCAGTTTAGTAAAAGAGAATTTAATTAGTCCTGGTAATTCAAAGCCATCGATTGAGATTGTCCAGGACACATTAATTGGTGCTTATTTACTAACTACAAAGGATATTAAAATTACAAAAAATCAAATGTTTAATTATACAGCATTTTTAAAGAATTTCAATGGTAAATTACCTGAACCTGAATTTAATATTGATAATATTCCTTATTGGAGTGGAAAACAATTATTTTCAATTATTTTACCTAATATTAATATTACTCAATTAGAAAGTGTAAAAATTATTCATGGAAAAGTAAAAGAGGGATATTTATCAGAAGGATCCCTTGGTTCTTCTCAATCAGGATTAATTAAACAAATTTTCAATGCTTATGGAACAAATGAATGTGTTGATTTTCTAAACAATACACAAACATTAATTACACGGTGGATGATTGATCACAGTTTTTCAATTTCATTTGGTGATTCAATTTTAAGACCAGATGAACGTAAAATTGTAAAAGACATTACGAGTAAGTATTATGATGAAGCATATGATTTAGTTAAAATGGCACATTTTGGTACATTTGCGACGGATTTAGATGATTCAATGAAATATTTAAAAATGGAATCTTCAATGAAGGATGTATTGGATAAATTAACAGAAGAAGTTAAAAATAATATTATGAACAATATATCTAAGAATAATAACTTTTATATTTCAGGTAATAAAGGTGCGGGTTCAAAGGGTAAAAGTGAAAATATGCAGCAAATTTTAGGAGTTGTTGGACAACAATCGATTTGGGGTAATCGTATTGAAGATGGTTTTACGAATCGTACGTTACCTCACTTTTATAAAAATGATATTGGACCAGATGCGAAGGGATTTTGTCGAAATAGTTATATTGAGGGTTTAAGTCCGAGTGAAATGTTTTTCACCGCGATGGGTGGTCGTACAGGTACAATTGATACAGCCATTCAGACGGCAGATTCAGGATATATTTCACGTAAATTAATTAAAGCACAAGAAGATGTAATGGTAAATTATGATTTAACTGTTCGTAATTCATCGGGACATATTGTTCAATTTAATTATGGTGATGATAGTCTTGATCCTACAAAATTAGAAAAAATTAATAAAATTGAGTTATATGAATTAAATAATAAACAACTTGATAACAAATATAAATTTGATGAATTAGAGAATATTGAATATTTTGAAAATTTTATGACAAAAGAGGCTGTTGATAAAATGATGGAAAACAAAGATTATATTGGACTTGTTAATTTAGAATATGAAGAAATTGTTGAATATCGTAATATATTACGAAATAAATATTTTAAATATACGGAGGCGATTGGAGATGTAGGTACATATATTCCAATTAATTTATATCGTGAAATTTCATCTCAATTATTGAAATTTAATATTGAAAATTATGATTTAAGTGATTTAACACCAAATTACATTATTGAACAAACAAATATGACAATGAAAGAGATTGTCAAATATTTACCTGAAAAAGAAAATAATTGGAAATTATTCAAAATTATATTTAAATCATTCTTATCGAGTAAGCGTATTTTGAGTGAATATAGAATGAATAAAATTGCTTTTGATGATTTATTAGTTTATCTTAAGGAAAAAATGATGAATGCATTAATTACACCAGGAGAGATGGTTGGTATTATTGGTGCTCAAACGCTTGGTGAAATATCTACACAATTGACATTAAACACATTTCATCTGGCTGGTGTTGGTGCTGCATCAAAAGTAATTACAGAGGGTATTCCTCGGTTGAAGGAGATTCTTCGTCTTGCGTTATCTAAGAACATGAAAGCGAAAAACATGAAAATTTATTTAAAAGAAGAATATTCAAACAGTAAAGAGAATGCTAAAAAAATTCAACCTAAATTTGCTTACACACAAATCAAGGATGTACTTGAGGCAAGTGAAATTATTTATGGTGGTAAAAATGGAAATACTTCTAATCATGAAGATTTAGAATTTATTCAATCATATAAAGAGTTTTCTGAATTATTTGATATTGATAATATTGAGGATGATGTTTATTCACCATGGATATTAAGATTAACATTTGATAAAGAATCACTTATGAATAAGAAAATTACAATTCAGGAAATTCAAGAGGCAATTAAAGAAAATTCACATAATGATGATCATATTCAATGTATATACAGTGATGATAATGCTCAAGATGTGGTCATGCGTATAAGAATTAAGCAAGAACCTACTGAAGATTTCTTAGACAGTATGCGAAAATTTGAAAAAGAATTAATAGAATTATCATTACGTGGCATTAAGGACATTGAAAAGGTTCTATTGGAAGAGTCGAATATTATTAAATATAATTTAGACGGATCAATTCAGCCAAGTAAAGAATGGATACTTGAAACAAATGGATCAAATTTACTTGAAATATTAAGTAATGATTACATTGATGTAGAAAGAACAATTACCAATGATATATTAGAATTTCATGAAATTTTTGGAATTGAAGCGACACGTGAATTGATTTTCAGAGAATTAATGAAATTATTTGCGAATAAACATCCAAATCCAAGACATATTCAAATGTTAGCGGATGTTATGTCTTATCGAGGAATATTAATGCAAATTGAGCGTCATGGTATGAATAAAAATCCTGAAATTGGACCTATTGCGAAAGCATCATTTGAAGAAGTTATGAATATTTTGACGAATTCGGCTATTTTTGCTGAAAGTGATAATATGAAAGGTGTGTCATCTAATATTCTTGCTGGTCAATTTTGTAAAAATGGTACAAATAGTTTTAATATACTTATTGATGAAGAAAAATTAATTGAAGATGTTCCTGATTCAGATTATTTATATGATGATATTCAGGACGTTACATCTGAAAATGTTGAAAACATTATACGTGATGTATATGATGAGAAGAATGATATTAATCAAGTGAATGATGATGATTTTAATTTCGGATTTGGTATTGAAAATAAAGAAGAATATACATTAGATAAGAGTAAAGATTTAAAACTAAAAATTGGTGAAATGGAAGAAAATATGACACCCTTAAATATTCCTGATTTAGAATTAGAAGAAGTACCTAATGATGAAGATGATATTATTAATGAATTAGAATTAGAAGAAATTCCGACACAAAATTCTAATATTGATTCATTAGAATTAGAAGATATACCTACTGAAGATATTGAAGTCGTTGAAGAAATAAAAGAAAAACCTAAGCGTGGTCGCAAGAAAAAAACAACATAAATAAATAATTTTAATTTTTTTTTATCATATAAAAATATATATTATTATCAATTACAAATAATATATTATTATGTGTCATAAAAAATAAATAAATAAAGTAATAAAAAAAAATCGAAGCTTTTTTATAAAAATAAAATAATTAAAGTTTAACCTTTTGAAAAGTTAATAATGTCTGATTTTACTGAATTCCAAACTGCTGGACCGCGCAAGTCGAACTCACCTCGTCAAGAGTCGAGTGACACCAACGCCCCTCCTTCATTCGAAGAATTCATTGGTCTGTTTCCGAGAAACTGGCGCGTGAATCCTGACACTTATTGTGTCTTTTTCAAAGACTGGATGCCTACCGCTGATGTGGAGAAGTTCCAGAAACTTGTCGATGACTTGAATGAATCCAAAAAATTCCGTTTTCATTTTCATCTGGTCAGGCGATCTGGATACAACTTCATCAAGAAGGATCATGATGGAAACATCATATTTTCCATCAATGATGGTGATCTGTGTCTTTTGACATCTGATCAACTTTCAGACTACAAAGAAGTCAAGTCTTTCATTTCCGTCAAGGATGATAACTTTAACCCTCTTTATCAGCCTGTACCTGAACGTGTGGAAACACATGAGCCAGTACAGGATGATGAACCAACACTTGTTGAGAAATCTGAATCAGTACCTGTACCAGCACCTAAAGGTGCTTGGTCTCGTCCTGTGTCTCAGTCTCAACCATCTTTTGTTGACGCAATTCGTATTGCCAAAGAGAAGTACGAAGAACAGCAACAGAAACTTTTTGTTCAGCAAAAGAGAACTCAAGAAGCACGTGAAGAATGGGAGAGACTCTACAAAGAGCACCAGACTAACTTGGATTCATTGGTCCCTCCAGTTCAGCCATCTGAGGAGGCATCTGAGGGTAAATAAACCCAATAATGATGGTGAATGGTCAATACCAAATAACCACATTTCATTTAGACTTTTAAGTCTCTGTGTTCAATTTAATAAGTGAGAAGTAATTTCTTAGTTGATATTTATTGAATATATTCAACATGAAATCTCACACTATTTATAATATTTTATTTTAATTTATTACGTAATTCTATATTTTTTATCCATAATGGTGATTTTTTTTTATTAATCCATGATCTATCAGATCCTAAATGAAATGTAAGAAATAAATTTCTAAATATTATATGTTTATTATTTATATTTTTTAATTTATTCATTAATGTTGTTCCCCATGGTGGATATCCTATAAACATTAATCCCATATTTATTTTTTTTAATATTTCTCTTTTAATGATAAAACAATCATGACCATTATGATTTTTTCCTTTTAACTTATAAATAAAATTTAAATCTTTAGGCTTTAACCGTTGTTTATTATTTTTAAATTTGGGTAAATTATCTCGTCGATTAATTGAAAATGAATTTAAATTTTGATTTTTTATTATATTGTTTATTTCTTTATAAAAATGAGGTTGAACACTAATATCTGAATTTGTAAAAATAATATAATCTGCATCACTGTGTTCTAATATTGAATTAAACATATCTTGAATAATAGGTAATTTTTTATTTTTTGATATTCTTGGAAATAACGTTCGAGTGCTTCTTTTTAAAAAAGGTAATTTTATAAAATTTTTAGGTACTATTTTATCATCTTCAGGATAATGAATTGAATATAATTTTACATCAATATTATTCATAATTGCTCTATTTCTTGCTACAGTCATTGATCTAAATGTAATGGGTTGTGCATAATATAAATACGAAGGATTGTCTTCATTACATTTAAATGAATTAATTAAATGAGCAAACTTTATATTTTTTTTTCCGATTTCATCTATTATATTCATTGATGTGTTCTATTATTACAAATATTTTATTTTAATATTGAAAACGGTATTCTTAATGTTTTTAAACCTTTTTTACTCATAAATGTATTAAATTCTTTTCTGTTATATATCTTACCTTCATGTTCTATTCTATTATATCCTTCTGGTGACCAATTCACATGTTTATGTATTGATATAATACTAAAACACGGATTTATTACTTTCCTTATTTTTGATAATTGAAAATTCATTCGACCATCACATTCTGGAACTCCTAAATTAAAATCTAAATTAATTTTATTAAAATTAAATGGTGTTTTAAATATCCAAGAATCAATACTTCCACCATTTTTATGTTGTGTTCTATATTTTATCTTATTATGAACATGTATAAACCCTTGTTGTTTTTTTTTTATGTGTTCAGTTAATTCACTCATTATATTATATCGCGTAAGTACTACACATTTCTTATTATAATTTAAATCTGTTAATACTTTTAATTTATGTGTGTTCCATACTGGAGAAAATATATCCGAATTTGTTAAAATCCATATTCTATTGTCATAATTATTACAGAATTTAAATATAAATTCGTAATTTGGTCGTTTTTTTATTAAATATAGTTCTATTTTATTATTTTCTAATAAATCTAAAAATTCCGGTTTTATTTTGTTTTTGAAAACATCTTTATTATTTTTATCAATAAATGTATTATAATTAATTTCTTCTAAATCATTTACTTCAAATAATATTAAATATTTATGAATTAATGAATGATTTAAATTTTTTTTAACAGCATAAAGAGTGTCTTTTAATTTTATTTCATTCATATTATTGTATGTCGTTGTAATTAAATAAAAATGATTTGTTTCATTATTTTCTGTATTCATTTATTTATATAGTGTACATAAATATAATTGAATTATCTTTATTTAAATTCACATGACTACACCACACATTAAAAAGTTGTTGTATATATTTCTCTTTTTTTAAAATAATATCATGCTTTTTTCTTAATGTGTCATCTTTTTTTTCAACATAATAATTATTTATAAATTCATTATCTACTATTTTTAAAACATACGTAAAATATAAATGTGATTTATCTATTTTATTTTTATTATCAAGAATAAGATATATTAACCATTCCTTTATTGGTTGGTTTATTATTTTCTCAAAACTTTTGAAAGACAATTCTAAATCATCTAATATTATTTTTTGATGTGTATTAATTTTTTTAAGCACTTCCTGTAATGCTATAATTTTATGTATATCTTCAAATGTCGCTTTAATTGAACTTTTTACTTCAATAATATGTTCTATAATTATTTCATTATTTTCTATTTTTAATAATAAACCATCAATTTCTCCCTTGAAATTCATATTTTCTATTTTTATATTTAATAATTTAAATATATCCACGTTTTCTTTGTAAATATAATTTAATGATGTATTCTTTATATAATATTTAATTAATTTTGATATTTGATATTCTGATTTTTTACCAATTAATGTACGCTCCATATTGTTAATTTGAATTAATTTCTGATCAATACCAAATGATTCTTCGTAATCTATAAATGTATTAATCATATAAATTAATTTACGTTTTAATTTTTTAAACATATGGAATTTATGATAATAATTATTTATTGTGTGTAAGATTTCAAATCTAATTTTAGCATTTTGTTCATACTTTTTTATTAATTCTTGAAAATGAAAAATTGTATTTTTTAAATTTATCTCCTTTTTTATTAACGCATTTTTTATTTTCTCTATATTAAATAAATATTTCTTAAAATTTATTTTAAAAAATATATGATAATCTGACATTATATTGATTATTTGATTAATCTTATTTATTAAATAATAATATTCATCATGATATAAATAAACAATTTTCTGTCGTATTATTTTAACATATTTAATATAATTATTTTTTTTCATGTAATTTAATTCATAATGTTCATCAATAAAATCTTTAAAACATTCATAATTTTCAATATTTGTATTATTTATATCTTTTAATTTTAAATTATGTGTATGTGATTTTAAATATTCAATAATATTCATAATTCATTATTTTTATTTATTAATTTACCTTTATACCAATTTTAATTTATATATAAATATTTTTTTAATATATAAATATATATATGAAAGACAATATAAATGATGAAATAAAAAAAAATATTTATGCTCTTATTGAAAATTATAAAAAAGGAACACCTATTCAACAAAAGTCAGCAATAAAGATTCAAGAAATAGCAGATCATATTCATTGTTTTCATTGTCTTGACACTAAAGAATCTTGGAATTATCGAGGTAAAGAATTTAAAAATGACGGAAAAGGTGAATATTATAAAATGAATTGTTCTGTTTGTCCAAATGACACACTAAAAAATAAATGGATTGAAGATAGTCATGTGTCAGAAATATATAGTAGTTTAGGTATTAAATTATTTCATAAAGATAGTTTTTCTGGTAATGATCGATTTAATGAATTATTAAATTACGCAATAAAAATTCATCCTGAACTTAATGAACCTTTATTTGAAAAAAGTATATCAAAAAATATTCAGAAAAATATTAAAACCTATCAATTAGATATTGAAATTGGTAAAATAATAAATCAATGTAAAAATATATTTGCTTCTTGTTATGGTGATCTAAGTGCTTATCTAAATATATTAAATAATATTCAAATAAATATTTCAAGTTTAGAAAGCAATAATCAACAAGATAATGAAATTTGTGAAGAATTACATGAAAATCATTTTATATTTATCAAAATTCATAATAATTCATCTGTTAAAAAAAAAAGTATTTTAGGTTTATATCATTATAATAAATATAAATTAGATGTTTCTATTGATATTTATGAAATAAAAACACTAAATAATAGTGCTTATGATTTATGTCAAGCAATTGTAAATAAATCAGCAGAAAAAAATATTGAATCTCTAAATACATTTTTTTTATAAATAATTTAATAATTACGATTATTTTCATAATATTGAATTAGTGATTCTTTTTGATCTAATAAATAAAGTAATTCTTGATTTTTTTGATTTAACGCATTCATTTGATTACTTAATTTTAAACATTCTTGATAATAATTAGGTAATTCTTTATTTTTATTATTTAACCATTCTTGATGACATTTTGATTTTATATGTTGTCGATATGAACGTATATCTTTAATTATTGTGTGCTCTTTTCGATTTCCACAAGTACATATAAATCCTTGCTTAAATGCTTCATTATTTTTATCTAAATCATGGTCAGTATAAATACCTTGATTATTTAACATGAATGAATAATAAATAGGTTCATATTCAATCTCAATATCCATATTTATTTATATATGAATTTAAAAAAAAAAAAAATTTCAATTTTTATATATTTAAGTAAATGCAGTTGTAAATGCTTCTACATATTTTGTATCTGGACTTTTTCCTCTACATGATGGTTTTCCAAATATAAATGTAAAATAATTAAATTTATTTTTATATTCTATTTTTTTCTCACCCATGTAAATAATAAATCCAATAATTATTATTATAACTATAAAGTAAATTAAATAATTATTAATTTGATTGATCATTTCTAATTGATTTTTTAATACATTTAATTGACTCTCATCTTTTTCATTTTCAATTAAATTTGTTAAATCATTTTTTTTTAAATTTAATAAATAATTTACTCCTAATAAAATAATTGCTAATATAAAAAAGTTTTTGTTATTATTGATTAAAAGTAAAAATACAACATACATTTTAAAAGAATTTTCAATAATCTTATTAAATGATGTTCCTATAAAAGGATCTGTTAATACAACGAAAAACATTAATGTTAAAAATGCAATAAAATGTTTTAAATATACATTTTCAACTAATATACTTTGCATTTTACAAGGAAATAATTCACCAATATAATTTGAAGCAATAATTAAAAATAAAATAAAAACACTATACAATGGTAATTTTTCAGAAATATCCATCATAAATATATTATATAATTATATTTTATTTTTTATGTAATTGATAAATACACTGAATTTGTTTAATAATTTGATGTGCATAAAAATCACTCTTCATATTTAATTCTTCTTTTAATACTTTAAAAAAATCATCAGTGTTAAATTGAACTTGTTTAAATTTTTCATATAAATCACCAATTTTTAATATATTAAATCGTTCAAACTCCATATATTTATTATAGCCAGCTAATGACGTTAATTTATCTTCCATAATTTGATAACTATTCATTTTACTTCGCATATATTTTTTAAAATCATCTTCAAATATTAAACAAAATTCAAATAATTCAAATAAACACATACAATCATCTAATGAACTATGATAATTTATTCCTTCCTTATTATTAATTAAAAATTTATATACACTACTTAATTTATAATTCGGTCTAATATTACTAAATCTTTCTTTAATTAATGGATAAATATCCATAAAATACCAATTTTCAGGACTACGAGCATTTATTTTTTTAAAACTCATTTCAAGAACCATCTGATCAAATCCAAAATTATTATATGCAACCCATATAATATCCTCTCGATTATATTTCTCTTTTAATACTTTTTTAATTAATACCACTAATTCATTTAATTGTAACGCATCATTTTCTCTTAATTTTTTTTCATCTATGCCATGAACATGAGTCGCATCAATAATACCATCATAAGGATATACATATTCATTTAATAGAATTTGTCCTTCTTTATCAATAATAGTCATCTGCATAATAGCATTGTTAAGTACATCAATACCATTTGTTTCTAAATCATAAAATATATAATTCATTTTAATATATTATATTCGTACTTTGATTATAAATCAATTTTAATTTTTTTTATATATTTTTATTTTTTAAAAAATCAATTTTTAATTTATAAATATCATGTTTTTAATTTTATATTTTTTTTATTTTCATATTTTTGTATATTAACAACCGTTTTTTTTAATATAAATTTCTTATTTTCTTTTGATATTATATATTTAAACATATTTGCTTCAGGTCTACATTCCCAGGCTTCAAAACATCCTTCTTCAATTTTAACATTAAACTTATTTTCAATATTTTTTATGATTTTTAAAATATTTTTTTCAAAATCATAATAATAATAGCGATCATCTCCACCTATACTAAAATAAATATTTGATTCATCTACCTGAATATGAAACATTATATCATATTTTTCTGCCAATAATGTGTCAATTTCTTTAATATCATTTTGACTTATCCATTTACTGTCAATATTTCCATTTTTTAAATATCCTTTCCAATAAGTTACATATCTTTCACATATATTGATTGGTGTTTTTTCTTCCCAATAATAATTTGACATTTATGTATTCTATTTTTAAATTATCTTTAATTAAAAATCAATTTTTTTATATTTTTATATAATTTATATTTAGAGAATGAAATATTATGTACGAATTATAAAAAAATCAGGTAATATTTATAAAGATAATAAAGGTAATTTATTAAATAAAAAAAAATTAATTGATGAATTTAATAAACTATATATCGTACCAATTTATAAAGATACAAAATTCTTTAAAAATAATGAAAAAGTTTATGCTTCTTCTATTGATTCAAAAGGTAGAACACAATACAGTTATAATCAAGCATTTAAAGAAGAACGTGAAAAAAAAAAATTAAAACAACTCAAACATTTTTTATCAATTCAAAAAAAATTAGAATATAAAATCAATCATGATTTAAATCAGACACAAAATATGAAAATTAAAAATATAGCACTTATTTTAAAACTTATGAAAATATGTAATTTTCGTATTGGAAATGAAAATTATGAAAAAGAATATGGTTCAATCGGATTAACTACATTAAAATCAAAACATGTTAAATATAAAAAAGATTTAACATTTATTGAATTTAAAGGTAAAAAAGGTGTAATTAATACATGTCAATTTAAAAATAAAAAAATACAACTTTTATTAAAATCACTAAATAATAAAAATAAATATTTATTTTCATATAAAGATGATAAAAATCAAATTAAACATATTACAAATAATGATGTCAATGAATACTTATCTGAATTTGATATAACCAATAAAGATATACGAATGGCAAATGCTAATTTTTTATTTATGTATTTCTTCAATCAATATATAAAAAATATAAATTTTTTAAATTTAAATGAAAAAGAACAAAAAAAAATCATTAAAGAATGTGCGGAACAAGTTGCAAGTTATTTACATAATACTGTTAATGTAGCATTAAATAGTTATATTTCATCCTATTTAATACAAAATATAAAGAAGAAAAATATAAATAAAAATTTAAAAACGAATCAACAAATAAAAAAACTTATTGGGTAATTTGATTTATATTCATTACTTTATCCATATGAGGTAATATTTCTTTATCATGAGTAATAATAATAATTGTTTTATTATTTAAAACTTCAAATAACATTTTAATTATTTTCTTTTTTGTTTCAGCATCTAATGAAGTCAATGGTTCATCGAATATATATATGATACCTGTTTTTAAAATACCTCGTAATGTGATAATAACTTTCTGCATCCCTAATGATAAATGATTACCATTAACACCACAATTTGATTTAAGACCAAATGGTAATTTTTGAAATACAACATTTAGATCATAAGTGTTTATTAAATCAATGATTTCTTTTTCAGATTTATTTGTACCATATTTAATATTATTTAATATTGTGTCATTGAATAATAATGTTTTTTGATTAACATATATTATTTTAGTTCTTAAATAATTCACATCTATATTTTTAATATCTTCATTATCAATTAATATTTGACCTTTATTTAGAGGATAAAGATGAATAAGTAATTTCATGATTGTTGATTTACCACTTCCAGACTGACCTAAAAGTGCAATTTTTGTTTTAGGTTGTATCACATAATTAAAGTTTTTTAAAATATATTTTGAATCATCTTTTTCATTGTATTTAAAATATACTTTTTTAAATTCTATTTTTCCATTATTTAAATTAACATTTTTATTTATATTTTTATTATCATTGAATAAGTTAGTTAAAAAATTTTTATTTGACATGATAATACTATAATAATAAATAGTGTCCGACATTTGTCTATTTAATCGATATAAATATATCATTGAAGCACTTACACTAATGACAATACTCACAAAATTTGTTGAACTTATTTTATTCATTCTTAAATAATAATATGAAATAACAATTATAGATATAGTAGTAATTAAAATTACAAAATCACATGAACTCATGGCTTGTTTTTCAATATTAATATTTTTTTTAAATGTGTCTCTTAATTTTGTTTCTGTTTCATAAAATTTTTTAATTTCTTTTTTTTCTTCATTATTTAAATATATATTCATTAAATTATTAAATTTATCATTAATCACTTCATTATTATTGTAAATTAAATTCATCTTTTTAACAGAATTATTAAAATAATTTTTAAATTGTACACCATAAATTAAAATGATTAATAAAATACTACTTATATAAATTAATCCAATATCTTTATTTAAACTTAAAAAATAAAATGATATTACAATTAATCCTGCAAATGTTTGGAGAAAATGTTCTACTATATTAGAAAATAAAAACATCACTGCATAATTTAATTCAACAATTTTAGATAAAACTTCTCCTATTTTTATATCTTTATAATGTGTTGAATATTTATAAATGACTTTATTAAAAAATGTAGTTCTTAAATAACGTTGATAATTTGGATTAATAATAGATTCAAAATAATTTTTAATTAAAAATATCACATATAATAAAATATAAACACATGATATCATAATAATAATACCTGGGGCATTTTGTTTCTTTATATTATCATATATGTTACTAAAATTAGGAAAATTTTTACTTTTATTAACAGAATCAAACAATTTACTAAATAATCTTGATAGTAATACAGATTCTAATGGATAAATAGACATTAAAATACACACATATATTATTAATAATAATGTATGATCTTTAAAATGATCAATAAATAATGTTTTTAATAACATCTCTATATTAAGTAAATAAAAATATTATTATTTATTTTTTTTTATTATTACTAATGAATTTTAGTTATAATATAAATTATTTTGATATTCAAAAAAAAAATTATAATATATATATTCTTTTTTATTCATTTGATTAAATAAATGTAAATATAAATAAAATAGATTTATATTTTCATTGATAAATTTGTCTAAATAATCAATGTATTTATTTATTAAAAATATAGAATACTGTACATTAAATAAATAAATAGATGATATTAATAAACATATAAATAAACCATTTATTAATATAAACATTCTATTAATTATTAAATATATTCATTTTATATATATTATTTTTAAAAAATATGTATTTAAAAATAATTTAACATTATTATATGTATTACGAAAATAATTAAATGATCGGTTTTCAAAAAGCAAAGATATGTTCTGGAGATCAAAATAATGTTATTGATTTAGAAGAAATTGTCAGTGATTATTCACTTCAAATCAGGAAAAATTCAATTATTCCTGATTGTGATAGAGAAAAATTAGAAAATTTTACAAAAGATTTATTAACCATTGAATTTAAAGAAGATGAAAAAGAAAATTTAAAAATATATAGAGAAATGATGAATACATTAAAAAAAAAATATAAAATGGTACCTAAAAAAGCGCAATTGTATTATTTATATCGATTGTATAAATATAAAAAAGAAATTATACCCAATGTTACACTTGAAAAACATTTAATTTCAAAAGCAATGCGTTCTGAATCGGGTGTATTAGTTATTTCAGTAATTATGCCACCTGATAATTTTTCATGTGCGTATGATTGTCATTATTGTCCAAATGATCCTCGTTATAGTAGAAGTTATTATCATGGAGAGCCAACGGTTATGCGCGGGGCTCAAAATGATTTTGATGGGTATAAACAATTTTATGATCGAGCATTATCTTATTTCATCAATGGTCATAATATTGATAAGGTAGAATGTATAATTTTAGGTGGTACATTTGATTGTTATGATCCAAAAATTAGTGAACATTTCATGACTCAACTTTATTATGCAGCAAATAATGTATTTTCAAATCAAATGAAATTACCTATATGTGGTAGTCTTGAAGAAGAAATTATTAAAAATGAAAATGCTTTATGTCATATTATTGGTGTTACCATTGAAACACGACCTGATAAAATATCTAAGCATCAAATGCGTAATTTACGTAGATATGGTGTAACACGTGTTCAAATTGGTATTCAACATACAGATGATCAATTATTAGATAAATTAAATCGTCAATGTAATCAAAAACAAATTATTCGAGCAATTAAATTATTAAAAGACAATTGTTTTAAAGTAGATATACATTTAATGCCTGATTTACCTGATTCAGATATAAAAAAAGATTATGATATGTTTCATAAAATTATTTTTGATCCTGATTATCAAGCAGATCAATGGAAAATTTATCCATGTAATGTATTAGAATTTACAAAAATTAAAGAATGGTATGATTCTGGTAAATATGTACCTTATGCAGAAACTCATTTTGAAGAATTTTTTAATATGCTTATTTGGGTACTTCAATCTACACCCCCTTGGATTCGTATTAATCGAATTCAACGTGATTTTCCTGGTAATTATATTGAAGGTGGTAATAAATATACTAATTTACGTCAAATGTTAGATGCTGAAATGAATAAAAATAATTTTAAATCGAAAGAAATTCGATGGAATGAGGTAAAAAGTGATACTACTTATATTCATCAAGCAAAATTAGTAAGATGTGATTATAAAGGAAGTGATGGTCATGATATATTTTTGAGTCATAAATCGTGTAGTTGTAAATTTTGTTTTAAATATTTTTTTTATCAAATTATGTCTTTCTTATTGGGTTTAATTGGTATTCATTATAGTTATTATGGTTGTGGTAATGAAAATAAAATTTATAGTTTTCTACGCTTACGATTTAATCAAAAAAATTATGAAAATTGTTTTTCATCAATTTATCAAAATAAAGCAAAAATTAGAGAACTTCATGTTTATGGTAAAGTGAATGATACATATTCAAAAGACAATCATAAATCGTCGCAGCATGTTGGCTTTGGAAAACAACTTATGAAAGAAGCGGAAATTTTAGCCAAATGTTATAATTGTGATGGAATGATGGTTATTGCGGGTATTGGTACTCGTAATTATTATCGAAAATTAGGATATGACATTCATTATGAAGAAAAAAATCATGGCGGATTTATGATTAAACATTTTTAGTAATTTATTTAAAATTTTCGAAATCAAATTTAATTATATACACTAATTAATAATGTCTCTCATACATAATCTATTTTTTGAACATCCAGAAGAAAATAAAATGACTTATATGCAACATTTCTTTTTTAGTACCAGTCTTGGATTATACTTTATAGGATGTTCGTGTAAAGCATTTATTCATGCTTTTATTCCGTCTTTATTTATTACTTCATCAAGTGATGTTCCAAAAGAATTAAATAATTTATTTGATATTATGCATCGCGATTAATTATATATTTTTTTTTATTCATTTAAATTATAAATGAGTAAAAATAATACTCCTAAGCCTGCTCCTAAGCCTGCTCCTAAGCCTGCTCCTAAGCCTGAACCTAAGCCTGCTTCTAAGCCTGAACCTAAGCCTGAACCTAAGCCTGAACCTAAGCCTGAAACAAAATTAGAAGAATCTGTTCAATCATCTGATATTGTATTATCTATTGAAGATGAAAAAAAAAATACAACGATATTAAATATCATTGTTGATTTATTTTTAAATGAAGAAAAACTTGAAAAAATAAAAGTTGATTTAAAATTAGAAGATAATCAATTATTATTTATTAAAAAGATTTCTGAATTAGTACCTTCTTTATTTGATGATTTAAATGATTCTATTTTAGAAATATACAAAGATCAAAAGATTAATACCGATGATATTCCAGCATTAGTTGTTCTTATGAAAAATAGTTATAAAAAATTCAATGATAATAAAGAATTATCTAAACATGTTAAAAATATAACAATTGAAGATTCTATTCATTTCATTAAAAATATTCTTCTTATTTCTATTGAACTTGATTATTTAAAAGTTGATAAAAAAGATCAAGTTTTATTAATTATTGATATATGTATTGATCTTTTAACTTCATCTATTGATATTAAAACATCATTTATTGATCAATTAAAAAAATGTTTATGTTGTTAATTTAATGAAAAATAATGAATACATACTTTATCCCATTCATCTTGGGGAATACTTTTAATATATGATTTTAATATTTCATTATTGATTTTTAATTTCATAAATTTTGTTTTAATAGATTCTATTAATTTTTTACGACCTTTATCTTTTTTTGTTCCGGTAGGTTTTATTTTTGCTTTAAATATAAAATCATTTGCAACTTGATAAGGACAACACATTACCATTGCATAATCTATTATATCTTCTTTTTTTGGATTACCACAAAATTCACCATTTATTGAAAATAATATTGTTAAAGCACAGTTCATATCAGCATTTGAAAGTATATGTTTTTCATGTACCATACGAGACCCTTTTCCCATAAATTCGCCACTTGGTGCTGATTTAGATATTTTATCTGGATAAGTATAATATGCTTTATTTGTACAATTCTCAACCCAATTCCAACTATGATGAACTAAAAATTGACCTGCATAATCAATTATTTTTATTGAAATTTCTTTTTTTTCTGGATTCTTAATTACTGCCCATGGTGATTTATCAAAATGACCATGAATTAATATATCATTTTTATCACATTGACTTAATATTTTCTCATTTTCATCAGCGGATTTACCACATATTATAATAAAATTATCTATTATACACCAATTATATTCTTCGAATTTATGTATTTTCCTTTTCATATCTATTTTTTCAATTTCATTATTTTTCTCTTTTTTTATTTTTATTTGATCATATATGTGTATTGCTTTTTCTTTTTTTTTCGTCATTACTTTTTTTTTTTGATAAA
>Ga0233433_10001675_pt1 | contig 20546 bp, 20 predicted proteins | sample SI_122_August201_5_FD_179868 | JGI IMG/M metagenome (GOLD analysis project Ga0233433, IMG submission 179868) | Seawater microbial communities from Saanich Inlet, British Columbia, Canada - SI_122_August2016_100_MG | ecosystem: Environmental > Aquatic > Marine > Inlet | place: Canada: British...
GGTTCTATAATTAATTTAACAAGATATCTAGCAGCATATTGGCATCAAAAAAATATTCGTGTTAATTCTCTTTCTTTGGGTGGTGTCATTGATAAAAAATATCAAGATAAAAACTTCATCAAAAAATATTCTGAAAAAACTATCTTAGGTAGAATGGCAAATAAAACCGATTTTGATGGTTCTCTATTATTTCTTTTGTCAGATGCATCATCTTATATGACAGGTTCTAATTTGGTCGTAGATGGTGGTTGGACTGCTTGGTAAATATTAAATTTTAATTATTTTTTGTGCAATACAATCTGCAATTTGAAATTCAAATTCTGTATCAATCATAAAACCGCTTTCTGGTGAAATCTCAAAAGGTAATATTTTTGGCATATAGAATTTTTTATATTTTAATAAACTCTTTACATCTAAAACAAATAATCCATTTAATTGATAAACAACTGGTGCATTTTGCCTTCCGCTAATACTATTATTTTTTTTACTAAATTTTAAATGATGTTTAGAATTTAACTCCATCATGTTAAAATATGGATTGTGATGTTGCTTGTATACAGCACATATTAGATCACATTTTTTCCTTTTAAGCAGGTTTATTGCACTTTTCATATCATTTTCCTGAATAAATGGAACGGTACAATCTCTATTCACAATTATATCAAAGTCATAACCTTGTTTCTTCAATTCTTTAACTCCGTGAAGCATAACTCTGTCAAAACTTGCATTATCTGTGGCTAATTTTTTAGGACGCATAAAAGGAATTTCTGCTCCATATTTTTTTGCAATTTTAGCTATTTCTTTATCATCTGTTGAGACAATAACATTTTGAAAAAGATCTGATTTAATTGCAGATTCTATTGTGTGTGCAATTAATGGCTTATTTCCCAATTTTCTAATATTTTTTCTAATTACACCTTTTGAACCTCCACGTGCACCAATAAAACAGATAGGCTTCATAAAATCACAATCATTTACTTATACTATCTACTATTCTAATTTGTCTTACTAATTCTTTCATCTCATCAAAATCAAGACTTACATTATTATCAATGAAATCTTTGTGTTTATCTAAAGTTACATGAATTTCTATTATTTCTGAACCTAAAATTGTTGAAATTACAGGTATTAAAATATCAGATGAGTGATTTGAAAATCCATCAAAGTCTTTGATTTGAGAAAAATCAAGATCAGAAACAACTGTGGGATATTTTGGAACACAATATAACCACTTGATATTTTTATTTTTATAAAATTTTGAATTTTTTGGAGATGAATTTGAACTTACAATAATCTCTTTCCCAGTTTCTAAAATTTTTTCAAATATTTCTGTTGTTTGATTCTGCAACAATTTTCTTCCATCTATCTCCCTGATTTTATATCGTTTTACAAATGGCTCTAAAATTTCTATTGCATTAACAAACATTGGAGTACAAAACCATTCGATATCTTCTTCTTTAGCAAAACTGGTAATTTTTTTAATATTGTCTCTTGAAATTGATGATTTTAAAAGTCGCTCACTTTGAGGATGTTCTTTTACTATATCTAAATTAAATGCTTGAAATTTCACTGCATCACATCCTACTTGTTTTGCTTTTTTTATCATCTTTTTTGCTAAATTTAGATTACCATCCCAATTAATTCCAATTTCTGCAACAACAAATGTCATGTTTTAGATCAGTTTATTTCCATATTTTACTATTCTTCTGCCTAAAAATTAGAAGTAAATTCAAAGAAATTCATATTAAACGTGAATAAAATGTTCCTTTATGAAATATTGCAAAAAATGTTTGATGCCTGATACAAGACCGGGCATACAATTTGATGATAATGATGTGTGTTATCCTTGTATCAACTATGAAAATCAGAAAAATATTGACTGGACTAATAGATTTGATAAATTAAAAACTCTCTGTGATAAACATAGAGGAATAAATGGAAATGGATATGATTGTGCTATTGCAATATCTGGAGGAAAAGATTCCCATTTTCAAGTTTATTACATGAAAGAAGTTTTGAAAATGAATCCAGTTTTATTGGCGGTTGGAAATGTGGATTGGACAGAAGAAGGGAGAAAAAATCTTGAAAATATTTCTGATGTTTTTGGATGTGATGTAATTCAACTTCAACCTAATTTACGGGTAACTAGAATTTTAGCCCGGAAAACATTTGAAGAATTTGGTCAACCTTCATGGTATACTGATTCTTTGATTTATGCATATCCATATAGAATGGCAATCCAATTAGGTGTAAAATTATTAGTTTATGGAGAAAATGTTAACTATACTTACGGAGGAGCAACCAATGAAGATACTTCTTCTGCAATGCTTCAACCCTATAATGGAGTTGTTCAAGATTTTCTAAAAGATTGGTTAGAAGATGGTGGATTAACTGAAAAAGATTTAGTCTATACTAGACCTCCTTCAATTGAAGATTGTAAAAAATTTAATCTTGAACCAATTTATTTAGGCTATTTTATTCCATGGAATTCTATACATAATTATCAAGTTGCAAAAAAGTGGGGGTTTAAACATCTACAACATGAACATATTCGAGAAGGTTTCCTAGAAAATTATGATCAAATTGATTCCTTATCTTACTTGCTCAACATTCATTTAAAATATTTAAAATTTGGACATGCAAATGCCACTGACACGGCATCAAGATGGATTCGATATGGAATAAAAACTCGTGAAGAAATGATTCCTGTAGTTAAAGAAAATGATGGAGAATTAGATCAAGTAGTTGTTGAAAATTTTTGTAAATTTACAGGTTTTTCCATACGAGAATTCTGGAAAATCTTAGATAAGTGGTATAACAAAGATTTCTTTGAACAAGATAAGGATGGTATATGGCATCCTAAATTTAATGTTGGAATTGGCTTAAACTAATTCTACTTGTTCAAAATTTTGTATAATTGTTCAGGAGCTTTTTTATTATATTCTTCCGGTGTTCTATCCTTATTCCTATCCCCTATAATTCTAAGGCATTTTGGATTAATTTTTTTAATTTCATATATGCTAGATGTATTTGTAAAAAATTTATCACAGTATTTTATGTATTGAAAATATTTTATTTTTGGAAAATTTTCTACTATTGTAATATTTTTTTTATTTTTAATTTTTTTATAAAAATCTTCTATACTGTCTGAATTTTTATCTTTATTCCCTTTAATTATTATGGTCTTTTTATTAGATATTTTTTTTGTAAGTTTTTTTACATCTTCCAATGTTTTTTTTCTAGATAAAGATTGTGGATGAAGTAAAACTAAATCATAATTTTCAGAAATAGGTCTTTTTAGTTTTTTAATATCTAAATCCATAAAAATTGGATTTCCAATATTTTTAGTATTATTTTTTAAATAAGAAATACCTTCAAATAATTTTTTTACATTTTTCTTAGCATTTGCTGAAAAACAAATTTGATGATTTGATAATAAAGAAATGATCGGTCTAATATATTGATCATAACTTGTAATAGAACTAATTTCTTCCCCTGCAGCAATATGAACAATTTTTGTATTAGTAAAAAATGCTGCTAGTCCTATAAATGGTAATTCCCTTCTATCCCCTAAAATACATACATAATCATATTTCTCTTTTGAAAATAATTTTAAACATTTTTCATAAACCTTTCCCAAATTTTCATCAAGTTCAATTTTTTTAATTAATTTTGAAATATTTATCACCTGGATTTTACATTTAAGACGAAAAAATTCTATAAATGGTTCCAATTCTGCAAATTCAGCTCTATTTGAATATATGAAAATTATTTTCATTATAACCTCTGAAATTTATAAGAAATATTAAATCTCTGTTTACACGTTATGATTCATTGAAAATAAAATTTTTGGGTCAGGCAGGAATATCCATTAAAACAAAAACAAGCCATTTAGTCTGTGATCCATGGTTTAGTGATACTGGAGGTTTTTTAGCAAGATGGCACCAATTTCCTCCAAATGAAATTATTCCAAAAGAATATTTACATAATTGTGATTATCTTTACATTAGTCATGAACATCATGATCATTTTGATCGTGAATTTCTCAATTCATTTCCTAAAGATATTACAATATTAATTGCAAATTTTCAAACAAAAGAATTTCGTGATGAATTTAAGAGTATGGGATTTTCAAAAATTATAGAAATCAATGATTGGCAAAAAATTAAACTTAGTGTTGATCTTGAAGTAATGTTAGTTAGTGATCCTGGTAAATACAAAGAGGATTCTTCACTTCTAATTTTGTCAGATGGTTTTAAAATTCTAAATAAAAATGATTGCTATCACTCCAAAGATTACATGGAAAAATTTGCTTCAATTGGAATTGATCTTTTGTTTACCCAATTTTCCGGCGCAATTTGGTATCCTATGATTTACAACTATGATGAAGAAACAAAGAAAAAATCAACTAAAAAAGTTAGAACTAGATTAAATGAATATTTTATTAATGTTGTAAATTCAATTAAGCCAAAATATGTGATTCCATCTGCAGGTCCGCCTTGTTTTCTTGAAGATGATTGCTTTCAATTTAATTTTCATGAAAATGGAATTTTTCCTGATCAACAAGATATTATTCCTGAAATAGAAGGAAAACTTTTTTCCAAATATAATATGATGCAACCTGATGATGACATTATATTAAATTCAATATCTGGAATAAATTTTGAAAATAAAAATACTTTTGATTTTAATAATAAAAAAGATTTATTGTTAGAGTATCAAAAAAAACGCCTTCCAATCATTGAAAAATATCTTAATCAAATACCAAGCCCAAAACATGATATATATGAAAATTTTTGTAATTTTTTTAATGATATTTTTAATTACAGTTCTTATTTTACTTCAAAAGTAGAACAATTAGTAGAGTTTGAAGTAACAGGAAATTTTGGAGGAAATTGGCAAATTGATTTCAATGAAAAATATCCAAAGATTTATGATCATATCATTAAAGAACCAAATTACAAATTCATATTAGATTCAAAATATATGAATTTAATTTTAAATGAACAGATTAATTGGGAAGATTTCTTACTAAGTTTAAGATTAAATATTTCTAGAACTCCTGATGTTTATAATGGATCTCTTTTTGCATTACTTCAATATGGTAGAAGCCCACTTTTAGTTCAACGTGCAGAAAATTATGAACTTCGTTCAAAGTCTCCAACCACAATTAATGTTCAAGATAACAGTAAGATGTACAAAATTCAAAAATTTTGTCCTCATTTGGGTGAAGATCTAAAAAACGCAACTCTAAAAGATGGTATTTTAGTTTGTCCACGACATCAATGGAATTTTGATCTTAATTCATGTGGCAAATGCATTGCTGGAGGAAACAAAGATCTTCCAGTTTATGAAATTACAGATTTAGATGAAGCTGAAAATACCGGAATGGCATAACTCATTTTATTTTTTTCATAAATTTTACAGGAATTCCAGACCACATTTCATTTTTAGGTATGTTTTGATTTACAAATGAATGTGCAGCAATTATCGAATTTTCCCCTATTGAAATATTTGGCATAATTGTACTATGTGTTCCTATCTTACAATTTTTTTCTAGGATCACCATTCCTTGTTTTCCATCAATTGTAGAATTAGAATAAATAGAACAATGGGAGCCGATCTGAACATTGTCTCCAATTTTTACTCCTTTATCACAATTTATGTATGTGAATGTACCAATGTCAGAACCCTCCCCTAAATCTAGATTTTCAGGATATTGAACTATGTAATTGTATTCAGTTAATTTGCTGTGTTTTATAACTGGTTTTTTCCATATGGATTTTTTTTTATTCATATCCGTTGATAATTTAGAAATTCATTCGTTTTAAAAATTATCTTCTATATTTAGTACTTAATCAGCGAATAATTCATATCAATAGATATTTACAACTTTAAAAATAATTACACTTGTTCTAGTGATGAAATTTTTAATAGTGACAACTGCTATGCCTAATAAAAACACCTTACGAAATTTATACTTTAAATCAATACATCATGAATTAAAGAAGAAAAAACAAACACAAATAATTTGGGTTGTTTGTCAACCAAATAAAATAAAAAATACTCAGGATGAATTTTCAAATATAATAGACATTCATGACTTTTCTAATGGTTTTGAGTTAATGAAATTTCTAAATCCAGATGTAATTATTGTAAATATTGGACTTGAACCAATTCAATACTCTATGTCATTAGCAGCAAATCATCTAAATATACCCGTAATCTCTTTTGCAGGTGCATCAATACCCACTTATTTTTCATCTAATGAAACTTCATATCATACATTTAGAAGATTTTTTTCAACTGGAGTACCAACTGACACTGAAGAAGAAAGATTTTTTATGAGACGTGGAAAATTTATGCTTTACAAATTATTTTATTCTGTAAAAACTCAAATTGCATTAAAAATTAATTTTATAAAAATATTACAAGATTTTTTTCAAAATATTTTCATCTTTGGTTTTAATAAATCTCCAAGAACAAATTTTCTAGCAAATTTAGTTTTATTACATTTTGAATCTCAAATTATATCCCTACAAAAATTAGGGTTTAAAAAAGAAAAATTAATCCTTATTGGTCATCCCTTGTTGGATAGAATGAGTAAAAAATCCACTCAAACAACTAACACTAAAATTATTTCTAATAAAATAAAATTACTTATTGTAACTGATACCCTTTTTGAACATGGAATATGGACTTTTAAACAACGAAATGATTTTTTTAATTCTCTATTTTCTAAATTATCTAGTGATTCTAATATTGAATTTGCATTAAAAATCCACCCTGCACAAGAAAATAAAATTTTTTATACAAATTTCTTAAAAAATCTGAATTTAAATATTTCAATATTTCAATCTGAGAATTTACAAGATTTGATTCAAAATTATGATTTGATTTTATCTTTTGGAGCCTCAACAACTCATAGTGAAATATCATACTCTGGAAAACGACTAATCTTATTAAATTCAGGTACAAATTTACCTAAATTTCCATTGGTTCAAGAAGGAATTCAATCTGGTCATGTTATGGAATGTAAGAATATTCAAGATCTAAATGATGTGGTTGTTGAATTTGCAAAGAAAGATATCAAAGTTTCTCAAAAATTTATTGAAGAACGTAAAAAATTATTTTATAAATTTGATGGAAAATCTGCTGAACGTGGAGCAGATGCAATACTTAATTTAGTAAATAAAATGTTAAAATTAAAATGACTAAAAATTTTCAAAAAAAAATCATTATTGATAATATCATTATAGATAACAATAATCCTTGTTATATTATTGCCGAAATTGGAATTAATCATAATGGTGATGTTAAAATTGCAAAAAATCTTATTGATGTTGCTGTAGATGCTGGTGCAAATGCTGTAAAATTTCAGAAAAGAGATTTAAATAAATTATACAAACATGAATTTTTAGAAAATCCAAATCTCGAAAGTCAAGGATTTGAAATTCTTGTAGGGGTTTTGAATGAAGTTGAATTTGATAAATTAGAATATCAAAAAATTATTGATTATTGTAATGAAAAACATATCACTTTTCTTTGTACACCATGGGATACATCAAGTGTAGATTTCTTAGAAAAATTCAATGTACCTGCATACAAAGTTGCATCTGCAGATATGACAAATTTCCCACTTTTGAAATACCTTTGTTCAAAAAATAAACCCTTGATAATATCTTCTGGAATGTCTGAGATGTATGAAATAGAAAATACTGTAAATTTTTTAAAAAATCAAAATGCTGATTTCATTTTATTACATTGTAATAGTACTTATCCATCTCCTATTGATTCCCTTAATTTGGAATTAATTCCAACGCTTTCAGAAAAATTTCAGATACCAATAGGTTATAGTGGTCATGAATCAGGATTGATTCCATCTTTAGCAGCTGCAAATATGGGGGCAGTAATGATTGAACGCCATATTACATTAGATAAAACAATGGAAGGTATTGATCAATCTTCTTCATTGGAACCAGAAGAATTTACTCAATTGATTAAACATATTCGAGATTCAGAAAAAGCAAAAGGTAAACCAATTAAAAAAATGACTAGAGGGGAAATTCTTCAACGTGAGGTACTTGGAAAAAGTATCATTTCTAGTCAAGATATTGATATTGGTGAAAAATTTTCTGAAAAGAATCTTGAAGTTAAAGGACCTGCAAAAGGTCTATCCCCTCAACACTATTATGAAATTTTGGGAAAACTATGTAGAAGAAAAATACAAAAAGGAGATTATCTTCAAACGAGTGATTTATGATTCTTGGAATGAAAGTTAGAAAACAAGATATGTTTGATATGTTAAAATTTGAACCAAAAATTTTAGAATTTCATTTTTCTGACAGTGATCTTAATTTAACTCTTGAAAAAAATTATTCTCAACAATTAATTGTTCATTGTTTTGAGTATTTTGAAAGAAAATTATTGGATATTGTAAGCTTGAAAGAATCAAATCAAGTTCATTCACAAGAAAAATCATTAGAATTAATTCAAAAGGCTATTGAAAAAACAATTTCTCTAAATTCTCATTTTAGTGGAATTCCAACAATAATAGTTCATCCTGGTGGATACTCTCTTACTGAACTTTCAAATGAAGAAAAAGATCAAATGAGAAATGGAATTTCTGATGCAATATCTAAATTAGATACATCGGGTGTAAATTTTTTATTAGAAAACATGCCTCCTTATGCATGGTTTTTTGGTGGAAGATGGAATTGTAATGCATTTTTAAGTTCCTCTGAAATGATTGATTATTGTAAAAAAACTGGATTGAGGACATGTTATGATCTTTGTCATTCACAACTTTATTGTAATGATCGAGGATTATCCGTTATTGATGAGTTAAAAAAAATTGAAAGTTTTGTAGATCATTTTCATTTATCTGACGCTGAAGGAATTGATGGTGAAGGTTTACAATTTGGTGAGGGTACGATGAATTTTGATGAAATTATACCAATTCTTAATAAACATGAGAAAAAGAGTTTTGCCATTGAGGTATGGAAAGGACATGAGAATGGAGGAATTGGATTTAAAAAATTCCTTGATCAAATTGTTGAAAATGGATTGATGTTAACTTGAAAAATGCTCTAATTTTTGGATTAACTGGTCAAGATGGTGCTTACCTTTCAAAATTTTTACTAGAAAAAGGATATAATGTATTTGGAACTTTTAGAAGAACTAGTCACAAATGTTTTGAACGACTTGAAGAATTACAAACATTTGATGATATCAACACAATAAAAGCAGATCTCTCAGATCATGGTTCAATTGTTTCAGCAATTCGTCAATCCGAACCAGATGAAATATACAATCTTGCAGCACAATCTTTTGTAGGTGCATCATTTCAACAACCGATTTTAACTGCAGATATTACTGGTCTAGGTGTACTTCGTGTTTTAGAAGCAATGAAAGAAAATGCACCTAATGCAAAATTCTATCAAGCATCATCCAGTGAAATGTTTGGTGATTATTCTAGTAAAAAAAATGAAACCTCTCCTTTCCAACCTAGAAGTCCATATGGTGCAGCAAAAGTATTTGGACATCATATTACAAATCACTATAGAGAGGCATATGGTATTTTTGCATGTTGTGGAATTTTATTTAATCATGAATCACCACTTAGAGGTCTTGAATTTGTCACACGAAAAATCACATCTACTTTAGCTAGAATAAAATTTAAGAAGACAAATTTGCTTAAACTTGGTAATATTTCTGCAAAAAGAGATTGGGGTTTTGCTGGTGATTATGTTGAAGCAATGTGGCTTATGTTACAACAAAAAGAACCAAATGATTATGTTATTTCAACTGGAGAATCTCATTCTGTTGAAGAATTTCTTTCATTAGCAACTGAATTTGCTGGATTAGGTGATTGGCATGATTTTGTTAAAATTGATCAATCTGCAATGAGACCTACTGATATTGAGGATTTAGTTGGAGATTCATCAATTGCTCAAAAACAACTCAACTGGAAACCAAAAACATCATTTCATGAACTAGTAAAAATGATGGTTGAGCATGATATTGGCTTTGAAAAATTACACATAGATCCATCAGAATTTAATAAAAAATCACAAGAAAATTAAATCAGGTAAAATATGGATTCTCATGTCTAAATTTAAAGATGTAGCAATTGTAACTGTTAGAAATTCTTCCTCTAGATTACCAAATAAAGCTATAATGAATATTAAAGATAATCTACGTTCAATAGATATTGTAATCAAAAGAGCAAAACAAACTGGATTTCCTGTAATTCTTGCAACTTCTTTTTCTGAAACTGATGATATTTTTGAATCAATATCTAAAGAACATAATATTGAATTATTCCGAGGTGCATTACTAAATAAAATTAAAAGATGGTATGATTGTTTTACTAAATATGATATTGAAAATGCACTTCTTTTAGATGGTGATGATCTTTGTCATAATTATAATATTGGTAAACGTGCAATGAATCAATTAAAATCTACAAATACCGATATGGTATTGAATCCACCTGATATTGTAACTGGATTTTTTACATATGCAATTAAAAAAAATGGTATATCTAAAATGTATAAAATAATTCAAGATGAACATGAAAATACTGATGTAATTACAAGATTTATAGAAAAAGCAAATTTAATTACAAATATGGTTAAATTAAACAAGATAGAATGTAATGAAAATATTAGATTGACTTTAGATTATCCTGAAGATCTTCAATTTTTTAGGAAATTATATGAGCGTATTGATATTTTAGAAGATGCTGAAAACATCCTGAAATTTTTATCTGAAAATAAACAAATTCTACAAATTAATTCTCATAGACAAAAAGATTTTCTAGAGAATCAATCTAAATTTAACGAGGGAATTAAATGAGTGATAAAGGTTGGCGTTTTCTTGGAAACGAACGTGAATATGTTGACACTGTATTGAATAGTGGTTTTGGTGCATCAGAATCAGGCTCGATGAATGAAAAATTAGAAACCAAGTTTGCAAAACTTCACAATAAAAAATTTGCAATTTCTGCAAATTCTGGTACTTCAACATTACATATGGCTTTGAAAGCATTTGGTGTAGGTGCAGGAGATGAAGTAATTATTCCTGCATTAACTGTGGCAATGCCTGGATTTGCTGTATGGCAATGTGGAGCTATACCAGTTTTTGCAGATGTATTCAAAGATACTTTTTTGTTAAATTCAAATGATGTTGAAAAAAAAATTAATTCTAAAACTAAGGCAATAATGCCTGTACACATGTATGGAAATATGTGTGATATGGAATCCATAATGAAACTTGCAAATACTCATAATCTTTTTGTTTTAGAAGATTGTGCTGAAAGTCTTTATGCATCTAATGATAAAGGACAAAAATCTGGAACAATAGGTCATGTGGGAAGTTGGAGCTTTGAAAATTCAAAACATCTTTCAACTGGAGATGGCGGGATTGTTGCAACAGATGATGAAAAATTAGCTACAATTATGCGGCAATTTGGAGGTGTTGGATTTAAAAATATTACAGCAAAAACTGGTAAAGTAAGAATTTCCCGTGATCAATTTCAAGATCCAAAATATGAAAGACACAATATGCTTGCATATAATTACCGTCTTCCAGAATTATGTGCAGCAGTAGGTTTAGCTCAATGTGAAAGACTTGATTTTTTTGTTGACTTACGAGAGGCTATGGGTTTATCGTATCTTGAAATAATGAATGATTCTGATTTGTTTTTACCACAAAAAACTGAAGATGGATTTAGAAATACATATTGGACTTTTGCTGCTAGATTTCTTGGAAATAAATATGATATTTCATGGTATAATTTTAGAAAAAAATACATTGAAAATGGTGGGGATGGAATTTATTCTGCACATCAAACTGTGAATAATGAACCATGTTTTAAAAATCCTAAATTAGGTCGTGGTGATGTGCCTGTTGCAGAAATTCTTCAACAAGAATTAATGCTTTTTACCACTAATCAAAAAGATAAAAATGAACAAAATATTCAAATCAATGCATTAGAAAAGACTCTTAAATTTTTCAAGTAATTAATTATTTTAAATTAATATTTTCATTATTATGTTATATTTCAATAACTTTTTCATGTTTTTTAATGTTTTTAAATTTAATTTTAATGCCCCTTTAATCTTGCAATCTACATTAGATATTAGATAAAAATTAATGTATGTAAAATAAAAAATTGGTGATGAATGAAATTAGTAAAATAAATAAATTATTAGATGAATTTATTATAATTTTAAAACAACTTTCAGAAACTCACCCATATTTTGTAGTTATATTCATGCATGAATATTTTAGAAATATTTGGCCTAATGATCCATTTATTGATGAAGTTTTATCTCACAATAAACCTGAAAATATAAAATTATGTTTAGAAAATTTGATTGAAATTTCAAAAAATATTTCATCAATTGGAAGTTATTTTAACCATTCAAACAATATTTCTAATTTTTATGAAAATTTAGAACAAGATAATGAAAATGAAGATAATATCACTCAAACAGTTTATGGAAAATTATGGAAAAATCTTGAAGAAGATTACGTTAAAGGAGAATCAAAAAATGTTTTAATTAATCTTTTAAAAGATGGAGGACATAATATTCATGATTTTAAAGATAAAACAATTTTAGACATGGGGTGTGGTTCTGGTAGATTTTCTATTGCATTTGCACAATTAGGAGTAAAAAAAATAGTTGGGATTGATTTGGGAAAAACGGGAATAGAAGTTGGAACTAAAATCATTGAAAAATTTAAACTAAATAATATTAAATTAATTGAAGGTGATGTTCTTTCGTTACCTTTTGATGATGAAGAATTTGATTTTGTATTCTCTAAAGGGGTTCTTCATCATACCGGAAATTTGAAAAAAGGATTGGATGAATATTTTAGAGTTTTAAAGAAAGGCGGTGATGGATTTCTTTATTTGTATGGCTCTGGAGGGCTGTTTTGGAATTCTAGAAAGAAAATGAGAGAAGTAATGAAACTAATACCTATGAATTATACCATACAAATTCTAAAATCAATAGGCATGCCTAGTAAAAGATATGTTTTTGCAGACAGTTGGTATGTACCAATTGAAGAACATGTGCAGCGAAATTGGCTAGAAACATATCTTACTGATTTAAAATATTCAAAAATACAACGAATTGATATTACTGGTGATGATACAATCCAATCTATGTCCAACCAATCTTTTTCTGAAGAACTTTGGGGTGATGGCGAATTAAGATATTTCCTTAAAAAATAATTAAACTGTTATTCATTTTTTATAATCATTGGTTCTGGATCCAATTGAATTTTTATTTTTTTCCCCGTACAAAATTCATCTACAGCTTTAGTTTCTCCCCATTTACCTTTTTTCAAATCTCTTGCACCTCCACCATAATCATCAAAAACAATAATGCCATTTTGGGAAAGACGAGGCCATACAAATTCTAAACAATATTTTGTAGCATCGTAAAGATCACAATCTAAAAACACAAATGAAAATTTTTTGTCATCCAATTTTTCATATAATGTATCTTCAAACAAACCTTTGATTAATGTAATTTTATCATCTGTTTTAAATTTTTTAACATTATTTGAAACAACTTCAAATGAATTACAATACATACCAGAAACTTTTTCAGATGCTTTGTCTGAAAATTTATCTTCATAGGGTAGACCTTCAAAAGAATCACAACCAAAAATATTTCGATTAGAATTGATATTTTTTAAAAAATGAGCTATAGTGATGGTGGTACCGCCTTTAGCAATCCCTAATTCTAGAATATCTCCTGGTATTGATTCTGTATTTTTAACAAGTTTTAAAATATTTCCAATCTCTTTAACTGTTTGAATGGATTCCAATTCCTTTTGATTTTCTAGGAAAAAATTCAATTCATTTTTTATTAATGGCTCAAAACCATCCATATGTGCATGTATTTTTACATTCATCAATGATTTTGTAACTAAAGATGATTTAGAATTGGTTGTAAGAAGTGGATTTGCTGGTAATACAGAAGGAAAACTTCTTTGAATTTTTGAATATATTCTAGCTGAATATTTAATTAATCCATAGAGTATCTGATCATATGACACCAAATCTAAATATTCTTATTTGTATTGTAATAAATACTTAAAGTGATATTGGTTCACATATTTACTGATAAATGATGGTCTCAGAAATAGAAAAAAAATTTGAAGGTTACAATATAATTTTAATAAATCTAGATGGCATGAGATCAGATAGTTTAGATATTTGTAAAACTCTTAAGGAAATTTCAAAAAAAAGTTTGTATTTTCCAAACATGATTTCTGTATCTCCTTATACTCTTGCAGCACACCATTCTATCATAACAGGTTTGTATCCTTCAGAACATGGCGTGGATGCATATCATAGTATGTTTAAATTTAAAAATGATGTAGTAACCCTTCCTGAGATTCTAAAAAGAGATGGATTTTTTACAGCATGTAATGTTGCTAGTGAACGTTTTATGCCTGAACAAGGATTTGATAAATATAATGTTTTTGACGAGTACGAAATTGATTACAAAACTGAACATAAAAAACTACTACGCGAATTGTCAAATGAAAAAAGATTTTTTCTTTTTTTACAGTATTCAAAATTACACACACATCTTGTAAAAGAAGTTTTAAAAAAATATGATGAAACAAATGAAAATGAATATTTTAACAATATAGAGAAAAATAAAGATAGATTTGATTCACATTTAGATGAATGTGATGATGTTGTGGATCATTTGATAAATACACTAAAAGAATTTGGATTGTATGAAAAAACAATTCTAATTTTTACTGCAGATCATGGTACTAGTTGTGGAGAAAAAATAGGTGAAAATGCATATGGTACATTTCTATATGATTATACATTGAAAGTTTTTTGCATAATTCATATTCCAAATGAAGATTTTAAAATAATTTCAAATCAATGTAGTTCATTAGATCTTTTTCCTACTGTTGTAGAATTATCTGGTTTATCAACTCAAAAATACTGTAGTGGTTTATCTGGTACAAGTTTAGTTAAATTTATTGATAATCCTGAACCTAAAAACAGATTAATTTTTTCTGAAACTGGTGGACTAGGAGGTCCCTGGCCTTCACCAAAAAAACATAATATTTTTTGTGTGAGAAGTAATGATTCAAAATTAATTTACAATGATACTTCTCAAACATGGGAATTTTATGATCTGAAACAAGATCCTGATGAAAAAAATAATATTTATAGTGAAAATTTAGAAATCATAACTAAATTAAAAAATCACTTAGTCCATCATCTAAAAATTCTTAATAAAGATACAAAATTAATATGATAAAATTTTAGATTATTAATTTCAATAATATCTTTAAGATTTAAATACCTTATTCAAATTTCATTATGCATAGTGTTAGATCCTACTGGACTTTTTGATGATCCAAAATTCAATAAAATGGCATTTCAAAATAAAGAAGAATTTGTTAATGCAAAACCATTCCCCCATATTGTTTTTGAAAATTTTTTAGATTCTGATCTTGTAACTGAATTACGAGACAATTTTCCTGATTATGATGATGATATTGCCTGGCATATAAGAGACACAGAAAATATAAAAAAAAGATACCAATCAGATGATGCAAAACTCCCCAAAATTCTAAGATTAATCCTTAGAGAATTTAATTCAAAACAATTTTTACTTTTTCTAGAAGCATTAACAGGAATTGAATACTTAATCCCAGATCCTTACTTCATTAATGGGGGAGCACATATGTCTAAGAAAGGAGATTATCTTGGTGTTCATGTAGATTTTAATTGGAATCATATGATTCAGGCTCATAGAAGAGTTAACGTATTACTTTACCTTACTGAATCATGGCAAGAAGAATGGAACGGAGCTTTAGAATTGTGGGAACCTGATGGAAAGAAACCTATCAAAATGGTGTACCCTAAATTTAATCAACTTGTGGTTTTTCAAACAAGCGGAAAAAGCTACCATGGACATCCGGTTCCATTAAATACTCCAGATGGAGTTTACAGGAGCGCCCTGAATTTGTATTATTATTCTCGTCACAAAGATGATGATTATTCAGAAGATCCACATTTCACAAAGTATACAAGACAAAGTTCTGAATTTGCTAAAGAAATTAAAAATAACTATGAACAACATGGGATATAATAATTTCTAATCTTTTAAAACATTATTTGAGATAATTTACAACTGTTTTTTAACTAATTAATTATTTGAAACTACAAATAGCCATAATTGTATCACATTTTAAGGATTTTTCTAACGTTTTTTTATAATATTTTTCAATCCAACAATACGGTTCTTCCAAATCATATGTGGGAGAATCAATTTGAGGTTTATTGGTTAATTTCCAATTAATAAAATTCTCAACACTATATCGTTGAATTCCAATTGTTTTTGATTTTAACCCTGCCTTTGAAATAACTCTAGTCAAACTTCTAGGATTAAAATAGTGAAGATGAGCTCTTTGCCAATAAAATTCATTATATGATTTATTTGATGATAATTGAATATCATTAGAATTTGGTACTTCTAAAATTATTTTACCATTTGGTTTTAACATTAAACTAATTTTTTTTAGAAAATCACTTGGATTCGATAAATGTTCTAAAACATGAAACATTACAATAACATCCAAATTCTTAAGATCTAGAGTATCTTTTATTAAATTAACATTAAAAATCTTTGATTTAGTGATACGTTTTGAAAATTTTCTTTTTTCTTTTGAAATTTCAACACCTATGATATTATAATTTAATTTTTCCATAGCTTCTATAAAAAATCCATGACCTGAACCTATTTCTAAAATTTTTCCTTTTTTTGGAATTAATGATTTAACAAAACTAACTCGTCTTTTCGTATCCTCCAAACTTTTCTTTCTATTTTCTTTAATTCCTCCAAAATATTCTATATTTTTATCTTGTAGGTTTTCATCATAAAATCTTGCCTCTTCTTTTTCTGTTGGTATTGGAAATAGTTGAATATGTTGACATTTTTTACATTTAATCACTTCATGTTTTTTCGAATCTCTAACTTTTTTTGATATGATATTAAAATTTTTATTATTACAGAGAGCACATTTTTTTATAATCATCTTAGTCACAATTGGATGATCATTAATTCTATGATTTGAACTTAACGTCATCATTTATTCTTTATATTGTTATTATAGATAATGAAAAGATAAATTTGTAATAATTATAATTTTTATCAATTTCTTTTTGAATTTATATATCTCGATAATTTTTTTAATCCTGATGAAACCAAATATTGTTTTATTGTTAGTTGATTCTTTAAGGGCAGATAAATTTTTTGGGCCTATGAAAACCTCGATTACTCCAAATTTTGATAAAATGATCAAAAATGGAACATATTTTGACCAAGCTATTAGTTCATCTGATGCAACCCTTCTGTCATGGGCTAGTATCTTTACTGGTAAGTATGCTTTTAGAACTGGAATAAAATCTGATAAATATAATAAATTAGATGATTCTGTAGATAGCTATTTCAAAATTTTTAAAAAAAATGGATATCACCTTTATTCTCATTTACCCTACTTGTCAACCTTGATTGGACTTTTCCCCCAATTTGAAAATCAAGATTCAGTTAAACATTCTGGACAATATTCTTTAGAAAAAGATCTTTCTGATGGATTAGGAAATCAAATTCTTGATTTACTTAATTCAGGTAAAATGAAAGGACCTTGGTTTTATTATGTTCATATTAATGATCTACATTATCCGATATCCGTACCTGAAAAATTTTCAGATAAAAAATTTGGAGATAGTAAATATGATCAACAAATATCTGCAATTGATGAATGGATAGGTAAAATTATTGATGAGATAGATGTGGAAAAAACATTAATTATTTTAATGTCTGATCATGGAATGTTTGTTCCAAATATCACTGAAAATAAAATCAACACAAGTTTTGAGGTTGATGCTAAAAAACAGATGGCAGTCACTTCTTTTAGTAAACACATTCCAAAATTTCTAAATCCTTTAAAAACTAAAATATTTTTTAAACTTGAAGATCAAAAAAATCAAAAGAAAATCTCAACTGTTAAAAAAATGAATTTAAAACCACATCAGGAAAGGAATTTACTTTGGTATAGGGGTGATTTAGACAAAGTATTATTTGATGATAATGTGCATGTTCCTTTGTTATTTTATGGGGCTGGTATAAAATCCCAAATTATTTCTCAACAGGTTGGCTTAATCGATCTTATGCCTACTATATCTGAATTAGTTGAAATTAAAGAATCAATTTTTGATAATAATGGTCAAAGTATTGTTGATTTAATTCGAGGAAAAAAAATACCTGAACTTCCTATTTTCATGGAAACTTCTCAGTTAATTCAAAAAAAGGCAAATGTAGTAATTGGAATAAGAACACCTAGATACAAATATTTTAGAGATTCTGAAGATCCAAATAAAAGAATTCATCTTTATGATCTCAAACTTGATCCTTTTGAAAATGAGAATATATCTAAACAGTTTCCAAAAATTATAAATGAACTGGAAAATATTTTAGAGAGTATTTTAAATTATACATTTGATAAATTTAAAAAAGAAACTAATGATGATGATACTAAAAAAATTGAAGATGAATTAAAAAAATGGGGTTACATGTAAAATAAACTTATAAGTTCAATATTTTTTCTATTTATTTTTATTTGATAAAATTCATTTTAGCATATTGGTTATTTGACATATCCCCATTTCTTTAATTCTTTTTCAATATCCTGTTCCAATTTTTTTACATTATACATTTCTTGAAGAGAAAAAATATCTTCCATTGATGACATTTTTTCAGTAACATCTGTTAAACGATTTGCTTCCTTGATTTCTTTTAAAACTTTTAACATAGATAAATGGGCTACACGTAATGATTGATTGGCATAAATCACCATTTTAATTTTATGTGATATCAATTCATCTAAACTAACTGAAGGATAAGAAGTGGGAACAACAACCAATGGAATGGACCCTTTCCATTTGTCTGCAAATTCTAGAATTTCTGATGGATCTGTTTTTTTTGAATGAATTAAAATTGCATCTGCTCCTGCGATTTCATATGCATTAGCTCTTTTGATAGCTTCATTCATTCCTTGTTTTGCTATTAAAGCTTCAGTTCTGGCAATAACCATGAAATCCTTGTTTTCTTTTGCATCTCTCGCGGCAACAATTTTTGCAACAAATTCTTTTTCACTAATTAATTCCTGTCTTCCATTTTCAAGTAAACTATTTTGTTTTGGAAATATTTTATCTTCAATACTGATACCTGCTATTCCTGAATTTTCATATTTTTTGATCATATGACTCACATTACTTGGCCCACCAAAACCTGTATCACAATCTGCAATCACTGGTATTTTACATGATTCAGCCATGTTTGCTGCTACACCTAAAAACTCTGTCATTGTCATAATACTGGCATCCGGAAGTGCATGTGTTGCAGAAATGGCAAAACTACCTGCCCAAATTGCATCAAATTCACAAATTTCTACAATTTTTGCTGACATGGCATCAAATGCCCCGCCTACTTTCACAATTGATTTTTCAGATAATTTTTTTCGTAATATTTCTGAGGTTTTCATTAGATGTTAGTCTACTTCTTATCGATGAATAAAAATCCGCCTATAATTTACTGTGTAAATATATCTGAGATTATCACACTTTTTAAAATTATATTATATTTAATATGGTCATATTTCTTTCTGAAATATAATATGGATGCTTTAATTTTGGCAGCTGGCACGGGTAGTAGAATGGGAGGTATAGATTCGCCAAAATGTCTTTTAAACATTGGTGATACTTCCATAATTAATTATCAAATTAATTGTTTTAAAAAATTAGGAATTGAAAAAATTTTTGTTTTAACAGGATATAATTCTGAACAAATAAAAAATCATGTTAATAAGGATATTATTTTAATCCCTACTTCTAATTATTTAACCACTAACAATTTATATTCAATTTGGGATGCTAGAAGTTTTTTACAAAATGATTTTATCTGTGTTTATGGTGATTTATTTTTTCACAAACAAATTCTTTCTAATTGTATTAATAACAAAAATGATGTTTGTTTAGTTATCGAAAAAAATATTAGAAGTGAAACAATGAGAGTTAAAATAGAAAATGATCATATTGTGGAAGTGAATAAAACAATTCCTCTTAAATCATCCCATGGTAATTTTATTGGAATGTCTAAATTCAAAAAAGATGTAATTCCATTTTTTTTTAATGAAGTTTCAAAATTAATTAAAATAGGAAATTATGATGCCTATTATACTAAAGCAATTGAAAGTATGATAAAAAATAAACAAAAAATAGATTATGTAGAAACTAATAATTTACCATGGTTAGATATTGATGAAAAACATGAATATGAGGAAGCAAAAAAAATTTATAAAAATATGAATATGAGGTATTTTTAATGTGTGGAATTTGTGGAATTAGTTGGAATGATTCTTGTCTTATTAGAAAAATGGGTGAAAAAATAAAACATCGTGGTCCTGAACAAGAAGGATTTTTTATT
>Ga0233433_10001681_pt1 | contig 20514 bp, 19 predicted proteins | sample SI_122_August201_5_FD_179868 | JGI IMG/M metagenome (GOLD analysis project Ga0233433, IMG submission 179868) | Seawater microbial communities from Saanich Inlet, British Columbia, Canada - SI_122_August2016_100_MG | ecosystem: Environmental > Aquatic > Marine > Inlet | place: Canada: British...
TTGGCTATCGGGACAGTGGCCAGTGTGGGGAAGCAGCGACCAAGGCTCAGTTGAAGCGCCAGCATCCATTATCGCAACTGCGCGGCGAGGTTATCAAAGTCGGCCCGTTACAGAATATGATTTTAAGGTATTAAAATTCAGGCTTTAGATGAAAGTGTGTTGAGTTACCAGACACACTGGTATTTGGTTGTTTGGTAGGCTGTTTTGGAAGGCATCAGGACGCCGTAACTGCTGGTTTCATTATTTAGACTGTATGCCTTTTAAATCTAAGTTTTAGCTCGGGGAAAACTGTTACCATCGCATCATGTTTATAAAACGTCTCACGCTGATAAGTTTTCTTTCCTACTTCGTCTTGTCCGGAATGCTGGCGCCGATTGGTGTGCTTTTATCACCCATGGCTTTATTGTTTGATATTCCTATTCCTGAAATGGCCCGAGTATTTGGCTGGTTGACCATCGGCAATTTTATTGGCGCAGTTGTCGCCCTGGTAATATTTGATTACGTGTCGTTTCGACGACTGATGCTTTGTCTCTATCTGACTATTATGGTTGCGGTGATATTATTATCATTCCAGGAAAGCCTGGTTTCTTTAAGTGGCTTGCTCGGGATTATTGGTGGTTGCTGCGGTATCGGCCTGGCCGGGGGTGCTTTATTGATTTCTCGTTTGTATGAAGCTGACCGACGGGCTTCGATGCTGGTGATCACAGATGGTAGTTTCAGTGTGGCCGGTTTCATCATGGCTGGTTTAACGGGTTGGGCATTGGCAATGGAGATTCATTGGTCGCTCAGTTATCTGCTCGTTGCGTTGGTTGCTTTCATTATTTTTGTTATCGCGCTGACTGCCCGATTTCCTACCCTCGAGCAGGTCGACCCTGCGGCCCCCTCGATTAGGTGGCCTTTAACTGTATGGTTGGCTGCTGGCGGTTTATATTTTTACACCCTTGGGCAGACCTCGTTATTAATTTGGTTGCCGGTTTACGGGGTTAACAACTTAGGTATTTCTCAGTCAGAGAGTGGTTCGATTGTTAGCCAATACTGGGCTGGCATGTTTGCCGCCCAGATTTTTATAGCTTGGGTGCTATCGTTTGTAGGGGTTCGAAAAATCATTGTTGGTGCGGTAGTTTCGACTTTTGCTCTGGCTTTACCGTTTCTCGCTATCAAAGAAGGGGTCTGGTTTCCGTCCATGGCTTTGCTATGGGGCTTTGCTAATATGGGCTTGTTTAAGTGCCTGCTGTCTTTCGCGACTGAGCAGATGAACCCGGTTTCTTCAAGGCTGATTTCGGTTTTGTTGCTGGCGGCCACCTTAGGAACAGCCAGCAGTCCCTGGATAAGCAGTTGGGTGGTGGAGTGGCAGAGTTCAAAGGGGGCGCTATATTTTGCCTGCAGTTGTCTCTTTATTGTGCTGCTTTTGGCTATATCAGCTATGGGTCTGGAAACAAGGTCTGGTCGCCTGCGGGATAATATGGGCTAACAGGGGCAGTGTCCGGAACTGGATGCTCAGCAGATAACAAGGTAATGGTAATTTACATGGCGCGCTTATGAGCAAGATAATTTTTGATACGGACCCCGGAATTGATGATGCGATGGCATTGTTACTGCTCCATGCAATCGATGACCTGGACATCAGGGGGATCACCACAGTCTTCGGAAATGCCAGCATTGAAGACTGCACACGAAACGCGTTGTATATATGCGAAAGGTTTAATCTACCTTATAACGTTTACCAAGGTGCCGGCATAAAACTAAACGGAGATGCCGAAGAGGCGTACCCGGATTTTGTTCATGGCAAGGATGGGCTAGGTGATATTGATCAGAGTCCTGTCTCTGGCTTGGCGCAGGAAGAGACAGCGATTGATTTTATAGTCAGAGAGGTAGAGGCTCATGCTAACGATATTACCCTGCTTGCCGTGGGCCGCCTGACTAACATCGCTCTGGCACTTCAGCAGGCACCAGGCTTGGCTGAGAAGATATCAGAAATCATTATTATGGGCGGTGCTTTAGAAGCTGCTGGGAATGTGACACCCTGGGCGGAAGCCAATATCCACGGAGATCCGGAAGCCGCGCAGGTTGTTTTCGAATCTGGTGTGCCACTTGTTATGGTTGGTCTTGATGCCACCATGTCTAACCCAATGACTCGAGATCATCTCAATGATGTAACGACTCAATTGGGAGACGCGGGTGTTTTTCTTAGAAACATCAAAGAATGTTACCTTGATTTTCATGCCAGCCAGGGCGTTTTTGACTCTTTTCCTATTCATGATTCCACTGCAGTTCTGAGGCTGGTCCGGCCCGACTTCTTTGAAGAATCGGCGGGTCATTTAGAATGCGTGCTGCATGGGGATCAACGCGGTAGAACCCAGTTGGTGGACTTAAAGCCAGTCCATATGGTGTGTATGAAATCAGATAATAGCCGCTGTCTGACCTATTTTGATGACGTTATGAAGCATTGTTACGGTCAATAAACACCTGTCAGGTGCGCAGTTTAAATTCCTGATGATGAGTATCATAGCGTGGTGTTTACTTGGCTGCCTGATTGGAAGCATAATCAGGCTATGGATGTAAACCTGGATACTGGAAAGCTGATTGTCTTTTTGGGCGGCCTGTTTCTTATGCTGCTGATCGAGACTTTTGCACCTGCACGAGGCTGGCAGACAGGTAGACTAAAACGATTACTATTCCATGGCAGCATTGCCTTAGTCAATACAGTTTTAATTCGGCTATTGGTTTATGTGCCGCTGTTGTTGTGGATCGTTCGGGTTGAACAAGAAGGTTGGGGTCTATCTCGATGGCTCGGGTTGACCGGATATACGGAATTATTGGTATCAGTTATCGTCCTGGATTTATTCGATTATTTCTGGCACCGGGCTAATCACCGAGTGCCATTATTGTGGCGATTTCACAAAACACACCACACTGATCCCGGCATGGATGTCACCACGGCACTGAGATTTCATCCCGGCGAACTTGTCATATCGGCCCTGGTGAAGGCGCTTTGGATAGTCCTCTGGGGGCCAACGGTGATCGCCTGGTTTGTTTTTGAGTGTCTGGTGAGTTTTTCGGCTCAGTTTCATCATGCCAATATTGATTTTTCTGATAGCATCGAAACAGATCTGTCTAAGATTATTGTGACGCCGCGTTATCATGCGTCGCATCATGCGGTGGATAGAAGCTATGGGGACGCAAATTTCAGTACTATACTGAGTTGCTGGGATCGCTTATTCGGGAGTTATAATCGCCCTGCAAGTGCAGCAGCTACCGCCTGGACAGAAGGTTCTCTTGGCCTGCCGGAGGCTCCACTAAAGCCGTTTTCATTCCAGTCCTGGTTGTTTGATCCGGTTAACAAAAGCAATTTATCGCTGAGCCGGGCAGGATCGCGCTCGGGTAAGGGGAAAATTAAGTATTGAATCCTACTAAACTGCTGCTACTCTATAGCAGTGCACACATTCAGGGAGATAGGTAATGGAGTATTTCACACGGTTTTTGTCGGCGACTAGGGTTTTATTTGCGTCGATGCTGCTTTTGCCTTTACTGGCAATTGCTAGCGAACATGGCGGAGAACCTGCGGCGACTAAAGAGCATGGCGGAGAACCTGCAGTTTCCAAGGAGCATGGCGGAGAACCTGCAGTTTCCAAGGAGCATGGCGGAACTCCAGCGGCTGCTAAAGCAACGGGGTCTGACGAACATGGCGGTGAGCCAGCTGCAACCAAGGAGCACGGTGGTAAACCTGCTGCTTCAAAAAAAAGTAAGACTGTTCCTTCATAGGGCTGGCTTTAGTAGGCCTCGAAACCTCTGTGTCTAGCTGAAGGTATGAAGTATTGGAATAGTCTGGTCGTTGTGGTGTTTTTCGGTTTTGGCCTGACCATTTACGCAGATCCCATCGCAGATATGTCTGCAGCATCGGCTGCAGACGGTCAGCAGCACCTGTTTTATGCCGAGGATATTAAGCTTGCTGTATCTGAGCATATTACAGATCAACTGGATGAAACCGGCATTTTCCATATTACGGATGGGCAGACAGGCGAACAGCTGCAATTAAGGTTTGTCCAGGTACATGACCCGGTTCGTCAGATTGGTTCAGGTATTTACTTCGCCTGTACTGATTTTCATGTAGAGGGTAACCCTAAAAAGATTTATGACATTGATTTCTGGTTGGAGCCGCTATCAATTGATCTTAAAGTTTATGACACTAAAATCCATAAAGAGCCTAAATGGTCTTTAATCTATGGCTGGTACAAGCACCCCAGATATACGTTTGTTAATGACGAAATCGAATATCTGTATTGATTCCAGGATCGGCTCAGTGAATACTTTTCAGGTCGAGTAAAGGCCGCCTCGCAAATCATCCCTGAATTGAGGCGCGGCGATATTGATTAGCGCTTCTGCCCTAGCCTGGTTTGGCAGATATTTTATATCAGCGATGCCATATTCAGTCACCACGATATCCACGTCAGTTCTTAATGCCGTTACCATCTCAACCTTGGGCACAATTCTGGATACGGAACCGCGTCTGGCAGTTGCCGTCATGGCAACGATGGAGCGACCGCCCGGGGAGGCCTTGGCAGCCCTCATAAAATCCACGGATCCGCCTGTGCCTGAAATCTGCTTGCCGCCGGCATATTCAGCATTAACTTGGCCATAGAGGTCGATTTCCACAGCCGAATTCACCGACACGAAATTAGGCAGTTGTCTAATGGTTGCCAGTTCATGGGTGTAGTTTGCGCCGCGGAAAGCCACCTCTGGAGTGCTGCCCAGCCAATCATGTAATTCACTGCTGCCTAGTGCCATACCGGTTATGTGTAGACCCCGGTCGAGGGTTTTTTTTTGGCCTGTGACATTGCCTCGACGAATCAGGTTCATACCCGCATCGTCGATTAATCCGCCATGAAAGCCAAGATCTGACTTGTCTTCAAGCTGCTGCAGAATTGCAGCCGGGATAGCACCAATTCCAGTCTGAAGGCAGTCGCCGTCATTGATAAGCTCAGCTACGAAGGCCCCTATTCGCGCTGCTTTGGCATCGATTTCAGGAGGTATCTGTTGCCGCAGGGGGCGCTCTGATTCAAATAGAAAATCAATTTGTTGGTTATTAATTGGCGGGCATCCTTCGGCTGCAGTCAGGCTATGGTTGAGCTCAGCGAGAATGACTGTGGCAGAATTAAGCACTGCTCCGGCAAAATCAACGTTGGGGCCCAGTCGTAAAATCCCGTTGCGATCTCGAGCAATTTGCACGACTGCCACGTCCACATTTGAGGATAGGTAGTCGTAGATCGCTCGCATCTGCATGGGTAGGAACTTCAATCTCCTTGGGTCTGCGCCTACCAGTGAGGGCGTCATGAAAAAAGTAGTCATGGCCGCTGTCGAATTGAATTGGGTGAAATCAGTTTGATTGTAGCCGGCTAGTGGAAATTGCAGGAACTCTAGGTGGTCCGGCAGTTTTACCTGAGCGAGCTGATTGATCAGGGTGGTAGGTTCATTACTACTACCCGTTACAAAAATTCGTTGTTGGGATTTCAATATATCGGCTAGTGCCAGCATGTCTGAGCGCTCAATCAATGATCTTAATATAGGGATGCGGTTCGTTGAATACAGTATAAAGGTATTCCGGTGCTAAGCGTTATTGATAGGTCAACGATGTGGGCTGAGAGATCAGGAATACCCGTGGCCACCGGTGCAGGGATTTGCTGTTTAAACGAAAGGTAAATTGGATAGTAAATACAATAATAAAAAGCAAACTAAGTAAATACCAAAGTAGACACATAAGTAGATACAGAAATAAGTAGATGTGCATAGGGACCCTTTTAAGGGTCTACACTGGGTCGAATTTTGGCGGGAATATAGGTCAAGCGGGTAAACCCGGGTCAAGGCTTGATGATAGCCTGCTTGCCAGTCATTCAGGTTACGCCTGCTCTGTCTCAGTTGTGTTTTTTGGATTGGGCATTTAGTTGTCAGGTTTTGATGCATGAGGGTATTCTTTCCGGTAGTGTGGTGGAGGAATCGGTGGCACCTGTACCGTTAACCGGTAGGATAGGTTAAATGGGAACAGTGCACTTTTGCCGCCAGAGCGAAACCAACTTGTTGTCCTGGGAGATGATTTTACCGATGCGAATAACCTGCATTAAGATACTGTTTCTGGTGGTTTGTGCTGTCTGCGCGAACGCGGAACCTGCATCTCTGCAATCACCAGCTGAGCCAATAGCAGTTAAGGTGGTAGTGGTCAGCATGTACGAAACTGGCGAGATAAAAGGCGATCAGCCTGGAGAATTCCAGTTTTGGGTTGAACGCATGCCCCTTGATGAGGAATATGCTTTTACCGCTGGCGAGTACCCGCTGAGATACAACAGTCGAGGCATCCTTGGGGTGTGCACAGGTGGTGGTATTTCTAATGCAACGGCTTCGATTATGGCTTTAGGTTTCGATGACCGTTTTGATTTGTCGAACGCCTACTGGCTTATAGCTGGTATAGCAGGCGGAGATCCTGCAGACGTTGCTGTGGGATCGGCTGTCTGGGCACGTTATGTTATCGATGGCGATCTACTCTACGAGATCGATGCCCGGGAAATCCCGTCGGACTGGCCTTATGGGTTAATTCCCCTCGGGGCAAGAAAGCCAGCAAAACCCGGCGATGATGTTAGTCAGGGATGGACCGTCGATACGACTTCCTTTCAGCTTAACGCTCAACTGGTTGATTGGGCGAATCACGTCAGCCAGGCGGTTGAATTGGGTGAATATCCAGCCTCATTAAAGTTTTCCAGTCAGTTTAAAGGTCAGCCTGGAGCCTTGGCCCGGCCACGAATCCTGCAGGGTGAGACCTTGTCTTCAAGTACCTATTGGCATGGACGTTTGATGAATCAGTGGGCTAATGACTGGGTGCAGGTTTACTCGAATACCGATATGAATTTCATGACAACTAATATGGAGGATAGTGGCACCCTGACGGCACTGCATCGCCTTGATCGACTTGGTCTGGTTGATGCTGAGCGGGTTCTAGTGCTTAGGACCGTGAGTAATTACACGGTACCGCCACCGGGGGAAAGTGCCGCCTGGAGTGCGACTGCAGAGTACCCTGATCAAGGTTTGCCGGCACTTGAGGCAGCCTACCAGGTGGGTCGATATGTTGTCGATGTGCTGGTGGATGGCTGGTCTAGATATGCTTCTCGCCTGCCGGCGGTTCAGGATTGAGCGCTTGCGAGTATATTTGCAGCAGCCAGTTGATGAGCAGCTTTGATTTCAGAAAGATCGGTATGGGTCAGTTGACGGTCTAGAACGCGCCAGGTTCCTGCGACCATAACATGCTCTGCCGCATGAGCGCCGCACATGATTAAAGCCGCCAATGGGTCTGCTGCACCTGAAAAGCGAAGTTCATCGAGGCTGAAAAGAGCCAGGTCCGCTTGCATTGACGGGGCGATCTGGCCTATATCGTTGCGGCCAAGCAGATCAGCGCCGCCTTTGCATAGCCAGTTCAGGCAATGATCTACTGTGATGCGGTCAGCGCCATAGTAAAGACGTGCCAGCAGTAGCGCCTGCCTTGCTTCCTGTATTAAATTAGAGCCATCATTTGACGCAGACCCATCGACTCCAAGACCGATTGGGCTGCCGGCTGCTTCGATATCTAGCGTTCGGCAGGTACCTGAGCCAAGGATCATGTTAGAGGTGGGGCAGTGACAGATACCGGTGCCGGCCTGGCCGAGACGGTAGAGTTCCTGGTCATTGAAATGGATGCCATGAGCCAGCCAGGTGTTATTGTGCAGCCAGCCCGTGCTCTCCAGATAGTCCAGGGGACGCAGGTTAAAAACGTCCTGGCAGAATTGGTTTTCGTCTTCTGTCTCGGCCAGATGGGTATGTAGTCTGGCATTATGCTTGGCTGCCAGTTCGGCTGTATCAGTCATCAGCGATGTGGTGACCGAAAACGGCGAGCAGGGTGCCAGTGCTATCTGAATCATTGCGCCCTGGGAAGATCGATCGTGGTATTGAGTCAATAGTCTTTCACTGTCCAGCAGAATCTGGTCTTCAGTCTGGATGATTGAGTCGGGTGGTAAGCCGCCAGTTGATTCGCCCAGACTCATCGAGCCCCTGCACAGAACAGCCCGTATGCCGAGTTTTTCCGCCGCCCTGATCTGTATATCAATGCTATCGGTTAAAGCCTCTGAGAACACGTAGTGGTGATCAGAGACTGTTGTGCAACCAGATAGCAGGAGTTCAGCAATGGCCAGTTCCGAACTGGCCTTTATCGAATCGTGATTGAGGTTGGCCCAGATAGGGTAGAGGCTCTGTAACCATGGAAATAGTTTTAGGTTAGCTGCAGCTGGCAGCGCACGCGTCAGGGTTTGGTAGAAGTGATGGTGGCAGTTAACCAGGCCAGGGAGTATGACCAGCCCGGAAGCATCAAAGACTTGATCATGGCAGGTGGGTTGGCCAACTACCAGTTCCTTAATCTGGTTATCTTCAATGACCAGGCCATTAGGCGCGGTCAGCTCATTTCCCGTCCAGACCGCCAATGGGTTCTTAATCCAGGTTTTCATGGTGCTTTCTCTTTTACGCTCAATCCGCACCCCTTGAGGATAATATTGCTGATAAAACTGGCAGTTTCATGTAAAAGATCAGCATCAAATTCGGCCTTGTTAAGAATAGCCAGTACCTGCGTCTGGAAGTCAGCATAGTGCTGGGTGCTAGCCCAGATCATGAATATCAGCTGATAAGGATCTGTGTCCTGCATCTTACCTGCTTTTATCCAGTTCTGAATGACGCCAGCGCGGGCTTTTACCCAGGGTCGCATTTGACTGCGAAGGTACCCTTGTAAATGGGGTGCTCCCTGAATAATTTCACTGGCAAATAGCTTTGAGGCGGCCGGGTCATCGTAGGATTGCTGGACTTTGGTACGGATAAAGTTATCCAGCGCTTCTGCCGGGTCGTCGTCAGCGCTGACGTTTTCGAAGGGTTGGTTCCAGGTGTCGATGATCTGGTCGAGTACGGCAAGATAGAGTCGCTGCTTGTTCTTAAAGTGGTAGTGGATATTGGCTTTTGGTAGGCCGGCTCTATCGGCAATCGCCTGCATTCTCGTACCTGAATAACCATGCAGGGCATATTCTTCTTTTGCTGCCGCTAGAATCTGTTGTTTCTGAGCTGTGCGGTTATAGCCGTTAGCCAAAGTCGAGAGATGCCTTAAATGTTTTTCTAACCAAATGGACAGCTAGTCCGTGGCTATTATAATGAATTAAATTATTGTTAATACTAGGAAAAATAGAATTATTTGTTAGAATATAACGAAACCTGACTAAATGGTCAATAAATTTAAAATGGATTTTAATAAAAACAGATGTTAATAAAAATACACCTTAATGAAGATAAACCTTAATGAAGATAGACCTCAATAATGTATTGATTGATGTTTCGGTTAATGAGCAATTGACGGTGCTGCAGTATTTGCGGGACCAGGGATTGACTGGCACCAAAGAAGGTTGTGCCTCCGGAGACTGTGGAGCCTGTACTGTTTTGGTTCAAGATAAGCCCGGTGAATCGGTACTTTTAGCGGTCAACAGTTGTATCACACCGTTGTTGCAATTAGCCGGCAAGCGATTGATCACGGTTGAAGGTTTAACTACTGAGCAGGAATTGCATCCTGTGCAACAGCAGATGATCGATAATCATGGGTCGCAATGTGGTTTCTGTACACCAGGCTTCGTTATGTCTTTAGCAGGGTGGACTGAAAATCGAGTTTTTAAGCAGCCAGGAATAGTCCCGGATAGTGAAGATGGTTTGCGAGCAGAGGTGATAGAGGCGATTTCTGGGAATCTCTGTCGATGTACTGGCTATCAGCCGATTATTGCAGCAGGTCTAGCAGCGGCTGTGGAAATGAACGCTGAGCAACATTCACGACTAAGCAAACCAATGCGCAACGGTTCCGATAGCCAATTTGATGATGGCTTGCCGGGTCCAGTCATAGTCGATGAAGCCGGGGTTGAAACACCGCTTATGCTTTGCCCAAAAGACCTGCCTGAATTGGATGCGAGTCTTAAGCAATTCCCGCAGGCCAGGATTTGTGCCGGTGGTACAGACCTGTTTTTGGAAAAGACCCAACAAGGTAATGCTCTGGAGTGCCTGGTCAGTACGCTCGACATTGCGGAACTGACGAGTTGCTCGATTTCAGCAGATGCTCTAGTGATAGGTGCGGCAGTCAGTTTCGCTAATATTGAACAGTTCTGCCAGGCAATTTGGCCAGACCTTGGTCGCCTGCTGGACAGATTCGGCTCGCCGCAGATTCGTAATCGTGGCACGCTTGGAGGAAATCTGGCTACAGCCTCGCCAATTGGCGATATGTTGCCAGTTCTAATGGTCATGAATGCGACCATTATTGCCCGCTCATACGCGGGCGTGGAAAGAAACATTGCCGTTGAAGGGTTTTTTTCAGGGTACCGCAATACAGTGCTTGCAGAAGGTGAGTACATCAAGGCAGTCAGTATTGGCCGGGCTGAATTCAATGGTTTCCGCCGATATTTTAAAAATAGCAAGCGAACCATGGATGATATCTCGACGGTTATGGGAGCCTTTTACATTGACGTTCAATCTTGCCAGGTTCGTGCAGCCAGAATAGCCTATGGCGGGCTTGCAGCAACACCGATCAGAATAAAAGCGGTAGAGGCATACCTGCAGGGAAAAGCAGTCGGTGAGATCGACATTGAAAGTGCAACGGCATTGCTGAAGTCGGCTATTAATCCGCTTTCAGATGTCAGGGCATCAGCTGATTATCGTTCAGAGGTAGCGGTTAATATGCTCGAAATTGCTCTCCGAGAGCAGGCTGGTGAAGTCATTCCTTCAGTTACGGCGTTGATCTGATGGTTAGCCACGCTACTGACAAATCTGCGAGTACTCCTGCCGGCGTGTCGGGTTCGCCCGGGCAGGCGCTGGCCCACGAATCTGCGTCGAAGCATGTGTCAGGAAAGGCTATGTATATCGATGACCTGCCTTTGCCTGCCAATACTGTATATGTCAGCACCGGCAAGTCTGCTATCGCTGCAGGCCGGTTAATCCGGCTTGACCTGGAGGCTGTGCGCAACTCCCCGGGTGTTATTGATACCTTGGTGTACTCAGATATTCCTGGTGATGCGGATGTATCACCGGTTTACGAAGGCGATCTGCTATTGGTTGACCAGGACATTAGTTTCCTTGGTCAGCCACTGTTTGCGGTCGCTGCCTGTAGTCAGGAGGAGGCGGAAGCAGCGGTGCGTGTAGCTGTAATCGAGTATGAGCCGATTGAGCCGATATTGACGGTCAGTCAGGCCATGGCTGGCCAGTCTTTCCTGCTGCCTTCGCGTTGTTTTCGTTTAAATGACCTTGAAACAGGCTTGCAGGAAAGTGAAGTTCAATTAAGCGGTGAGTTATACATTAAGGGCCAGGAACACTTTTACCTCGAAGGGCAGATCAGTGTGGCTATTCCCGTTGAGGATGGCGGAGTTGAAATATACACGTCCTCGCAGAATCCGAGTGAAATCCAGTCAGCTGCAGCCGGTGTTTTAGCAATTTCCAAGCACAGTGTGCAGGTTTCAGTGCGTCGTATGGGTGGGGCCTTCGGGGGTAAAGAGACCCAGGCAGCGCCGCTTGCCTGTATAGCGGCTTTGTTTGCTGTTCGTAATGGACGGGCCGCAAAATATAGGATGCCGCGCAAGGATGACATGATTCAAACCGGTAAAAGACACGATTTTCAAAGTCGTTATCAGGTCGGCTTTAAAACCTCAGGAGAATTAACCGGGACCAGGGTTTCGCTGGCGGCCTTGTGTGGATATTCGGCAGATCTTTCAGAGGGCATTGTCGATCGGGCTATGTTCCATGCGGACAATGCTTATTTTTTGAGTAATGCAGAGATAACGGGCTATCTGTGTAAGACCAACACGGTGTCAAATACAGCCTTTCGGGGATTCGGTGGGCCACAGGGCATGCTGGCAACGGAGGCCATGCTTGATGATATAGCCCGTCGAGTGAATAAGGACCCGCTTGATGTTCGGCTGGCTAATTTATATGGCGGCAGCAAACAGGAAACGCCTTATGGTCAGCAGATAAATGAATCGCCCGTGACGGACCTCGTTAAGCAGTTGGAACGGCAGTGTGATTATCGACGCAGACGATTGGAAGTATCGGAGTTTAATGCCAGGAGCAGCTATCAAATTAAAGGGTTGGCACTGACGCCTGTAAAATTTGGCATCTCATTTACGACCACTCATCTTAATCAGGCAGGCGCATTACTGCATATCTATACTGATGGCAGTATTCACCTCAGCCATGGTGGCACTGAAATGGGTCAGGGCCTTCATACCAAGGTAGCCCAATTGGTGGCAGGTTGCCTGGGTGTTAGTGTCGGGTCAATTAACATCGGGGCATCTAGAACAGATAAGGTTCCTAATACGTCGCCGACAGCCGCGTCGGCGGGTACCGATCTAAATGGTCTGGCCGCAGTAGATGCCGCAGAAAAGCTTAAGCGGCGCCTGGCAACTTTCGCCAGGGATTATTATTCATCTGATGTGATGGATATCTGTGACGATAGAGTGCAGCTAGCCGAGACAAGCATACCTTTTGCTAGTTTTATCAATGAAGCCTATATGCAGCGGGTTTCACTGTCAGCTACTGGCTATTACAAGACGCCCGATATTCATTTTGACAAGGCCAAGGGTAAAGGCGCGCCTTTTTACTACTTTGCCTATGGCGCAGCTTGCTCCGAGGTGCTGGTGGATAAGTTAACTGGCGAGTACAAGATCACGCGTGTTGACATCCTCCACGATGTTGGCAGGTCGATCAACCCAGCAGTGGACATTGGTCAAATTGAAGGCGGTTTTATTCAGGGTATGGGGTGGCTAACCACTGAAGAGCTGTTGTGGGATGGGACCGGTCGACTAATTTCAAATAGTCCCTCAAATTACAAGATTCCGACCGCTTTTGATGTGCCAGAGCAGTTTAATGTAAACCTGTATGATGCTGACAATCCGAAACCGACCGCCTATCGGTCCAAGGCTGTAGGCGAACCTCCATTGATGCTGGCGATATCAGTCTGGTGTGCATTGCGGGATGCCTGCGCAAGCCTCGCGGGCTATTCGTTTAGCCCACCGCTGGCGGTGCCGGCAACCCCGGAACAAGTCTACTGGTCGATGCAGAAAGCCCGAACTCATGCTATGAGAAGTGAGGTGAAAAATGACGATTAGCTGGCAACAGGCCGTTCATCAATGTCATCAACAGGGCCAGGCGTTTGCAGTAGCAACGATCTTGACAACGGCAGGTTCAACACCCCGAGACGGGGGTAGTAAAATGATTATTACCAGTGAAGCATCTCATGATAGCGTGGGTGGAGGGCGTCTCGAATTGCTGGTATTGAAGCGGGCTCGTGAATTATTGGCTACAGGCGTGCAAGCTCAACTGGTAGAGCATTTTCCTTTGGCGGGTAAAGCGCAGCAGTGCTGTGGCGGCAGTGTCAGTGTTTTACTTGAAGTCTTTCCGGAAGCAAATCTGCGGATAGCATTGTTCGGAGCAGGGCACGTTGGCCAGGCTTTGGTTTCTATCCTGGCTGGTTGTGATGCACGTATTGACTGGATTGATTCTCGACAGGATATGTTTCCTGCGTTGCTGCCTGCAAATGCCGCCGTACATGTGAGCCAGAACCCGGTAGAAATGGCCAGCTTGTTGACCCGGGACCAGATAGCTGTGATCGTCACTCACGATCACCAGTTGGATTATCAATTAGTCCGGACCTTACTGGATGAAACGGAAGTTCCGTATATAGGTTTAATTGGTTCAAAGACCAAGGCTGAGCGATTCCGAACCAGGTTGGTTAAGGACAACTTACCGCAGGGCGAATGGGATCGATGCCACTGTCCGGTAGGGCTGGCTTCGATCCCTGGCAAGCTGCCGATGGAAGTCGCTGTGTCCATAGCTGCAGAGATCCTTGCGTTAGCTCCGGCTGCTGCCAGATCGTCGGTAAGCTGGAAGGCCATTAAGAAGGTATTGAGAGAGCCATGACTTTAAAAATGTTTAATGCGCTGTCCAGTGAAATTGCCCTGGGAAGCTTGCTTGAGTGTTGCCATTCCAGAGTCTGGGCTGAGCGCCTGTTGGCGCACAGACCGTTTAAAAGTTTACAGGAGCTGAATACGCTGGCTTCACAAGTTTGGTTTTCTGTGCAGGAGCCCGACTGGCTTGAAGCATTTTCAGCCCACCCGAGAATTGGCGATGTAGCAGTGTTGAGGGAAAAGTTTTCCGTCACCGCTTCGTTGGAACAGGGTCAGATTGAGGAGGCAAGCGATGCCATTTTGTTCCAGTTGGCAGACCTGAATCAAGCCTATCTGGATAAGTTCGGCTTTATTTTTATTGTTTTTGCGACCGGCAAGTCTGCTGCTACCATGCTGGCGTTATTACAGGAACGCTTACCCAACAGTCGGTCACTGGAACTTGAAAATAATACTTTAGAACAAGACAAAATTACGACTTTAAGAATTAGCAGACTTTTTCCCGAAGAAGAGAATATCGGCTAATGTCCGATGACCATAGGTTTATCTGGTAGTACCAGCGATTGAACCAAAAGCGTATGACCAATAGGATGCCCACATGAGCAACGACCCGATAACAACCCATATCCTGGATCTGGTGACCGGCCGACCGGCGATTGGTGTGAGCATTAAATTGTTCGAAGCTGAGCAGTATTTGGCCTCGGGTGTCACTGATGTGGATGGTCGGTTAGCCAATTGGTCCGGTTCAGTTGAACTTAAATCGTCTGTTTATAAGCTGGTATTTTCTGTAGGGGATTATTTTCGGGACCAGGGACACGAACCTTTTTATGAGGATATCGCGATTGCATTCAGGGCCAGTGACCTTGAGGATCACTATCATGTGCCACTATTGCTGAGTCGTTATGGATACTCAACCTATCGGGGAAGCTAGGCCATGAGCCAACGATTCGTTAGAGCCAGGGCGCTGCATTTCCCAGAGCTGACCTGCTCAGGGTTCGATTATTCTGAGGATGCAGTTCTGCATATAGAAAATGGTTATATAAAGCGCTTTGCTCCAGCACGGTCGTTCTTTAGTGACGGCTTGGAACCGGATGTCTGTGAGCATTATCCGAATATGCTGTTAATGCCGGGCCTGATTGACGCCCACGTGCACTTTCCCCAGGTTGAAATTATCGCATCTTTTGGAGACCAGTTACTGGATTGGTTGGAACATTACACTTTCCCAGCTGAAGCAAAGTTTGCAGATCAACAGTATGCGCGAGCAGCAGCGGCGGAATTTATTGAACTGCTGGTAGCTCACGGTACCACTACCGCTTTCACGTATGCTACCAGTCATTGTCATTCTGCCGATGCGCTGTTTGAGGCAGCCTTCGCTCGTTCTATGCGACTGGTCGCTGGTAAGGTCCTCATGGACAGGAACGCACCAGAAAACATTCTTGATACCGTGGCAACGGGTCAGGCGGATAGTGAGTACCTGATTAAAAAATGGCATGGCCAGGGCCGTCTTGGCTACGCTGTCACCCCCCGGTTTGCAGGTACCTCCAGTGACCAGCAGTTGCAGAGTGCAGCTGAGTTGTTTGCTCGATATCCAGATACCTGGGTGCAGACGCATCTTTCTGAAAACCTGGCTGAGTTAGCCTGGTTGCAGTCTATTGTTGATGATTTTAAGGACTATTTTTCGATTTATGAACAGGCAGGTCTAGCCACGCAACGATCTGTATTTGGTCATTGCATCCATTTAAGTGATCGTGAACTGTCGCGGCTTAAAGAGACCGGCGGGATAGCTGCTTTTTGCCCCAGTTCGAACCTCTTTTTAGGCAGTGGGTTATTTCCTCTGCAGGCGATCAGGGGCGAAGGAATACCCGTTGCCATTGGTACGGATGTCGGTGCCGGTACTAGCCTGTCGATGCTGAGCACTCTGGGAGATGCCTATCGGGTATGCCAGTTACAGAATTTTGCATTGGATCCGCTTGAGGCGTTTTATATGGCGACCCTGGGGAATGCCCATGCACTCCACTTGAGTGACAGAATAGGGAACTTCTGCGCTGGTAAAGAGGCTGATTTCATACTCTTGAATCCTGCGCGTAACGCCTTGGTAGCCAAGCGGATTAAGACGAGTAAACATATTCGGGATGAGCTCTTTTGCTACATGATGATGGGTGATGACCGGCTGGTCGAACAGACCACACTGCTGGGTGATATTCAGTTTCAGCGAGGCGCCGGTTAATGGAAGCGTACTTAATTGAATGGCTTGAGTTGATATTCAGATGGTTACATCTGCTCGCAGGCATTGCCTGGGTTGGCGCTTCCTTTCACTTTGTGTTCGTCGATAACGCGCTGGAGCCGGTTCCAGCTGAAGAAGCTAAAACTGGTTTAAAAGGTCACTTTTGGGCTATTCATGGCGGTGGGGTTTATCGTTTTTCAAAGTATCGATTAGCACCTGATCGATGGCCAGATAATCTGCACTGGTCGAAATGGGAAGCATATACAACCTGGCTGACCGGGACCGTTCTCATGGTGCTGGTTTATTATTATCAGAGCCAGGTATATCTCATCGGAACTGGCAAGTGGTTACAGGACCCACATTCAGCCGTAGCCGCCAGCTTGATGTTTGTGGTCACTGCTGTGGCAGTTTATGAAATCCTGATCAGGGGACCTTTGCGCCACTATCCAATGGTTTTTGCATTCATTATGGGAGGCTTGGTGTTGCTGCTGAGTTGGTTGGCGGTGCAGATATTTGCTGACCGGGCCGCCTTTATTCATGTCGGTGTTGTGCTGGGTAGTATCATGGCAGGGAACGTGTTTTTTGGCATCATACCGGCCCAGAAGCAGTTCGTTGCGGCTGTGCAGGCAGGCAGGGAGCCGGATCAAGCGGTTGCCACAGCAGCCAAACAGCGCTCGTTTTTTAATAATTACTTCACGCTGCCCGTGTTGTTCTGCATGATTGGTCACCATTATCCATTTTTATATGGACATGCAATGAACTGGTTAGCCCTGTTTGTGATCATGCTGGCAGGAGCTCTGGGCAGGCATTATTTCAACCGTCGACATCACGGTGAGAATCGTTTCGAATACCTGATAGGGGCAGCGGTTTTAGGCTTGTGTGTAATCCTCGCATTGACGGATCAAAAATTCATTTCGGGCGAGCAAAAAACAGATCAGAGCGATGTTGCCGTGCCGGCGGAGGTGTCTATTGATGATGACCATATCGAGCAGTTACTGGATGTTCATTGCGCAAACTGTCACGCTCAGGATCCTACTGTCGCAGGTTTTGTGTCGCCAGCCGGAGGGTTGGTCTTTGAAACCCTAGATCAGCTCAGACAGTCTCGTCGGACAGCTTTTATCGCGCTGACTACAGGTTACATGCCGCTTGGGAATCTTACCGCGTTGAGTAGCCAAGACCGGCAGCTACTGCTGGAGTGGCTGCGCTTACAGGAGGCTGAGTGATGATTTCTAAAGTTGACCTAGAAAACCTGAACTCGTTCACTCCAGAAAAACTGCAAATGGCTGTGGCGAAGGTTCATGATTCTCTTAGTCAGAATGGTTTTATGTTGTTAAGCAATGTCGGAGTCGACCAGGCACTGCTGGCACGGGTGTTTGAGCAGAGCCGGCTGTTCTTCTCCAGGACGGGCGATGAAAAAGAAAATTTTCTGTATGGTAGTGCAGCAGAAAATTTTGGTTACCAGGGTCTCGAAAAGGAATCATTGGATCCTTCTTCACCCAGGCCAGATTTTAAAGAGACCTTCACCATGAGAAACCTGCGCGGTCGCGGCGATCAGGATGGTAAATGGCCAAGTAGTACTTTCAGGCAGGTCATGGTCGAATTCTATGATAATTGTTTTCAGGCCGTTGCTCTGCTGCAGAGATTACTGGCCAGCAAAGCCGGGGTCGAAGCGGAGTTCTTTCACGATCTGCACTCTGGGGAAAATGTCACTTTACGATTGCTGCATTATCCAGCCATGCCGATTGAATCAGAAGGGCTGCATCAATGGGGTGCCGGTGCCCATACCGATTATGGAATGCTAACGCTACTTTTTCAGGATCGGATCGCTGGACTTCAAGTCCTTGATAGGAGCGATCACTGGTTGGAGGTCGTGACTGAGCCTGGTGAAGTCGTCGTGAATACTGGCGACTTGATGGAGCGCTGGTCAAATGGACAATACCCATCAACGCTGCATCGGGTGAAATGTAAGCCTAACCAGGAGCGTTATTCTATTGCTTTCTTCTCGGACCCTGATAGTGAGACCGAAATAGACGTGTTACCGGCGTTCCTGGAAAAAGGCAGCGAGACCAGATATCCGCCCATTAAAGCCGGCGAGCACATCCAGCGCAAGTTAGAAGCTACCCATCGCTGATTCAGATCGGGCGCTTGCTGTTGATTTGGGCGATTTGCTACCGCCGTTGCTATCCTTAATGAGTAGAAAGCTTGCCGGCTAGATTTATCTGGTGGCTGGAGGCAGCAGGATATCGGCTATTTCCGGCTTGCCTTCGCGAATTTCCTGTTCAGTTAAGCCATCGAGTTCATGCGGGAATACCAGCCACTGGTCTGTCTTGTGAATAAAGTAATCTGGCACTAGGTCCGTTACATTCTTGGTTGGTTTAAACCAGGGACAGGCTATTCGGATCGTTTCCGGCAGGTTTCTTCTGGATTTTATTTTTAACTCCTTAAGAATAGCAGCGATACTGCGCCCGGAATCAAATACGTCATCGACTATTAGCAGTTCATCATGACTGTTTACATTTTCTATGATGTATTGCAAGCCGTGTACGCGGACATTTTTATCCTGGTCATCGATACCACGATAGCTGGAGGTTCGAATTGCAATATGATCAGTTTTAATACCCTTGTAGTCCAGGTATTCCTGTACAGCAATTCCTACAGGTGCACCGCCTCGCCAAACACCGACGATAAAATGAGGTCGGAAGTTGCTCGCCAGAATTTTTTCAGCGAGCAGGAATGAATCTTTCAGCAGTGCTTCTGCCGTAATAAAATGTTTTTTCATGGCGTGCACCATAGCATTGCAATACGAGTCTGTCATGACTGTGTACTATCGTGAAATCCTGTTATCGTATCAGGTGCTCAGACACCCCGCCTAAGTCGGGATTAAAAAATACGGGAACAATGCCAATGGAAGCGGTCAGAAAATATTTTGCGATTTCTCAAAGGCACTCAAGCCCGCGCACAGAAGCCATTGCAGGCTTAACGACCTTTCTGGCCATGGTCTATATAACCATAGTCAATCCGTCAATCCTCGCTGATGCGGGAATGGATTTTGGCGCTGTGTTCGTTGTTACCTGTCTGGCTGCAGCAATTGGTTCAGTCCTCATGGGGGTTCTTGGTGGGTATCCCATTGCCTTGGCTCCAGGCATGGGTCAAAACGCTTTTTTTTCTTATGTCATTGTTTTGGGAATGGGTTATCCCTGGCAGACGGCGCTAGGAGCGGTGTTTATTTCGGGCATAATCTTTGTCTTCATCAGTATCTTACCGATCCGGGAATGGCTCATAAATGCCATTCCAGTTAATTTGAAGTATGGAATTTCTGCTGGAATCGGCTTGTTCCTTGGGTTTATCGCGCTGAAGAATGCAGGCTTAGTTGTCGACAACCCCGCCACGTTTGTAAGTTTAGGGGACTTGAGCCAGGCGGGACCGCTTATTGCGTTGGCCGGGTTTGTGCTAATCGTCACGCTGAGTTCAAAAAAAGTCACTGGTGCTATTATTATTGGCATTGCCTTTGCGGCTGTTCTTGGCTGGGTTACCGGCTCCGCTGAATTTCATGGCCTGGTTTCGGCACCGCCCTCTGTTGAACCGGTATTGTTACAATTAGATATCATGGCTGCGCTACAGTTCTCCATGCTACCTATAATTCTGTCTTTATTGCTGGTTGATGTGTTTGACACAGCAGGTACCTTGGTCGGTGTTGCCAATAGAGCAGGGTTAACCGATGGTAATGGTAAATTACCGCGGCTAGGACCGGCGCTATTAGCTGACTCCGGAGCGACGGTTGTCGGAGCAGTCCTGGGTACTTCTTCTACCACGAGCTATATAGAGAGTGCTTCCGGCGTGGAATCAGGTGGACGAACAGGTCTGACCTCAGTCACGGTGGGGCTATTGTTTCTGTTATGTATATTTTTTGCACCGCTGGCAAAAAGTATCCCGGCCTTTGCAACGGCATCGGCTCTTCTGTTTGTGGCCTGTCTTATGATAAGCAGCCTGACGGAGTTAGATTGGCAGGATCAGACCGAATATATTCCTGCTGTAACGGGTGCTCTGGCCATGCCACTGGTATTTTCGATCGCTGATGGCATTGGCCTGGCCTTTATCACCTACTGCCTGATAAAAATTCTCACCGGGAAGTTTGTCAGGAGTGATATGGCTTCGCTTTTCATAGCACTGGTATTTGTAGGTAAGTTCTTACTGCTTTAGCGGTATGCCGGCCGATTAGGTCGAGTTAACTGTTTCGATTAAATTGAATTCAATCGGTTTAAATTGAATTCGGCTGGATTGAATTCAATAAGTTTAAATTGAATTCAATCGGTT
>Ga0233433_10001692_pt1 | contig 20469 bp, 13 predicted proteins | sample SI_122_August201_5_FD_179868 | JGI IMG/M metagenome (GOLD analysis project Ga0233433, IMG submission 179868) | Seawater microbial communities from Saanich Inlet, British Columbia, Canada - SI_122_August2016_100_MG | ecosystem: Environmental > Aquatic > Marine > Inlet | place: Canada: British...
ATTAAATAAATTTATAAATGGTGTCATATCACTTGTATCATTATTCATTTTACAAAAAATAAATTATTATTTTTATAGCATAATTAATTTATATATCTATAATGATATTATGTTTAAACCGCATAAATATAAGTATAATATTTAAAAAAAAAATAATATTAAAAAAAAAATAAAAAATAATATTAAAAAAAAAATATTAATAATAAAAAAGTAAAAAATGTATTACTTTATTTATTATAATAATAATCTTTTTTATTACTTAATAAATACATTAAACTAATAAATTTACCTAGTAAAGCACGCTCGTTTGTTTTTAAAGGAAAATTATTATATCTAACCCATTTCATTAATAGTTCAAATAATTTAACACAATAATCATAATGATAATAATTATCATCTATTTTATAAGTTAGCCATTTCATACAATATTTTTTATTATAAATATTAATGTGTCTAGGTTGAATACAAAAATCAGGATTGTATAATACAGTATCTGTATTGTATATATTATCTATATTATTTACAATAGTAGTATTTGTTGATACATTATAGGTTTTTTCAATAGTGTGTTTATATCTATTTTGTTTATCTTCTTTTAATTTTTTTTTATAATTATACTCATCAATTAATTCTTTTTGTTTATTTTCTTCATTACTTAAAGTTTTAGTATGGTCTATATTAGTTTCATTTATTTCTTTATTCTGTTTTTCAGTATTAACTTTACTTATAATCGAACTGTAAGACATTTTTATATAGTATTAATAATTTAGAATTACCTATAAGCCATTTATTAACATTATAGTATAAAATAGATTAAAAAAATATGAAAAAAACGGATATAACTAAGTTTTTAGAAAAAACTTAACTAAAACTAAGTTTAAAAAAATTAACTATAAATAAAAATAGTTTTCTAATTCTGGTAGCCTTTAGGCTACCTAGCGTTTAGTTAAGTTTTGGTAAAACTAAGTTTTTAGGAAAAACTTAACTAAAACTAAGTTTAAAACTTAAAAATTTAGTTTGTAAAAGCCAAACCCGCCATACCACTCATAATACGTAATACATTATAATTAGTAGCATAAATACGACATTTTGCTGTATCAGCACTAGCATCGTGTTTTACATAAGTGCTTGCTGTAATTGTTAATAATAACTGACCTATATCAATTCTTGAAAAATTACACGTACCACTTGGTTGATGTTCTTCAGGTTTAAAAGCAAATGAATATACATTAATACCAATAGCGGGACAATTTTCGTGGCATTCTTGAGGTATAACGGTATTAAAATAACGTCCTTCTCTTTGTGATAAACGGTCGTGCCCATTTAATTGTAATTTTGCCAAAGATGTTGGATTTTCTCCAGAATCAAAAACTGGTAATCTAGAATTCCAAGCCTGCGATGACACATTAGATGTTGTTCCAAATAAATCATCAAAATTTAAAGCCGAAATATTCGTTCCTGCCTCACCATATTTACCAGCAGTTGCTACACTTCCATTAGCAGTTCCACTTAAAGGCATACTAGAATACCAATTACCTACATTAAAAGCAGCAGTTCCAATACCACCACCCAATGGGTCTTGTGGAGTTCCTGAAAAATAAGTATAATCAATAGCATCTGTAAAATTAAACCATTGTTTACCACCATAATTATTCATTGTTGTTGTATCTATTAAACTATCTTTTTGTATAGTCCATATCACTTCTTTTACTGGATGATTAAAAGCCATTTTTAATTGTTCTACTGTGCTACTTACTGGCATATCACCATTATATTGTAATTGTTCAATTAAATATTCATGACTTGCTTGGGCGAACCTCCGTCTTTCATCTGTATCTAAATAAATATAATCTACCCATAAACTTACATCTGTTAAATCACCAGGAACTCGTGCTGTTCCAGAAGACCAATAACAATCTTCTACATTGGCTAATTGTAAATTTAATTTAATATCGTGATATTGTAAGGCAATTAAAGGTAAAGCAAGTCCAACATTACGATTAAACCAAAAACGTAAAGGCACATATAGAGTAATTGCTTTGGTAGCATCTGTAGATGATTGAACTAATTTAGGAACATTTCCAACCATAGTAGAATAACCTGCTTGATGTCCTGATGTTTGTGTCAATTCATTCCAAATATGTAACCAATGACCATAATGTTTATCTATTTTTTGACCTCCTATTTCTATTTCGGCTTGTTGAACTATAATATGTCCTAACCAATTTAACCAACGAAATTGGTCGGTTCCATTCGCAGAAACACTAGGTAAAGTAATTGTAATATACATTCTATGTAATAAATCACCATTACGTGCTATTGTTGCTGAAACACTTTTACCCCAATTTGCGATACCATTAAAAACTTGTTGAATAGGTTCTACTGAAAAATTTGTATGTCTTCTATAAACTACTTTAAAAAATGTTATTTGTGGATTTCCTGTTAAATATACATCTTGAGAACCATACGCAACTAATTGCATTAATCCTCCTCCCATTTTTATTTATGTTTATTTATGTTTATTTATTTATGTTTATTTATGTTTATTTATTTTATTATTTATTATTCAAACAATTTATTTAAATAAATAGGTTATAACTACTTTTTAAAAAGATATTATTTATACTTAATAAACTATATTATTTTTTATATTTAAAAATTGTTAAATAAAAAATTGATTTTTAATTATAAATTATGATTTATTATAAAATACATTTTAAATTTATAATCTAAAGTTTCAAATTATTTAAGGTTTAACACAAATTTCATTCAAAAATGGATAACTCTATTACTAATGAACATAAAATTCAAAAAGAACAAAAAGTTGATAAAGACAACAAAGACCCTATTTATACTAATAAAATTAGCGAAGAAGAATATAATAAACAAAAAGATGATTATACACAAAAGGCTTTAAAAGAATTGAGCGAACAAATGAAAACATTTGAAAAACCTAAAGAGAATAAAGAAGAAAATAAAAAAAGTAAATCAGCATTTAATATTATTAATACTAATAAAAAAATTAATACAGATATTATAAAAATTAATACTGATAAAAAAATTAATAATAATGATAGTGTTGATGATGATGATGATAATGATAATGATGATGATGATAATAATGGTAATGATGGAAGCGAAAGCGATTATGATACTAATTTAGATAATACGAAAGCATCTATTAATTTAATCGTTCAACACGTTGAAAATAAGCAAAAGAAGCGTAAAGTATCTCATCAACAATTTAAAAATCAAGATACATCAATGAGTGATAGTATTTACGCACAACACGAAGTTGATATGCGAACAATTCAATTACTTAAAGATAAAATGAATGAATTAAAGATTGAAAATGCTGATTTGGATTCTAAAAAACATTATTTGACACTTGATTTGAATAATGCTCAATGTGAAGTTAATGATTTAAAAAAACAAGTTTCTTATTTAAAAGACCAATTAATTAGTCATAAACAATTTATTAAACAAATGAAAAAATATGATGATGATTTTGCGAAAATGTTAAAATCAGTTGTTATTGTCGTTACAATTTTACTTTTACTTTTATATTTATATTAAATTTGTAGCATTTAAAATTTTACATAAAATTGTAATTAATAACTAATTCTATGTATTAAAAAAAAATAATAAAACTATACATTTTAAATTTTTATTTTTTTTATTTATAGTTTTTTATTAATAAATATATAAAAATAAATATATAAAAATAAAATAAATCTATAAATAATAATAACGTAATTAAATAAATAATAAATAACTCTATAAATAATAAATAACTCTATAAATAATAAATAACTCTATAAATAATAAATAACGTAATTAAATAATAAAGTAATTAAATAATAAAGTAATATACTAATAAATTAATAAACTAAATATAAAATGAATTTAGAAACAGACACGTGGAATGTTATTAATTCCTATTTTAAACATACACCTAATCCTTTAGTAAGACATCATATAGACAGTTATAATGATTTCATACAATATAAAATTCCTCTTATATTTCAAAATTTAACAAAAAATCCACCATTCGTTTTAATAGATGCTAATGATAATACTATTATATATGAAATAAAAATTTATTATGGTGGTAAAAACAGTAATAAATATTCATTTAAAAAACCAACAATTAAATCATTTCCTTCAGGAGAAATAAGACAACTTTTTCCTAATGAAGCAAGACTTAAAAATATGACCTATGGTTGTGATTTTTTTTATTCAATAGATATTGAATATACTATAAAAAAAGACGGGAAATCAATAGAAGGATTTGAAAAGGTGCTTATGACTGATGAACCATTTTTAAATAATATATATTTAGGTAATATTCCTATTATGTTAAAATCAGATTTATGTGTTTTAAAAGGACATCACGATGAATTATTAACACAAATGGGAGAAGATCCTTATGATTTAGGAGGGTATTTTATTATTGATGGAGCAGAAAAAACAATTGTATCACAAGAACGTAAGGCTGAAAATATTATATTTTTAGAAACGCTTCCTATTCCTAAAGAACTAAATCAAATACCTAAATATACACATAGAGCCGAAATTAAATGCGTAAGTGATGAAGCATTTGCTCGTGCTAGAACTGTTAAAGTTGAAATTGAAAAAAAAGGCACAATTACAGTAAGATTAGGTCAAAGCACTCCTTTCTTATTACCTAATAAAAATCGCGATATCCCCCTATTTATTATGTTTAGAGCATTAGGTGTAGAAACAGATAAACAAATTTTAGAATATATTGTTGGAGACATTGATAATGATGATATACTTACCAATCAATTATTAGAATTACTACGCCCTAGTATCCTTGATGAATTTATTTTAGAAGAAGAAATTTATAATAAAGAAAGTGCTGAATTGTATTTAACAAAATTTTCAAAAAAAACAACGGATAAAGATACTAAAGATGAAAGTACTACATTAAATTTAGGAGAAACACGTAATAAATTTCCTAAATTAAGTTATTTATATAATGATTTAAAAGATGTATTTTTTCCTCATATTGCCGAATTAGGTAATTTAAATAAAAATAAAGCCTATTATTTAGGTTATGTAACAAGAAAACTCCTTTTATTACGTTTAGGCATTGAAAAAGATACTGACCGTGATAATTTTGCCAATAAACGTATAGATTTATCAGGGTTTTTAATGTCTACTTTATTTCGTGATGCTTTTGAACAAGTTCATTATAATGCTAGAGTTAGAGTAAATGAAACATATACGTTTAATCATACTGAATTTAGCGGGGAAGATATTTTAAAAATTATTAATGAATCTAATATTGATAAGATTTATAGTATTGAAAAATTTAATAAACATTTTAATGGACAACTTAAAATAGGAAACATTGGTCAAAAAAAAGGTGTTGTTCAACAATTAGATAGATTAACACGTAATTTAACTATTGCTCATCTTAGAAGAATAATTGATAATATTGGTGATAGTGGTAAAGTATCTATATCAAGACGCAGATTACACGCTACTCAATATGGTTGTGTATGTCCATCAGATACACCAGAAGGACAAAAAGTAGGTTTAAATAAAGGTCTTGCTATTATAGCACATATCACATTTGGGTCTAAATCTAGACCTATTATAAATTTTTGTATAAAAAATGGCGTAGAATTATTAGATGATTTTTTACCAAAGGAATTAATAAAATTAACTAAAGTAATAATAAATGGACAATGGATTGGATGTCATCGTAATCCCGAACTATTTTTAATGTTATTTAAATCCTATAGAAGAAATGGATTAATAAATATTTTTAATAGTATTTCTTGGGAAAGAAGTAATAATGAAATAAAAATATTCACTGATGGAGGACGTTTTATAAGACCTTTATACATCATTGAAAAAAATAATATATTATTACAACCTCATCATATTACTAAATTAAAAGAAGAAACAGTTATATTTAACGATTTTTTAACTGGTTTTGGAAAAAGGAAAGAAGAATATGATTTTTATAGCAATGATGTAAAAGATATTACTCATATTGGAGTAGATAATCAAACAAGTATGACTACAATGGATACTATTAAAAAATTAAAAGAAACACAGGGTATTATTGAATATATTGATTCTGAAGAATTTAACACAACTTTATTATCTATTGGTTTTAATATTGCTCATACATCTTTACAAAAATATACACACGTTGAATTACATCCTAGTATGATACTTAGTTTTAATGTTCATTTATTACCATTTATGCAATATAGTCCTGGACCTCGTGTTATTTTTTCAAGTAAGCAAGTAAAACAAGGTATATCAACTTATGCTATGAATTTTAATAATCGCATTGATAATGCTTCCTATATTCTTAATTATCCTGAAAAACCTTTAATAACAACAAGATTTAATAATACAATTGGTAATGAGAAATTAAGTAATGGTCAAAATGTTTTTATTGCCGTTATTAAATATAATTACAATCAAGAAGATGCTATGGTAGCAAATCAATCTTCTATGGATATGGGATTATTTGGAACAAGTCATTATAAGCGTTATGCTGATAATGAACTTATTGACCACGAAACTGGCGAAGAACATCATTTATATAATCCAATGTATAAAAGTGAAATAGATACTTATCCTACAGATGAACAATTAAAACCAAATAATAATGAAACTATCTACAACCATTTAGATAAATATGGATTACCTAAATTAGGCACTTATTTAAAAGAAGATGATATTGTGATTGGAAAATATATGAAAGGAAAAGGCGAACGTAATAAAGATGTATATAAAGATATGTCAACAAAAGTAAAACCTGATAATGTAGGTAGTTTAATAGACCACGTTTATACTTGTCAAACTAATAGTAATGGTGATAGAATGGTAAAAGTAAGAACGTGTCAATTTAGAAAACCAGTAATGGGAGATAAATTTGCTTCTCGTAATGCTCAAAAAGGAACTTTTGGATTACTAATGAAAAAAGAAGATATGCCTTATACTGAAGATGGAATTACACCTGATATTTTATTAGATCCTTTTAGTTATCCATCTCGTATGACTGTTCCTCAATTTATTGAAATCTTATTTGGTAATTTAGCAGCAGATTTAGGATTTCAAGGCTTATATACGCCTTTTGAAACTATAAATACAGAACAAATTAATGATATTCTAGAAACTAAATTAGGATTATTATCTATGGGAGAACGCACGTTATATAATGGTCTTACTGGAGAACAAATGATGGTATCCGTATTTAGTGGTCCTATTTTTTATGAACGCTTAAAATATATGGTAGATGATAAAATAAATCATCGTACATCAGGAACAAGAACTGTTAAAGAAGGTATTCCTAAACCTAGTGGATTATATAATACATCAAGACAACCCGTAGCAGGGCGTGCTAGAGGTGGAGGTTTAAGATTGGGTGAAATGGAACGCGACGCACTACTTTCTCACGGTATATGGGGATTTTTAAAAGAAAGTTATGTTGAAAAAAGTGATAAATTTATGATTCAAGTCAGTAAAACAACAGGTGAAATTACAATTAGTAATCCAGAGAAAAATTTATTTTATGATAATATTAAAGATGGTATAACATCATATCAAGTTGATGATAATACAAGTTATAATAATATTACTCAAGATAAAATTAAAGGTGTTAATTTATATAATCAAAAAACTGTTGATTTTGTAAATTTAATAGTTCCTTATACATTTAAATTATTAATACAAGAACTACAAGGTTTAGGTATGAGTGTAAAATTAGATGTATATACATTATTTAAATTACACAATAAAAATGATAATGATACAGAAGAAAATAATATTATTGAAATGACAGAAGAAGATATTGATACAATATTAAATATAAATAATGATGATGAAGAAGATGATGAAGATGCAGAAAATGAAGAAGACGAAGATGAAGAAAATGAAAACGACGATAATGAAAATGAAGAAAATGAAGTATTAAATGGAGGCACTAAAAGCGAAGACGAAAATGATGATAATGATAATGACGATGAAAAAATAAATGGTGAAGATGATGAAAATGAAGATAATGAAGATGATAAAAATGAAGAACTTATGAGTACTAATAATTCATTACAAGGTGGTAATGGCAATTTTAATAATAATAATAATAATAATATAAATAATGAACATTATGAAAATAATAGTGATAGTGATAATGAAAATAATAATGAAGTATTAAATAATTCTATGAATGGTGGTTTAAATCAAAATTTTCAAAGAGCAAATTTAAATCCTAATATAAATACACAATCACATAATCCTAATCAAATTAATCCTAATCAAATTAATCCTAATCAAATTAATCCTAATCAAAATTTAATAGGAGGTGGAACAAGAGAACAATTTGAAATAAAAGAAGATGAAGATGTAAAAACAATAGAAGAATTAAATAATAATTTATTAGGGATACAAAATGGTGGTGAATTAGACCATATTAATAATGCTAAACAACAAGGTATTAATAATATGATGTCTTCTCAAAACGATCCACAATTACAATCACCTACAACTCAAAATCATCATCAAGGCTTAAATATGACTTTTGGAACTCAAAATGGAGGTATGCAACAACCACAACGCCAACAACCACACCCACACCAACAACCACAACAAAATCAACAACTCACACAACAACACCAACAACAACAAAATCCTAACTATTCAGGAGGTAATGTTCAACAACAAAATTCAAACCAAGTAAATTTTGACACAAATATTAAAGTTGTTGAAATAGATTCTAGTAAGAATGATGGTTATTTATATGGTAATAATAAAAATCTAGACCCATTTAAAAATTAAACATAAAAAACTAGACCCATTTAAAAATTAAACATAAAAAATAGATTAAAAATATATTTAAAAAATATTAATTATATAGTAAATATAAAAATTGAATTTAGAAAATATTTATTATATTAATATAATATATGAATTATTTGTAAGTTTATAATATAATAAGTTATTAAACATATTAAATTATATTAAACTAAATTATATTAAACTATCTCTATTAAACTATCTCTATTAAACTATCTCTATTAAACTATCTCTATTAAACTATCTCTATTAAACTATCTCTATTAAACTATATATATTAAATAATTAATTATAAAATTAAAAATGAGTAATGAACAAGATAAACTGTCGTCTTTAATTGTAGATATTTATAAATCAAGAAAGCATTTATTAGAGATGTTGGAAGATAGAGGGTATAATGTGGAACATCTTAATAATTATACTAGTGAAGAAATAAGTATAATGGCTAGAGAGCATTTAAATAATAAATTTCATATGAGCGAAGAGATAGGTCCGCTTGATATATTGCTTGAAAAAAAAAATAGTAGTTCTTTAACTGAGAAAATTTATGTTAAATATAAACTTGAAAATAAGTTTAAAGGAACAACACAAATAAAAGAGCAAATAGTTAATATTTATGATAAATATATTACAAAAAAAGATACACTTGTAATTATAAATAATAATAAACTATTAATGTCTGTTGGAGCAAAATACAAACCAGAAGAAGATTTTGTAAATGATTTATATACTACAAAAAATTATTTTATACAAGTATTTGGTATAGAAAACTTTAAATTTAATATTAGTCATCACAATACGGTTCCTAAACATCGTGTATTATCTAATGAAGAAGCAAAAAATATTAAAAATTGTAATATTAAACAACTTCCTACTATAAAAAGAGACGACCCTATGGCTAAATATATTGGATTACGTCTTAATCAAGTCTGTGAAATTACTAGAAATAATATAACTACAGGTTCAAGTATTCTTTATCGTATTTGCGAACATTAATTTATATATTTGTATTTTGTATAAATTTTTAGTATTATTTTATTAATTATTATTTTTTATCTTATTAATTATTATTTTTTATCTTATTAATTATTATTTTTTATCTTATTAATTATTATTTTTTATCTTATTAATTATTATTTTTTATCTTATTAATTATTATTTTTAGTTTTTAGATAATTTTAGTTTTTTTTTAGTATTTATTCATAAAATTGATTTTTAATTTATATAAAAATTAGTTTATTATTATAAAAAAAGAAGTGAAAGTTTGCGATATGTCTATTTACACAAACCAACAAGACCGTGCCATTGCTGGATTATCAAATATTTGGACACTTAAGCATCCAGGTGAGATAGAAGAAATTATTATAAAACTAAAAAATGATCGACAACATGCAGAAAATGCTCGACAACAAGAAATTATTCGACAGCAAATAGTTGCTCGTCAACAAGAACTAGACCAAGAAAATGCCTATTATCAAGCACAGATGGGTAATATTCCTAGGACTATGTCACCACCTCCAACATATTTTATGACGACGCCTAATGGCACTATTCACTATTATTATTAATAGTACTAGTAGTAATTATTTTATTATTTTATTATTTTATTATTTTTTTACAATATTAATTAAAAACTTAAATAATAAAAAGTAAAAATGATAAAAAATAAAATAAAATTGATTTTATATTAATAAATAGTATAAAATATTACTACACAAGCCACAAGCAACACATTGTATAAATATAAAATACATTTGAATAAATACAAATCACATTTGAATTTACTTTTATAAAGTAAAATGATGTTTAATACAATTAGAGACACTATAACACATTTAAAAACAAAAATACCAGAGTTTATAGGATTATGTCCTGACCCTAAAAAATTGTATATTTTAATTATACATTTACATATTGGGTCAAAAACTTCAAAAACGGTTCATTGTTCTCCAGACACCCCTTATAGCCATAATCATGAATATACACAATTATTACAAACATTATTTAATACTCCTGAAGCACAATTGAGCCCTAAATTTATTAGTTCATTACCACAGTTTTCAGGTAAAGATATTTATATTCATAATGTGGTTATTTTATTTGACCCACAATATAAAGCATCACCAGAACTAGAAGGCTTTAAGATTGAACAACCAAATGGAAAACCTATTTCAAGTGAAACTATTAATCATAATGAAACTATTATTCATCATCCAACTGATACTTTTACAACTGTGAAATCATCTCTTAAAATTATACAAGTATCCGATAATGTGGAACAAAAACACATTGACTATATTATTGAACTTATAAATAATTTTAGTGGTGTTTTAAAAATACCTAATTTATTTAATATTATTGATTGTTCTTCTAATACATTAATTGAGTTTTATGCTTTAGTTTCTAACGGAAACTCTAATATTCATATGACGAGACCCGATTGTGCTCATAAAGATAGAGCAATAATTGCAAATCCAATTATTACAATAGATAATCGAGAAAAATTAACACCATTTGAAATAATTAATTCAGTGAGATGGTTAAATTATAGAGATGATCGTAACTGTATTAAAGATTTAAAGGTTGTAAAAGATGTGTGTGAAAGTTCTAAAAAATCATTTGACTTTTTAACACAAATGTATAAACATACAATTGCTTTAGAAATTTTAACGTGTATTCTAAAATTATTGGGTAGATTCTCTTATACTAACAAACAGGCTATTTATAGAAATGATGATGATGCTAAAAAAAATAAACCAATTATTTCAGTTATATTTAATAATATTACATTACGTGAATTTATTAATTATTGGACTGGAATTAAAGAATTCAGACAATTTATATTTGATAATTCAGACCGTGAGTATCAATATCATATAATGATTTATATTAATGGTTTTGTAAGAACTTATAACTCTAAAAAAGATGTTTTTACACTTAAAGAAGCATTACAATTTGAAGCATTTGAAATCTTTAGAACATTATTAGATTATTGTAGTGAAGATGCTCCTTATATAATTAAAAATATAAAAAATATTGAAGATAGAGAAGGTTATAAATTACTTGAACGCAAAGACATTGCTGATTATTTAAAATTTAATGACATTTACTTTTAATATCTAATATCTAATATCTTTCTTGAACTGATTTATAATCCATAGAAGCAATTTTAAATATGTTTTGCTCTATTTTTTTAATATAATTTAATAATTTGTTTTCTTTTTTATTTGTAGTATTATCTATACTAATAGATATTTTTTTATCATCACTATTTACTTTTTCATCACTATTTACTTTTTCATCACTATTTACTTTTTCATCACTATTTACTTTTTCATCACTATTTATTTTTACTTTTTCATTATCTTTATATAATCCATATTCATTTAATTTATATCCTTTTTGTTTTAATTTTTGTCTAATAATTTTATTAAACATTCTCCCACTACTATAATAAAGCCACGTATAAGGTAATTCTTCTAACGTTACTAATCTCATATCTAGATGTCTCATTTTATTACTTAGTGGGCTTTTAATTAAACCCATAAATTTTCTATCTCCTAATGATATATTTTCTAAATTATTTTCTTTATTTATATCTTCAAGTTTATTTTTTATTTTATTTATAATTTTATATAAGTCTCCAGAATAAATATTATTTTTTTCTTTATTATTACTATGTTTTACTATTAATATATCTATATCTTTAGATTTTTTTTTTGTATTTGAAGGATAACTTCCTGATACTAACATTGTATAATTAGTATTATTAATTATTTCTTTTAATTGATTAGTTAAATATGTAATTTCATCTCTAGGTATGAATGAGTGTAAATCTTTATAATACTTTAAACCTAATTCTTGTATATGTGTTAATTTAATTTTATTAGTATGAACTAAATGTTTAACATCTTGAATAGTTCTAGCATTATGTTTAGTTATAAGTTCATTTACAAAAGCATTTCCAAATCCTAAAATAGTATTTAATTTAGTATTTTTAAAACTTTTATTAGTCATTAAACTTTTATTATTTAATATAGTATTTACTTCCTTATTTAGTTTAGTATTTAAATGAATATCATCTAGAATAGGTAATGTTCCAGAACTAAGAATAGTATCTATTTTTTCTATCATTCCTTTACCAATACCATCTAAATGTGCTAATTCACTACCTTTTTTAATAGGTTTATTCCATTTGCTAATTTGATATAGTGCTTTTTCATAACTATTTACACGTATTTTATCATTTTTTTCTTTATAATAATTTTTTACTAAAGTTAATATTTTTAGTATATGTTTATTACTATAAGTTTGTTTATTACTATACCTTTGTTTATTGTTATAAGTTTGTTTAATAGTATAATTTTTTTTCTTTGTATATTTCATTTTGTATAATTATAAACTAATGTAATACGATAATACTATACTATTATAATATAAAAAATAAAAAACAAAAATATTAAAAATAGATATAAAATAAAAAATATTAATATTCAAAAAATGATTAGTGTGTCGAACGTAATAATGCTCTAGCACCACTAGATAAACGCCCTTCACCTAAATCTCGCACTCTTTCAAAATGAAATGTTCCATCATCAAGAGAATACATTATCTTTTGAATATTATATTGTCGTAATTTTGCGATACATTCACTACAAGGTGCTGAATTCTTAAAAGGTATTGAAGAACTCTTATCATTATTAATTCTAACAACAACAAGACATTCCTTTCCTAACTTTCTACGAATATCAGCATCCTTATAACCTCTACGGCGAAGTAAATATACCCACTGTAAGAGAACAGCAACTTCAGCATGCCTAGTGTAGGATAGCTTTCCGTTGACCGACTTTTTCACGACAATAGGCATTTGGAAGTGTCAAACCACCACCCAATTCTGCAGCATGCTTAGCACGCTCTACATCACTCGACTTACCAGTAGACAATAAAGAACACATTTTTGTAAATATTAAATCTATCTCTCAACAATCAATAGAAACTTTACGAATTATATTATTATAATAATATATTATTTAAATTCAATTTTTTATACATATAATAAAAAAAAACTTAAAAAACTAATAATTATAATTAATTATAAAATAAAATAAATAATTATCACTCAATTAAAATTAATATAAATAATTTATAAAATCCTATAAAATCCTAAAATGATTGAATACTATAAAGAACCAGGAATAACACCACTAGAATTTATAAATACTGTAAAAAAAGAGTTCCCAGATAAAAAAATATGTTATACTGCACGATTAGACCCAATGGCACGTGGGTTAATACCTATATTATTTGGAGAAGATTGTAAATTAATGAATTTATATACTTGTTTAAGTAAAACATATGAGGTTAAAGTTATTATTGGTCTAGCAACAGATACAGATGATGCTCTTGGATTAATAACACACAACACTTTAAATATATCATCTAATCAAATTACATCACATTATATTTTATCTAATTATAAATCTATATTTGAAATAGAAAATGAATTAACATTAAATCAAAAATATCATTATTATTCTACAAAAGCATTATTATCTAGAAGTAAAAATAATTTTGATACTCATTATCATAGTGTTAAATTATATCATTCTAGTGTAATTGATTCTGGAGAATTAGATTTTAATATATGGAAAAATGAATGTATAAATACTATAAATAAAGTAGATAAAACAAAAGAGTATAGACAAAATGAAATTATAAAACAATGGAATGATTTAAGTAATGAAATTAAAGCACCATTACATTATATTACATTACAATTATATGTAAGTAGTGGTTTTTTTATTAGACAATATATTAGAGATATATCTGAAAAAATAGGTATTCCTTTAATGTGTTATGATATTAATAGAGTTAATATTAATTATTAGTATTTTTTAATATAATTTTTCATTTTTATATTTTTTAATAATTATGTTTTAAATTTTAATTAAATAACTTAAAAAAAAATTAATATTATAATATATCTAAAATAATTTAATATATAATTGTAATTTTAAATCATTATATAAAATCATTATATAAAATCATTATATAAAATCATTATATAAAATCATTATATAAAATCATTATATTAAATTATAAAGTAAAGTAAATTAATACATAAATACACATCTTTATAAATTATAAAAATGGATAAAAAACCTAAACAACCTAAACAACCTAAAACAACAAAAAAAGAAGATGAAAATTTAAATATAGATAATATTATATTTGAAAAAACAGAAGACGATAATGAAAATAATAAAGATAATGAAATTAATGAAGACCAAGAAAATACACAAAAACCATTAAAAGAAAAAAAAGAAAGAAAGAAGCGTGAACCTAAAGAAAAAAAGAAAACAAAAGCAGAATTATTAAAAGAAGAAAAATTAAAAGAAAAAGAAAGAATGAATACATTATCTAATTTAATGCCACAAGATGAAACTTCACAAGATAATACTAATACTACTAATACTAATAATACTACTATTACTACTAATACTAATACTAATAATACACCAATAATTAATACTATTGAATATACTAAACAACCTGATAAAATTTATGAAGATTATACTACACATATTACAACTATATATCATTTTAGTGATATTCACATTCAATTATATAAACGTCATTATGAATATCAAGAAGTATTTATTAATATTATAACTTATCTTAAAGAACAAAAAAAATTATTTAATATTGCAGAAATAAATAATAAAAACATACCAATTATTGCTCTCATTACTGGTGATATTCTTCATAGTAAAAGCGATTTATCACCAGAATGTATTCAACTTACTTATAATTTTCTTAAAGCCATATCTAGTTTAATGCCATTAGTTATTATTCCTGGAAATCATGATGTTAATATGAATAATAAAGAACGATTAGATGCTCTCACACCAATTATTGCTGATTTACCAAAATCAAATCCTATTTATTATTTTTTAGAATCTGGTGTTTATAAATTATCTAATCTTATGTTTTATCACGCATCTATTTTTGATAACAAAATAATACCCTTAATTTATGATAAAAACCAAAACCAAAATCAAAATATAACATCTATTATGTTATATCACGGTCGTGTTAATGGTGCGGTGCTTTTTAATGGTTTAGAATTATCTGACGATACTAATAAAACCATTACCCCTTCGGCATTTGATGATTATGATATTACATGTTTGGGTGATATTCATAAACACCAATTTTTAAAATCTAATATTGCCTATGCTGGGTCTCTTATACAACAAAATTTAGGAGAAGATATTAATAATCACGGATTAATTAAATGGAATGTGAATACTAGAACAGGCGACTTTGTATCTATACAAAACAGTTGGTCTTATGTCACTCTTTATGTCAATGATAAAAAAGCAAATCATCAATGTTTAACAAAAGATAACACACACGATACTAATTGCCCTTTAACAAAAAATATTAGAGTTCGTATTCTTTATAAAAATACACCTGAAAGTTTTATTTTAGATTATATTACACTTCTTAAAATGAACCATAATGTGGTTGAATTTTCATATCAAAATGATGAATTTTTAGAAGATACTGATTATAATAATAATTCTATTAATAGTATTATTGATAATGACAATTCTAACGGTAATAATGATAATAATAATGGCAATGATAATAATGATAATGGTGATACTAATAATACAAATATAAATAGTCAAATCACAGGTCAATCTAGTAAAACTAAAAAACATAAATCAACATTAACAATTGATATTACATCAGCAGAATTACAAAATAAATATATTAAGGAATATATTTACGAAACAAATAAGAATAATGATATTATGCTTACAGATGATGAAATTAATGAAATAATGACTATAAATATAGAACAAAATGCAAAATTACAAGAAATAAATACAAGTTATACTAATAATAAATTTTCAGGACATTATAAATTAAAACGCCTTGAATTTTCAAATTTATTTGCCTTTGGAACTAATAATGTAATTGATTTTACAAAATTTAAAGGTATAGTAGGTATTATAGCCCAAAATCATTTAGGTAAATCAGCACTTTTAGATATTATTATTTATACATTATTTGATAAATTTACAAGGAAAGGAACAGCGAAAGATATTTTAAATATTCGTAGTGATTTATTTAATATTAAACTTGATATATCTATAGGTAAATGGACTTATACTATTATTAAAAGAGGTGTGCGTGGTTCTGGTAAAACAAATACAGTTACTACTAAATTAGAATTTTATAGAACTCATGATAGTGATGACACGATTGAAAATTTAGAAGAAGATAATACAACCAAAACCAAAGAATTAATTAGAGATTATTTTGGGTGTTATGAAGATATTATACATACAAGTTTTAGTGTCCAACACGATAATAGTTGTTTTGTAGATGCTGAAAATACCGAAAGGCGTAAAGAATTACAGCGTATTATGAAGTTTGATATTCTAGATAAACTAGATAGTATGGCAGGCTCTCAACTTAGTAAATATAAAGATATTAGAGACCATATTAGTAAAAAAATTAATAATGATTTTATTGTTTCATCAAAGAAAAGTAAAGTAAAAGCCACTAATTTAGTTGCTATACATAGTGAAAATAAAGACTATGCTAAACAAAAAATTAAACAATTACATAAAACTATTCTGGATACATCTTCTAAATTGAATAATGATTGTAAACGTTTTTTAGAAAACTATAATAAAGAAGATACTGAAATAGACTTTGAAGATTTAAATGATAAACTTAAAAGTAATAAAAAAGAAAGAATGAAGTTAAAAGATAGTATTTATAAACATACTAACAATAATAATGAAAATAGTAATGAAAATGACAATGAAAATGACTATAAACATAATAATACAATACTAAACTTAGAAGACTTAGAAGACTTAATAACACACTTAAAAGAAGAAGAAGAAAAAAATAGTATAGTTATTAAAGATGCTAATAAAAAAATAAGATTATTAGAGAAGGCTAATGAAGAATTATATAAATCTAGAAAACCAAGTTATATTACCATTCCTGATGATATAGACAATTCTAAAAGTTATTTAAGTGAATTAAAAGATAAATATAAAGATAGATTAACAAAAAATAAAGATAAAATAGAAACATTAACTAATCAAATACTATTATTAAAAGAAAAAGAAAAAGAAATCACTATTAATAATGAAACTATTCTAGCACTAGAAAAAACATTAATTAAATTACCAGAAGAATTTAATAAATTAATAGAACCACAAACACTCCTTGAAAATGAAACTAAATATAAAAAATATTTATGTAAATGGGTAAGTTCATTAACATCAAATTCTACAAATTCTACAAACCCTACAATCACACCAGATACAATAATTACACCAGACTACACTACACTATGCGATACACCCGAATACAAACAGTATAAAAAGAGAGCAACCGATTATTTTGTATCTAAAGAAATAGAAACGTATAAAACAAATTCAAATGACCAAGAGATTAAAAATCAACAAAAAGAACTTACTATTTTAAATTCACAACTAAAAATAGAGTTAAAACAAATAATTACTCTAGATACACAAATAAAAGAATTGGAGCAAAAACAAAATCAATATCAAACTAAATTGGAACATATAGAAAATGATATTTTAAATGTAGAGGATAATCATAACATTAATAATGAATTAGAAGCCAATAAAATAAAACGCAGTAAATATGAAACACGTATTAACACAAATGAAGAAAAAAATGAAACTTTACATAAAACACAAAAATTAATAAATACATATGAAAATTTAGAAAAAGAAGTTAAGTTTATAGAAATAGAAATGAAACAAAAAGAAGAATTATTACTTAAATTTGAACATTATAAAGACCAGATTGAAAATAATAATAGCATCCAGAAAGAAATTGATTTAGTAAAAGCCGAATTAGATGAATTTGAAGAAGTTTTAGAAGAAGTAGAAAAACAATATACTATTGAAAATACTAATATTACTAAATATACAGCATTATTAGAACAAATTAAGAAAGACCTTGCTGAATATAAAGCAATTGAAAAAAATCTAAAACTTTATGAAGTATATAAAAAATCTATGAAACAATTACCTTATATATTACTTAATAAAATACAACCTTTATTAGAAAAGAAAGTAAATGATTTATTGACAATCATTACAGACTTTACAATTAAATTTGATATTTCTGATAATAAAATAGATATTTATCTAGATAGACCAATTTATAATATGAGTAAATCAAATTCTAATACAAATACAAGTTTAAATTATTTAAATAATAAAAATAGTTCAAAAGCAAATAGATATATTTTAATTAATAATGGTAGTGGGTTTGAACGCTTTATATCTAGTTTAGCGATTAGAATTGCTTTGTTAGATATGTCTAATTTACCTAAAATAAATTTCCTAGCCATTGATGAAGGGTTTTCAGCATTTGATACTCATAATATTAATAATGTAGGACAAATATTAGATTATTTAAAAACTAAATTTGATTTTATATTAACCATTAGCCATCTTACACAAATTAAAGAAAATAGTGATATTATTATTGGATTACAAAAAGATGAAAATGGATATACGAAGATTATACAGTAAATAAAAAAATATAAAAATTAAAACAACAAAAAACAATAATTAACTAAAAACAGAATTATAGTTCTATTCAATCTTTATTCACAAATTCATCAAATAAATCCCACGTAATTGTTCGCCACGCCTGATTTATTTTATCTCCCTTTGCATCAGTATAACTACGAGGTTTTGTATAATGTAATTTAATTTCACTATAATCATCATCTTCATCATTCTCATTAATATCATTGTATGATTTAATATTAAAAATTAAATATGGGTCAGAAAACCAATTAAAATTACCAATTAAATAGTTACCTTTTAAAAAGTTTTTATATATTTCTTCTTTTGTTTTAGTTTCATCACCTCCATTAAGAACTAAATAAATAGATCCTCCTGTACCACATTCTTGAATTTTTAAAACATACACACTAATTTTTGTTTTACCATCACTTCCAGCGAGTAGAAAACAATCTTCTTTATCTTTTTTTTCTCCTGGAAGACTACCAGTAGAATTCAATATAATAGTGTTTTTTCGTGTAACAGATCCTTGACAAATATCTCTTTCAAGAGGAAATGATGAATTTTTAACATTTCCTAATTTTATTTCATTATCATAATTATCACCATTATTAACGTGTTTAGCCATTTTTTACTATACTTTCTTATATAGTATGAGTAATTTATACTTATTATTAAATTAGAAATCAATTTTTATTTTTAGTTTATTTATTTGTAGTTTTATTATTTAAACTTAAAGATAAAAAACATAATAATATTAATATAAATTACTAATTATTTAAACATAAATGTATGTATAATTGTAAATAATAATTATACATACTTTAAATTATAAAATGACACATAATTATAATTATTCCAAAGATGAATTACTAAGTATATTTGATGATATTACTATGATTAGTATTAACAATAATTTATTTATAAAAGATAAAGTAAAAAAGAAAATAGAATTAATTAAAAGAATATCAAAAAATGATATTGATATTTTAAATTATAATAATAAAAAAAAAGAAGGTTT
>Ga0233433_10001693_pt1 | contig 20461 bp, 13 predicted proteins | sample SI_122_August201_5_FD_179868 | JGI IMG/M metagenome (GOLD analysis project Ga0233433, IMG submission 179868) | Seawater microbial communities from Saanich Inlet, British Columbia, Canada - SI_122_August2016_100_MG | ecosystem: Environmental > Aquatic > Marine > Inlet | place: Canada: British...
CGTGCTGAAAGCCGACTGTCTTCAACCTGGCAAAATCCTGTCTGCGTAGTTTGTTCTTTTCTTTCTGAGTGACTATCTCATCCCCTTCACTCGCTGTCGCAATTGACTCTGCCATACCCCACCTCTTAACGTTTATTTTTCACTTTTTAATCAATACCATCTATTATAAATACCATCTCTGCGTTCTAAAATCACCTACTTCTTCAATCGACGATTGCCCACTTGGATAGCCGTTACTGAACCAGTTTATCAATCGGCACTTGGACGCGGACCACCGTTCCTACTGGTTCGTTATCCAGTACGCTGATCTGTCCCGACAGCCTTTCCACCAAACCTTTCACTTGAGGGAGACCCAAACCTCTTTTATTGGCAATTCCCTCTGCTGACGAAAACAGATCAAAAACCTGGTCCTTGATCACATCCGGAATTCCAGGCCCATTGTCTGAAACCAGACAAATGAAGCTCGCCTCAGAGATACTTACTTCTATTGCGATCTGGTACATCTGATCCTGATTTGAACAGGCTTCAATCGCATTCATAACAATTGGCATGAAAATCTCTCTGATAGCTACCGCATCAACCTGCTGCTCGCCGATCGCATCACTCATCTCTGCCTCGAGGGTGATCCGGTCATCACTAGAAGCTCCCAGCACCAGAAGCAAATTATCAACTACCGGCCTGAACTCAAGGAAATCACGCTGGCCATCGTGGCGGTCAATCCCAGTAAATACCTGCATTTGCTCAAGGAGCGTGGTACAGGCACTAACTGAACTCAATATTTTATCAAGCGCGGGTTTTTGCTCGTCACCGACAACATCCAATAGGCTATTAGCAAACCCACTGACAACGAACAATTTATTATTCAGGTTATGCGAGAGCCCTGCAGTCAAAGCAGCCACTGCCCGGTATTTCTCCTGAGCAACCATTTGAGCCTGGCTTTGTTCTAGTACGCGCATTAATTCAATCACTTTCATACGCTCCTGATACAAATCCAGGAATACCCTGACTTTTGCTCGAAGTTGGACGGTATCCAATGGTTTGAAAAGGAAATCAACGGCACCCATCTGGTATCCAGCTTTGGACAGATCTGGGGTCACATTATCCGCCGTCAGAAACACAATTGGCGTCAATTGGTTAAGGCCTTTTACACGAATATCTTTGGCAAGGTCTATGCCATTCTTACCGGGCATATGCACATCGAGGATCAACATCAGAAATTGGTCATGGAAACAGGCTTGTTCAGCCTCATCAGCGTTGGTCGCCTTGACAATTTCAATTTCAAATGGTTTTAGGGCAAATTCGAGTAGAAGCAGGTTTTCTACTAGGTCATCAACAATCAAGATTTTGGCTAATGCCATTATTTAAGACGCTCCTGAGTAATCTTCTTCAATCAACACTGCAGAGCAAGACTCTGTAGCCTACTTTAGATCCTTAATCTAATCTGTCCACGCAATAGCTTTCTTTTCTGCTTACCGAAATTGGAAATATCTGCAGTGTAATCGATTTCAAAGGCAAATCTATTATTAGGCTCAAAACGCAAGCCAAATGACATTGTACTCTGATTATCAGTCTCTGTACCCAGTTCACAATGATATCCCTGAGCATAAATCAGCCATTCATCATATCCATAATTCCAGTTGACCTCGACCACACTTCGCCTGGCACTGACATCATTATTTTTTCCGCGCGAATACTGACCCAGAAAACCCCATCGGCGGTACTCCAGTCTTGCATCAACGGCCACCCTTTCTCTTTCATTGGTATGCCCTGAAGGGCTCCACAGCTCACCTTTCACAACGGTCAATCCGAAGGCAACCCAGTTGTCGAGTCTGGTTCCGACCCGAGCGGTCAGCAAATAGGGGTCACCATCATCTCGCCACTCATTACCGCTTCCACGGGTCATGGATACGTCATATTTGAGACTGGCTGTATAACCATCAATGGCAACGCCCCAATCGTCTTTCTGACCGGCATCCCAGGCATTACCGAATTGACGTAGCGTTGCATTAGTTTCGTACTCTCTTTCCAATCCATAAGGTAATTCCACATGACCAAGACTAATCTGTGCTCGACCATCAAATAGGGGGGCAAATCGAAAGTAAACGTTACGGAACTGTAGTGCGGTATCATCCGGATCATCAAACAGACCCGGGTGCGGATTGAGTCTTACCGCTTTAATCAAATAGGGCTGGATCAGCAAGGCACCAATATCCTTTCCATTGATACTGAAGTTCCTGAAAAAATCAAAGCCCAGAAAGTGCATTTGAGAACTCTGGTCTGAGTTTCGATTCATATTCAATCGCAGGCTATAATCGATCACAAAACGGGTCTGAGAAGTAGCACCCGCACTTGAGGCGGAATAGGTGTTAGTTGGCATTGCGATTTCATCAGCCTGACTAGTGAAAAACGCAAACACCAAAACGAATTGAATACTAAATAGCTGCGGACCCTTTAATTTCATCAGAATGCTCCCTACCAGGCGTTTTTCCGCCTGCTCTTTTACTTCCAGGACGGTGTATGACTGACCTGGTGATTAAATCAACTAAATCTCTTGCGTAGACGGGAGTATTCAAAAAACCATGAAAGAAATCATAGTCTGGGAATGCGTTCTCGAAATCTGATTCATTGGAGCCAATTCCAATTACCAATGCATTAGAATCTGAAAACTCACCCTTTTCAACCAGGTTCTGTAATACATCAAGAAAATCTCTGAGTTTGACAACGTCCATCGCTACATTTACAAATATTAACTGTGATTCTTGACTTCTGGCACCTAATAGCGCTTCCTCGCCAGCGACCTGGACCACTTCAGCTGCAAAGTTCAGTTGCTCAATCAGCTGAAAAATACTCCGATCCAGCGAACCGTCATCCAAAAATATAACCTGTTCCTGATTATACAATTCAGAACTGATGAATACGTTCAACCTCACTGACTCTTTCGCCATACTTTCAACTACGGGAAGCTTAAGTTCGAAAAAGAAACGACTACCCTTACCTTCAGCAGACTCGACCTGCAATTCTCCACCCATCAGCGAAACCATGCGTGAGAAGGACGCCAGGCCCAGGCCCAGGCCCGCACCAGCAAAAACCTTGGTTTCTCCCTGCACGAAAGGCTCAAACAGGTTCTCATGCAATTGCTCATTAATTCCCAAACCATCATCGGCCACTGCCACCGTTAGCAAGGCAACTTGGTCACTCACAACTGAGGCCTGCACGCTGATCACAATGTGTTGTGCATCGCTGTGCTGTATCGCATTTTCGATCAAGCCCCGAACCACCTTTTGAATCAAGTTTTGGTCACACTGCAGATACAAATCAGCGTCAATCCCGGCATGCATCTGTATTTCCAGGTCTTCATTTTGATTTTTTTGTTTGGCAATGGCGACCAGATCCTTAAACATAGCCAGCAGATTGATCCTGTCTCGGTTGGGTTCGATGCCTCCAGCTTCCAGTTTAGAGAAATCTAAAATACCCGATAAGAGATTAAATAGCTGTCGACTTGAACTGAGGATAGTCTTCACAAATAAAGATTGCTGTTCGTCAAGTTCACCCTGCAGCAGTAAATCTGCCATACCAAAGATACCGTTGAAGGGGGTTCTAATTTCATGCGACATAGTCGATAAAAAACTCGACTTGGCGATACTAGCCGCTTCGGCTTTCACTTTTTCCTTTTCCAGATCTTCGGTCCGCGACCGTACACGCTCTTCTAAGTGCTCTTCCAGCGTCAATCGTTCAATACTGTTTGAAATGACCCGGCCAATTTGCGCCAGAGACTCCTCGTTAAAGATCGTCTCCATCTGCTGTTTTGGATTGACCATCACAACAAAGGCTTCCAATTCACCCGCGACATGAATCCCGATAAAGCCAACAACCGTATCGACCGGGACTGGAGTATCTTTTGTTGGCAAAAAGTCCTTCAATATAATATCCGTGGAACTTCCTGTCCTGATGCCAATCTGCGTTGACAACTGGCTTATACAGTAAGCCTGCTTTGAGATGACGTTAGCAAACCTTAATTCACCAGGCGCTTCACTACCATCTTTGGAATTGAGGTAATCGTAACCGTTGTCTCTCTGATACCAGATAACGTCGGTTGCGCTAAAGCCTTTTTGCAGGTCTTCAATGACAATATCATGAGAATCAAGCACCTTATCAATCTGAATCAGGCGAATGGATATATCCGAAATTATTTTCAATAGTTGTCTACGGGCTTCCAGTCGCTGGTCATAGGCAGTCAAGGACCTGGATAACGAGCGATACTCCCTTGGTCCCTCTTCTGGAAGCCTGATCAGTTCACCCTCTGCTATCGCAGACTGCGCGACTTGATCAAGAAATTGGACCGGTCTTGCCAGATAGTGCAAATGAATCCGAAAAATCACCAAGGTGTAAAATAACCAGGCTATAAAAGAGCCTAAAGCACCAAAAATCAGGGTGTTACGCTCCGTACTGACTTGCAAATTCTTGCCTTCAAGCGCAGTGCTCAGCGATTTTTCCAGATCGATTAAGCTTTCATAGAGGCTTTCGCTGTTCCGGTCGTAATCAGCGAGAAACTGATCTATCTGTTGCTGTGATTGGACCGCATTCAGGTAACTCAGATTCGTTAAATTGTCCATCACTTTTGTTAAATAGACATCGTATTGCTGAACCTCGGCATCGCTGACAGCCTCCACAAAATCGATTTCCCGATAGGAGGCTAGAGTGCTATTGCCCAACGAAATTGCACCGTCTATCAGGTAGGTTTCAGAACTTGCATAAATAAGATCGGCAAGAATCAATATTTTCCCAGTTGCAGCCCGAACACCCGCCACGTTAAAGGAGGCGAGTTTTATCTGGCTTAACCTTCCCGAATTTTCATCTAATTTTTGTATTTCGTAAACTGCAACCAAAATTATCAAGATAGCGGGCACGAAAAATGCCATCGTGTAAATCAGCAAATGTGCGTGGATGGGTAACTTGCTAGTGCGTTCTATTAAAAATTTGATAACGCCTTTTCGACTCGGATCACGCATTTTTTAAGGACCTTCTATTCTCATCGCCTATCAGGGATTAGCTTGACCGAGGAAGGAATTTGTGAGAATCAGGGTCTTGGTAGCAGATTTCACCATGGTCTCAAACATATCCTGATTAAGTCCTTCGGCCGTCGCTGCGGCGATGTTTCCCTCAACATTAAATAAGCGGCTCAAGTTCCCTAGGGAAATCCCTTTAAACAATTCTTTTACTGGTCCCGACAAGGCATCCTTGCATGCTGGATCACGGCATCGCTGAAAGCGATAATCCAGAATTTCACCCTCTAACGACAGCGACCAGACAATTTCTATCACACCCCATTTCCCGAATTCACTTCGAGGATGGACGATACCAATCCGCCCTGATTCGTCCTCAATAAAATACACCGTGTGCTTACCTACCTCTTTTGGGTGCAGGAAAAACGGCAGCTTGTACTGATTCAGTGACATAGTCGCCTCTATGATGTTCACATCGACAACAGAAGCATAAAAATTCGAATAGGAAGGATACAGCTCTTTGATATGCAGCAGTGGATCTCGCAAGGAGCAGAAAGCAACTGCAAAGCTATTTTGGACAGGCATGAAAAGCACGAAGCTTAAGATTATCGAAACTGCTACCTTCATATCTTTCCTCCTAGAGAAGAAAATATCAGAACCAACTCACTGTAGATCCACTATATTAACTTTATCTTAACCCCATCTTAACTTATGAAGATATTCTCAAGCAAATAATGACAACTAAACCAGCAGACAGGTTAGGAGTTAGCTTTATTTTTAGCGGTTCTTTTATTTTGCCATTATTTCGATAATCCTTATAGCACTAATAATGAGTCTAGCTTAGAGTATAATCTACCGCTCCTGTTAGTATCAATATGGTGATAAATTCTGATCATCGACTACTTCTATCTCATCCAGCAATGCGACTAAAAAACCATTCGACCCAAGCTTTCTGCGACACAAGCTGGTTTAGATTGTCCTTCGACTTCAACCACAACTTCATTCATGGTCTCAATCATACCGCCCTTTATCTCCACGCGTTTTAGCGTACTGGTGGTTCTTAGCCTTGCACCTGCTGGTACCGGGCTCGGAAACCTGACCTTGTCAAACCCGTAGTTAATGCCTAGCTTTTGGCCATCGATACGGATAGCCTGGCTGTCTGCATCTGCTGCTTTAGGCAAATGACCCATAATTGACAGCGTTAGGTGACCATGGGCAATAGGGGCACCAAACGGACCTTGCTCGGCCTTGGCTACATCAACATGAATCCATTGATGATCCATAGTGACATCGGCAAAGTCATTGATGCGCTGCTGAGTTATCTCAAACCAATCACTCTGTGATGTTTGTTCGCCAATTCTTCCTCGCATCAGCTCGAGGGCATTTTTCAGGTTTGCGTCTGACATATTAATCTTTCCTATGTTGAACCATCACTAATGAACCGTCATGCGACATTGTAGCGCTACAAGCAAATTCTACCACCCCAACATACGGTCAAACAAAAGCTCCAAATACTGGCCGTTCCTGAAAACGAGGGCTGATCTGGTAATGCATACTACTGAGTGTCCAACATCAGACACTGAATCTATCCAGTTAGATGGTTGACCCGCAAGCTCATTCAATGTTCTATACTGGCTGGACGAGCAAGATAGCCAAGGAGCCCATCGTGAATAAATTAATCTCAACCCGAAACCTGACCGCAGTGTTAGCGTTCTCAACAATACTGATCACAGCCTTTACCAGTTCCATCAGGGCGGAACAGACTGTTAATGAGGCCAAGGCCGTGCTGGTTCCTGGTACCGGTAACTATAGCCGCGACATTTCCACTGACTCTTCCACTGCCCAGCAATTTTTTGACCAGGGGCTGCGCCTCGCCTGGGGGTTTTACTTCCCTGAATCAATTGCTTCTTACCAGGAAGCCGCTCGTCTGGATCCAGGCAATCCCATGCCTTATTGGGGTATGGCTCACGCCATGGGTCCCAATCCAAACAGCCGTTACGCAAGAATGCCGGACGATCCAAAGGGAGCGGGTTTAAAGGCAATAAACCAGGCAATGGCAAGACTAGCGCAGGCTTCCGAGCTCGAAAAATCACTCATCGACGCGCTTTTCGTACTTTACGACAAGGACAACATCCCCGACGATGCCAAGCGGGACAGGGCTTATCTTAAGGCCATGCGAGCACTTAACAAGAAGCACCCGGCTGATCCCGATATTGCCGCTTTGTATGCCGCCAGCTACATGTCTATCGGCAGATGGAATTACTGGGATAGCAACGGCGAACCCAAGGATGAAACCTTACCGGTGGCACTGGCTCTCGAAAATATTATTGAAATGGGCATTGATCATCCAGGCGTGTACCATCTGCACATCCATTTGATAGAAGCATCTATGCAGCCCGACCGTGCCTTGGTTTCAGCTGACAATCTTGAAAAAACAGTCCCTATCGCCGGTCACGTCGTGCACATGCCCGCTCATATCTATGTTAGAACCGGCCAATATCAGAAAGCAATCGATAGTAATATCCGCTCACAACTAGTTGACAAGGAATTTGCCAAGATATGGGGGGATATGCCAATGCCCAATATTGGCACTTATCCTCTATCTCACAAAATGCATGCCGGTCACGCCATTGATTTCATACGCTATGCAGCTACTGTACAAGGCAATTATGATGTCGCTATTGAGGCCGCTCACCAGGCAAAAGCAAGAGCGACGCGAGTTGCAACTAATACTCATCGTAACCAAAGAAGCATTGCCGCGCCCTGGTTAGTCGAGAAAATATTTGGCAAATGGGACAATCTCCTCGACCAACAACCGTCTCACTCAGGACTACCCTACCTGGATGGAATGTGGGCTTATGCGCTCGGCAGTGCCCACCTTGCAACTGGGGATGCCATGGCAGCCGAAACACAACTTAAGCATTTGCAGGCTCTCTCTAACGCCGCCAATGCTGACGAATATCGCGTTGGCGCAACAGCTGCTTCGACCGTGCTTAAACTGGCTGCGATGGCATTGCAGGGGGAATTGCTTGAAACCGGCGGCGATCTTGATGCGGCTATCGAGGTTTATAAGCAAGCAGTGCAACTCGAGGACCAAAACAATTACACCGAGCCACCAGACTGGCCCCAGCCGATGCGGCACTACCTCGGCTCGGCCCTGCTCAAAGCAGGCAAATACGCGGAAGCAGAACAGGTCTATCGCAAGGATCTACTATGGAATCAAAACAATGGCTGGTCTCTGTTTGGCTTGCAATTAGCACTCGAGAAACAGGGTAAAAAAACAGAAGCTGCCAGTATATTTGAGCAGTATCAATTAGCCTGGCGTTTCTCAAATACCAAATTAACCGAGTCACATCTATAAAAGAAGAACAAACTCAGCACCCTACCGTGCTCCGGTAGGGCCTTGGGCGCTAAATGGCGTAAAACTCAAGGCAGTAATCAGACCATTGATCCAAAGTCAGCATAGTGACTTCCTTGCAGCTTCCAAACAGCACTTTTCAGTCATAGAGGGCCCAGGCTTGCCCGAGGCTTTTGGTGATACCTCGATCTCAATAGACATCAGCTATCGACTAGCAAACCAAATCGACCAACAATCTGATCTGACTCATGCCGTCAACACGCTAGCCTGCACCTCAATAGCAGCAATTTCGACTCCAGCCACTCGTTCGTCCTGAACCAGGCCAATCCACCTTGGCCTTACAGCCTGACAAGGCTACAAAACTACCTGCCTACTGAATTGATTAATCAATTACCACGAATTAAGAGCCTAAAAAAACTAGTTAAATTCATATAAATTGACTAACCAAATTAAATTAATTGTTTTATATCAGATAGTTGGATTACTTACTTATTTTTTTACTAATATATATTGATTTTCATAGCACAATAAATTTATCTTGATCTGCGTTTAGCAATAGGTTGAAATTTTAATACATTGCAAGCCACGTTCTCAGCATCAGGCCAAATCAGCTATGAGAACCCATTGGAGACAAGAATCGAATGAGCATTGAACTCACCACAGTATCAACAGATTACGCCGTCCTTCACGATGGCGAGACAAAAACGGTTCTGGATACGCTACAGCCGGACACCGATTACCAATGCCAAGGCATTGAATTTAGAACTCTACCCTCTCTGGGTAAAGAGCTGAGTCGATTCACAACGGTTAATGATGTCCATTTCGGTGAGGCTATCTGTGGTGTCACCAACACACCCAATCAGGGGCCAACCTACAAAAGCCCTGCAAACGACCCGCATCCCGAATTCATGAGCCGGGCTGCAGTAGAAGAAATGCAACAAGTTAAGCCAGATGCTGTTCTCGTCAAGGGGGATCTCACTACCAAAGGCACCCAAGCCGAATTCCAGCTTTTCCTTGACTGCTATCACAGCGCTTTCAACGAGAACTTGTATTATGTGACTGGCAATCATGATGCCTATCGCGATGAACCCATTCATTCTCAGACCTCCAGCAGAATAGACCTTAATGGAGTAACGCTTGCCATGATCGATACAGTACGGCCTGGTTTAACGGGCGGAACCTGCTACGACCGTGATATAGACTGGCTTGATGAACTGGCCCAATCAACTACACAGCCGATTTTAGTTTTTGGGCATCACCAATTGTGGGACCCTGCAACACCGCATCGCTCTGAAGACTATTTTGGTATTCAGCCAGACGAATCTGAAAAACTCATTAATCTATTTGCACGAAGACCTTCGCTACGGGGTTACTTTTCCGGACACACGCATCGCAACCGGGTACGACAGTTTAGTGCAACCGGAGATCGACCCTGGGTAGAAGTCGCCTGTGTTAAAGACTTCCCAGGAAGCTGGGCAGAATATCGAGTCTTCGACGGCGGAATCCTGCAAATACATCATCGTATTTCAACGCCCCAGGCCTTAGCCTGGACCGAGAAAACCAGGAACATGTATGGTGGTACTTACTTCAAATATGCCTTCGGTCAGTTATCGGATCGCTGTTTTGTGGTGACTCGCAGTTAGCCCGGCTTTACTCGCAGTCCTTAGACAGGCTTGCCGAAGCCCATCAGCACGTGCTCGGCCTAACCAGAAGCACCGGTAACGGTTGTTTCAGACGTAGCTGGCAACTGAAATTCAACTTTAAAGTCAGGGTTTTTACGAATGCTAGCTTTAATCCAAAGCAGTTCTTTCCATGTAGCATAAAGCCCATGCGGTGCAGGGGGCAGATCGGCTTTAATGGCCTGCCTCAGCTTTGGTAAATTGAAAAAGGGCACTGCTGGATACATGTGATGTTCAAGATGATATTGCATATTCCAATAGTAAAAAGAAGGCAACCAGGAACACGTATAGGTGCGGGTGTTCAATCTGAAATCAGGTTCATTTGAATTCAAACCATAATGCTGCGGTACCCCGGTGAGGAAACCGAGCCAGGAGCAGTAAAAAGTCCCCAAAGTAAACACGACTATCAAAAATCCCTGCCCCGTCACCAGGAAGGAAGCCGCAAGCAGGCTATGACCCGCTATCAAAAACCGAGCCCAGTTTCGATGTCGGCGCCTTAAGGTCTTATCACTCTCGGGTAGAACGTGCTGGTACCAATCACCCTGCAGTCGGCCATTGGCATGGTTCCAGACCATCTTCATCCGCAACCAGGTTATTCGCGGGTTCCATGCGAGCAGCCCTAACCAGACCTGCCAGTACTTTAAACTGAACTTGACTGGCAATAAAACCTCACCATCAAAAGCCGTATGGCAAGTCGCCTGATGATGAACCGAATGGCTCTGCTGATACCAGATATGATCTGACCAACTGATGAAAGCATAAACCGATTCAAAAAAAACATTGAACCAGCGCGTTTTAAATACCGTCCTGTGTTGCAGTTCATGAATAGCTATCAGGCCCATGAAAGGGCCCATGGTGCCATGCAGAAACAGTGCCGCTAAAAACACGGGTATTGACCAGTGCCAATTATCCGCAGTGATTTCCCCAAAGAGCCAGTAGGCTAGCCCTGCTGTCACAAAAAAATAACCGAGATGGCCCAAGGTCTGTAGCGTCCCCCTTAGGTCGCTGCGCCGCATCAGGCTACTCAGTAAGTCTGGCTCAATAGGGCTTCGATACCAGCTGATAGCCGCGTTTGTAGAGAATCTTTGTCCTGTTTCGCTCATTTTGCACCTAGCCAACAAACTCGCCATTACTGAAAATTCAGTTCCTTGCGCCAGCCATCAGGGCAACTGGTCAACCATGAAACTAAATGATAAAAACTATAGCACTTCATACTTCACTTGGGCATCCTCACCTATGCTCTCGGCAGGCCTCACCTGAGAGTAGCAAAACAAAGATCACGGGCACCTGCTTAGCCCCAGAATAAACAAAACTGACAGTGGCGCTCGGCCTCAAAGGTAATATAGTATTAGGCTTCACAGAGGACAGCAAAAGCTAACAGGACACTGATTAAACCTATTTTGCATGACACGAGCACCCTCAATCCAGAGTCCTGTGTCTGCGAGTTTATCGAGCCATGAACAAGTCAAACATATTCACCTTACTATTCGCTGGAGTTCTGTTATTCCAATTCCCATATAGCCTTGCTGACAAGGGTGAAAGACAGCACCGTAGCCCCTATAACGATTCCTCAAATTCAAAAACAACCCCTAAAACATTTGACCCAGACGCTACCGCGCAGGCAAGCGCTCCAGCAAAGCAAAATTCATGTCCAGAATGTTTCTCATGGGACCTGGATGGCAGTGGTAAAGCTGAGCCTCTGACTGACGGACTTATTTTTATACGTTACCTGTTCGGATTTGAGGACGAGGCCCTGGTCAGCGGCGCGGTATCGGATAATGCGACTAGAAAGACCAGCGAACAGATCATCGCCTTTCTCGATGGCAATCAAGGCCTCACAGATATAGACGATGACAGTAAAACTGAGCCACTGACAGATGGCCTGTTATTAATCCGATATCTGTTTGGTTTTGAAGACTCAGCACTAACTAGTGGAGCGCTCGGCGAGGGTCATGGTCGTTCTGAATCATCAGAAATCTCAGACTTCATCGCCACACAGCTCCCCGAAACACAATATGACGAACCATCCGATCCTGAACTGGAGTGGGATTTAACCCCGGCAACGGCGGCTCAGGTTGGTACTGATCAAGCTGCTGTTGACGCCGTTATTGACCACATCCTTACGGACATAGCTGTTCAGTCAGTCATGGTGACAAAAGATGGCTTCCTCATCGGTGAACGTTACGCAACCGGTTATGATGAAAATTCTCTGGGAACCAGCTGGTCCATGGCCAAGAGTTTTTATAGTGCTGCCATCGGCGCAGCCATCAGCGAAGGAAAAATCTCGTCAGTTGACCAGAAAGCCAGCGAGATTATCACGGAATGGCAAGATACTAACAAAGCAAACATTACCCTGCATCAAATGCTGCAGATGCGTTCAGGATATTCACGGGTTGATGAAGTCTTCTTCAATAATGACCAGACAGCCTATGCAATAGACCGCCCTATCGTTCGTGCACCCGGTTCAGAGTTTGCCTATTCAAATGCTAACTCACAATTATTTGAACCCATCATTCGAAGGACTACCGGCTTATCTGCTCACGAATACCTTAGCCAGAAAATACTCACGCCTATTGGGATTGATATCAGTGAAGCGGGGCTTTGGTTTGATGCCTCCGGCCTGCATCCAATGACTTACTGCTGTATTGATATGAAACCTGCCGATTTCGCTCGTTTTGGGTTGCTCTACGCCCGCGATGGAAAATGGCGGGATACTCAGATCTTGCCTGTAGACTATGTTGAAGACAGCCTGACTGCAAATGGCTGGTATGGCTACCAGTGGTGGATCCTGAACGAGGCCTATTTTTATGGTGCTTCGGTACCGATGGTGATCGCAGCTGCGCAAGGACTGGATGGACAATACATCTTCGTCTGGCCAGAGGAAGACATCGTGATTGTGGTATTAACAAAGTATTCACACCCGATCGAGCAGGGCTACATCGTGGACCTGTCAAGCAATCCCCTGAATTACCCAATCACCTGTGTCGCTCGAAACAGCTGTTCCTCTGGGTGACAACCCATGATGAAGGCCATTGGTACCCGCAATTTAATCATGCAGACAGCGTCGGTCAGAAAACCCGCCTAGGTTAGTCTCTCCGAATGCGATTGATGGTAAAAGCAACGCCTCTTTTCTGGCCCTCTTGCCCGCGCTAGGCTCAACTACAACTGCTGACTCGCCTGCCTCCCCCCTGCCCTGCCAGAACCTTAAGCATTTTTCTGGCCACCAAGTTGACCTCTGACCTGGGCATAAAATGCCCCAGCATTTTTTATCGAGATTGAAGTTCTATTCCATAGCACCGGTTCAAGCGTTACCTGTGGCAGAGGACAGCACCGCCATTCATGAGTATGATAACCATGATGACAATTAAGGAGACTATCCATTGGCAACCCCCGTTGACACTAAAAAATTACGCAGCCTGGCCTTCAAAGTCTGGAGTTACAAGCAAGGAGAAATGGTATCACTGATGATTCACCTTGGAGACCGACTGGGCCTGTACAAAGCTCTGGCGGATTCAGGCTTTATTACTGCTCAGGCATTAGCCGAAAAGACAGGTTACCATCCTCGCTGGATACTTGAATGGTTACAGGGCCAGGCGGCAGCGAAACTGATTGATTACCAGCATCCAGATCAGTTTCAGCTAAGCCCTGAGGGTAACGCCCTGCTTGCCGACGAGGACAACGGCACTGATTTCGCCGGAGGTGCTTTTACCGGCGGAACTCCTCCAGACACAATCGACAAACTAGCTGAGGCATTTAAAACCGGCATAGGACTAAGCTATGAAGACCTGGGACCCAATGCAGCCCATCGTACTGAACGGATGCTGGGCCCCTGGATAAAGCAGGCCCTGGTTCCCAGAATTATCCCTGCCCTGGAGGGCGTGAAGGAAAAACTAGAATCGGGCGCCCTGGTAGCAGATGTAGGCTGCGGTGGAGGCCTGACCCTGACGACTATGGCCCAGGCCTATCCGAATTCGGAATTCCATGGCTTCGACCCGAACTCGCACGCGATCGAGAACTTAAAAAAAGCCAGTGCAAATACAGGGCTGACTAACATTAAGGCATTTGCAGTTGGCGGTGAAAACCTCCCAGATAGCGGCAATTATGATTTCATTTTATCATTTGACTGCATACACGATATGACCCAGCCGATGGCGGTTATTAAAGCGGTTCGCCAAAGTTTGAAGCCTGACGGGACCTGGTTAATAAAGGATATCCGCAGCCATGGTGACTTCGAGAAGAATCTTGAGAACCCATTGTTAGCCATGTTTTATGGATTTTCCATCTCAGCCTGTATGTCCTCGGCGATGTCAGAGCCCGATGGTGCAGGCTTGGGCACACTGGGTTTTAACCCCAAGGTTGCCAGACAAATGACAGCAGAGGCGGGCTTTTCCAGGTTCAAAGAACATGACTTTGGCGAAGCCGCCAATCTCTATTACGAAGTTAGACCCTAGTTGGGCCGCCAGTGGAGGCAAGCATTGCTGGACCGCGGCCCACGCGGAGCCGTGTTGGCCTGACTGATCAATCTGAAACCCAGTTTCAAATCAGAGCTCAAACCAGGGTAGCCGTCAGCGTGTCATCGCAGCCGGTTGGGCTGACTACAAGCGCCTGCTCTGCAACGTGACCGACTACAAAAGATAGGCCTTTTATAACGGCTGGGTATTTTTTTAACGGTAAAGTATTAATGCCATTGTTTCCAGGCGATTCCAACCAACCTAATATAAAGCACGGTCAAAGCAGCCATGGACAATCACCAAACCTATACAGATAAGCGCTTTGAAGATCTCGATTATACAAAGCAGCAAATCAGTTTGAATCACTATGAACTTTGCAAGTTCAAGCATTGCGATTTCTCGGGGTGCGAGTTAGAGGAATGTAGGTTCGTAGATTGCCGATTCGAGAACTCTAATTTTAGTCTGGCTAAATTCAAGCGAAGCCGCTTCCTTGATTGCGAATTTTATGGTTGCAAGCTGACTGGAATTGACTGGACGCAATTGGACTGGAGCAGCATTCTCAATACATCACCTATTTATCTGGATGAATGTGAAATCAGTTTTTCTAATTTTTACGAACTCAAATTTTCTGACTTGGTCGTGACCAGATGCAAAGCCCATGATGTCAACTTCGAAGGTTGTGATTTATCTAACGCTGATTTTTCTGGGACCGATCTCACAGACTCCCATTTCCGGTCCTGTAATCTGAACAACAGCAAGTTCAACGGAGCAAGCAACTATTTTATTAGTCCCCTGGAAAATGATGTTGAAGGTGCCAGCTTCAGCTTCCCTGAAGTGCTCAGCCTTTTGAGCCCATTTAAAATCAAAGTTGAAGATCTTTGACTAAATTCAAGAATCGGCAACAGTACCTGACTACCCATACAGCCCTGTGCATCCTGGCCAAAAGTCCTCATTAAAGCCCTGGGATGTTCCTGCAGGTTTATACCAAGTGGGTTTACCCGAACTCTCGGCCGCACCTGCTCCAATGTGCTCGTTGCAGCGCTACCCTCGCGTAAACAGAGCGTTGCTACAGAATTCAATTACCTGAAAATCTAATTTTAAATCCGGATAGATTCCTGTATACGATTTGTAATCACAACAGGTAGAATTAGCCCGCAGCAAGATGATGGTTAGGAGATTTATTGGTAAACAGCCAGACTGCATTTGGCAATACCCCCCATTTCAGCAAAGGAAACCTTCAATATGCCTCCTTCCGATATTGATATCGCTCGTTCAGCAAACCTAAAGAATATTTCAGTGATTGGTGATGAACTAGGAATTCCATCAGACTCCCTACTCAGATATGGTCATCACAAAGCCAAGATCGATTATGACTTCATAGCAGAGAGCCAGCAGCATTCTCCAGGCAAACTGATTTTAGTGACCGCTGTTTCGCCTACGCCAGCCGGGGAAGGTAAAACCACCACTACCATAGGTCTGGGCGATGCCCTGAATAAAATTGGCCAGAAAACCATAATCTGCTTGCGTGAACCGAGCCTCGGACCTTGCTTTGGTATGAAGGGAGGTGCTGCCGGGGGCGGGTATTCACAGGTTGTCCCGATGGAGGATATCAACCTTCACTTCACTGGAGACTTTCATGCCATCGGTGCAGCCCATAACCTGCTGGCAGCACTGATAGACAACCATATCCACTGGGGCAATAAACTGTCTATTGATCCCCGGCGAATCACCTGGCGACGAGTCATGGATATGAATGAACGCGCACTCCGCAATATTAATATAGGGCTAGGAGGAGCAATCAACGGTGTACCACGAGAATCAGGTTTCGATATTACTGTTGCCTCCGAGATTATGGCCATTTTTTGCCTGGCCAACGACCTCGTCGAGCTGCAGCAAAGCCTCGGCAATATTGTCATTGGCCAAACCTTTGACGGTGAATCCGTTCATTCCAGGCAGCTGGATGCAAATGGCGCCATGGCAGCACTGTTAAAAGATGCTTTTAAGCCTAACCTGGTCCAGACTCTGGAAAACAACCCCGCCCTGATTCACGGTGGGCCTTTTGCCAATATCGCCCATGGTTGTAACTCTGTCATCGCCACTAAAGCGGCGCTGGGCCTGGCCGACTACGTCGTAACCGAGGCGGGTTTTGGCGCCGAATTAGGGGCTGAAAAATTCTTCAATATCAAGTGCCGAAAATCCGGCTTAAAGCCTTCGGCAGCAGTGATCGTGGCCACGGTTCGGGCTCTGAAAATGCATGGTGGAGTCACCAAAAACAAATTACACCTGGAGAACACCGCTGCAGTCGACAAGGGTTGCAGCAACCTCGCTCGCCATATTCGTAATACCGGTAGTTTCGGAATTCCTGTAGTAGTTGCCATTAATCGATTCGATCAAGACACGTCAGCAGAAATCGAAATAATTCGACAACACTGCCAATCCCTGAATGTAGAAGCCATTGACTGCACCCACTGGGCAGAGGGAGGCCAAGGCGCAGAGGCCCTGGCCCATCACGTGGTCAGTCTAAGCGAGGCTGGGCATTCTCAATTCCGAACCCTCTATGACGATGACCTACCTCTATGGAACAAGATCGAGCATATTGCCCAGAGTCTATATGGCGCCGATGAAGTAATTGCCGACCAGAAAGTACGCAATCAGATAAAACATCTGCAGACAGAGTGCGGCCATTTCCCCATCTGTATGGCAAAAACCCCCTATAGCTTTTCAACCGACCCCAGTCTAAGAGGCGCCCCCAGCCATCACTCAGTTCCTATACGCGAAGTCAGGCTCGCAAATGGCGCCGGCTTCATCGTTGTTGTTTGCGGCGATATTATGACCATGCCGGGGCTACCCAGAAACCCAGCTGCCAACGGCATCAGCTTAGATCATGACGGTGAGATCCAGGGCCTGTTTTAGACATAACAGCATTAGTTTAACGCATTGAAAAATGTACTAGTTTAACCAGACCCGCCGGGCCATTGGTTAATATCAATTCAGCGGCCAAGCTGATACCAATGCCTTCCGTTAGCCTAAGCTGACTTTGCCTAGGCTTTACACGTGCCCAAATCCAAACCAGTCACCCCGGCTGGACAGCAAGTCATAAATGCGATTACTATCAATCAGGTTCACTGTGCTGAATATCATAGGCAATTGCTAACCGGGAGGTCTCTTTTATGTCTGACAAGGCCGATGTACTGGTGATTGGCGCTGGATTTGCTGGTATGTATGCAATTTACCGGCTGCGCCATCTAGGGCTTAAGGTAGTCGTAATTGAAGCCGGCAGCGACGTTGGCGGTACCTGGTACTGGAATCGATATCCTGGCGCTCGTTGTGACGTTCCCAGCCTCGAGTATTCGTTTGGTTTCTCACCCGAATTAGAGCAGGAATGGGAGTGGCCAGAAGTGTTCTCAGCCCAGCCGGATATTCTTCATTACGCCAACCATATCGCAGACCGATTCGATCTTCGCCGGCATATCAAGTTTAACACCCGGGCCACAGCAGTTACCTACCTGGAACATAGCAATCAATGGCAAGTGAGCACTGATTCAGGTGTCAGCTACTGTGCCACTTACTGCATCATGGCAACCGGCTGCCTGTCGGTACCTAACAAACCCGAGATCAGTGGCGCTGACCACTTTCAGGGTGAGACATACCATACCGGACTCTGGCCAAAGCACCCGGTTGATCTCACGGGCAAAAAAGTCGGCATCATCGGTACCGGTTCATCGGCCGTCCAAGCCATACCCGAACTGGCAACTCAAGCGGGCCATCTGACCGTATTCCAGAGAACCCCGGTCTATACGGTTCCGGCTAACCGTAAAGCTATGAACAAAGCTGTCGAAGATGAATTTAAAAGTAACTATCGTCAGATACGAGCGATGCAACAGCATAATCGCGGTGGTGTTTCCACCTTTCGACCCCTAAAAAGCATGCGACCGACCCGCCGTCTCGACGATCAGCAAGCACAGAGCAATAATATAAAGGCCCTCAAACCTGAACAGCGCCAGCAGCGCCTTGACCAACGCGGCTTGGCATCAATTCTAGGTTTTACCGATATCTATAACGATATCGAAGCTAACGAGATAGCCAACGAACTGTTTCGATACAATATCAAGCAGCGCGTTAGAGATCCGCAGGTAGCTGAAAAATTATTACCAAAAACTTATGGCCTGGGCTGTAAACGACAGGTGCTTGATCGTGACTACTATGACACCTTCAACCGTGACAACGTTTTATTGGTTGATGTTCAGGAAAACCCAATTGCAGAAATCAACGAGACTGGTGTGCAGACCCAGACGCAACACTATGAACTCGACGTTCTAATCTACGCTACCGGCTTTGATGCCATGACTGGCGCTCTGCTCAATGCAAATATTACCGGTCGAGCTGGGCAGACCCTGGCAGAAAAATGGCAATATGGCCCTGTTGCCTATCTCGGCCTGCAAATGCACGGATTTCCGAACCTGTTTACCGTGACCGGGCCCGGTAGCCCGTCAGTACTCTGTAATATGCTGGTTGCCATAGAACAGCATATAAACTGGATAGCCGACTGCATCGTCTATTTGCGAGACAACCAGATCAGCAGCATCGAGCCCAACAAAAACTCTGAACTTACCTGGATCGACCATGTCAATGATGTCGCCAAGGAAACGATGTTTACTGCACCAACCTGTAACTCATGGTATCTAGGCGCCAATATCCAGGGAAAACCGCGGATTTTTATGCCCTACGTAGGTGGGTTCCCTCAATATCGTGAGCGCTGCGAACAAGAACAAGAGCAGCACTACCCCAGCTTTACGTTAGCCTAACCCGATAGGCGATAAGCGACCGACCCAAGTCACGGTTGACCGTATGCACAGCCTTGACGGTATTCGGATAGCAACGACAAATAGGTTAAACCCTAGCCGTTGGCTGAGCCAGAGATAGCGTCAAATGAAAGAGCAACCCCTCCATGGACATTTAACCTTCCGGCAAAGAGTGCTCTTTGCGCTGGGCACGCCTGGCTGGCAGATAACCGGCTCAGTAGTTGTATCAATCGGAATTTACTTTTACCTCCCTCCAGAAGGCGCTGGTCTACAGGCATGGGTCAGTGAAGAAATTTTTCTCGGTGTTTTAACCGCCTATGGCCTGGCCCGGATTATCGGCGGCATCGTCGATTCTCTCGCTGATCCTTTTGTTGGCCACTACTCGGACAAGTCTCATTCGAGACTAGGACGGCGACGAATTTTCCTGATTGTTGGAATTGTTCCCATGTCAGTGATTCCCGGGCTCATTTTCTTTCCTCCTGGTGAGCCTGGCAGCTTCAGTGTGTTTGTCTACCTCACCGTGATGCTTGCCCTGTATTACATCTTTTTCACCATATATGTCGCACCTTACCTGGCCTTGATTCCAGAGATCGCAAAAACTGAACAGGACCGGGTCGAGCTGTCCAAACTAAGGGCAGTCATTGGTGGTCCTATTATCATGGCGTTCGGAGTACTCTGGCTGGCTGGCGTTGATGTGTTGAAGGATCAGGGCATGGATGCTACCACTGCCTTACAGACGATAGTCGTTATCTCCTGTATAGCGTCATTCCTGTTCAGTATCTGTCCTATACTGGCCGTAGATGAAGCGGCCTTCTCCTCTGTTCACTCATCAATGAACATGCGCGAAGCGTTAACCAAGACGCTGTCGAATCGCCCTTTTCTCATCTACCTATCCGCCCAAATTGTTTTCATCCTAGGGATAACTTTGAGCGGGCCAGCAGTACCCTACTTTGCCCGAGTCATATTAGGTCGCGATGAGGGTTTTGCAGCCCAACTCTCACTGGCCATGTTACCGGGCATCATCATAGGCTTTATTGTCATCGACCGGATCGTTGCCCGGTTCGGAACCAAAGCAACACTGGTAGGCACTGTTTTCCTACTCGGGATACCTTTGTTTCCGTACGGGTTTCTTCATCCCAGCATACCCGGTGGCCCCGGCGATCAACTT
>Ga0233433_10001706_pt1 | contig 20383 bp, 24 predicted proteins | sample SI_122_August201_5_FD_179868 | JGI IMG/M metagenome (GOLD analysis project Ga0233433, IMG submission 179868) | Seawater microbial communities from Saanich Inlet, British Columbia, Canada - SI_122_August2016_100_MG | ecosystem: Environmental > Aquatic > Marine > Inlet | place: Canada: British...
GATCGTAGGGATAAAGGGGCGTTCAGCCAAGGCAACAAATTCAAACCCTGGTCATCAAAGCGGAAAACTGCGATGGGTCATTAGAATTTACGAATGAAGGTAAGCTTTCGAGAAACTCCTCACGATCCCTGAGTTCCGGGGACACGTTACTTAACTCCTGTTGGAGGGGGACACGGGCGAGTTCCGGGGACACGTTACTTAATTCCGTAATTTGAGTTCCGGAGTTCCGGGGACACGATCCCCATCCCTGCGGGATGCGGTCATGTCCCTAGCCACTAGCCAACCAAATACAGCACCAAGAATATCGCCAGGAATCCGACCGCCCAGAAAACCATGGCGCCGGCCGGATAGGTCCGTGCGAACGTTCCCTCGATGCCGCTGTAACGATGCACGACCCGGATAACTTCACTAATCAAATGGAGAAACCCGCGCCGAACACCCTGATCGACAGAAACAACGATTTTGCCGCCGCACTTGATACAGCACGGAAGAAATCGCCGGTAGACCCAATCGAAGTCCAGGTTTGTTGACGGCATTTCCGCTGGATAAAGCCCGGTCTTGATCAGGAACAAAAACGCCAGGCCAGCGAATACCAACAACTGCAACGACGTGATGACGTGGCCGAAAGTATAGGGGTGATAATTCACCTCGTAGGGCAGGATCGCATAGAGCGCATCGGGGTAGACGCCGATACCGATGCACAAGAACGCGGCGATGCCCATGGCCCACAGCATGTTTTTGGGCGCTTCTTTGACCCGGTGGCCGCCGTCGTGGGCGAAGAACGCGAAGTAGGGGATTTTAATGCCCGAGTGTTCCATCACGCCGGCGGATGCGATCAACAGCATGGACCAGATCACCCAGCGATGTTCCTCCGCCGCCGCGGTCAGGATCATCGATTTGGAAACGAAGCCCGAGAATAGCGGGAACGCCGAAATCGACATGGCGCCGACAATGCAGAAACCCGCCGTCCAGGGCATGGACTTGAACAGCCCGCCAAGTTTCGAGGCTTCGCAGGTGCCGGTGCGGAACAGCACCGCGCCCATGGACATGAACAACAGCGCTTTATAGAGGATATGCGAGAAGGCATGCGACGCCGTACCGTTGAGTGCCAGTTCTGTGCCGAGACCGACACCGCAAACCATGAACCCCAGCTGGTTGTTAAGGCTATAGGCGAGCACCCGGCGCAGGTTGTTTTCGATCACGGCGAAGAACACCGGGAATATGGTCATGGTGGCGCCGATGTAGATGAGAATTTCAGTGCCGGCGTATCCACGGGCCAACGAATAAACGGCGAGCTTGGTCGTGAAAGCGCTGAGGATGACCGTGCCGGTGACCGTCGCCTGCGGGTAGGAATCCTGCAGCCAATTGTGCAGGAACGGGAAAGCGCATTTGATCCCGAATGCGATAAAGATCAGCTTGCCGCCGAGGCTTTCAATGCCGATGTGATTGAAGGCGAGGGAGCCCGTGTCGTTGAAAATGATAATTGCGCCGGCCAGCAGCAGGACGCCTGAGCCGATTTGAATAATCAGATAGCGCATGCCGGCACGGTAAGCCCGCTCGGTGCGGCTTGCCCAAATCAGGAATACGGACGAGATTGCGGTGAGTTCCCAGGCGACGAACAGCGTGATCAAATCACCGGCGAACACGGCGGCAACGGCGGCACCCATGTAAATTTGCGCCATCGTCGCTTGCAAGGGATCGTCTTCATGAATGGCATAGAGAACGCCGATGAAGGCAGCGATATGGAAAATGTAGCCCCAGACCAAGGCCAGTTTATCGACCCGCAGCAATTCCAGTTTGTAGCTGAAGAATGTGGCCGTTACGGACATGCCGGGATCCAATATGATCGTGTAGGCCAGCCCGGCAACGGGTAGCGCCAACAAAAGCGCACGCCGCGCCGGCCCCTTAATCACGGGAACCAGAAGTCCACCCAAAATCATGATCAGGCCGGGATTGAACTCAATCATCGTAATAATCCTCCGGCCGCATGAGGATTTTTCTGAGTTGTTTGCCCGCCAACACGATAAGGAAAAAAGCGACGAAACCGACGATGGCGTAGAAACCGAAGAACACCTCGGCTTCAAAATGGACATGTTTGTGATAGAAGGCGTCGGCGATGAACAACAAGAAGCCAAAGCCGACGAGGCCGCGGACCAGCATTTTTATGTTGCCGGGCTGATCCAGCCAGTGGGATTTGTCGTGGGATTTACCGTGGGATTTGTCATCGTGGTGGTCGCTCATGGCGCACCTCCGGCCAGCGGCAACAGGAACTCGTAAATCACGTCGGCATAGAAGAACAACACCAGGCAACCGAAGGCGGTGAAAGAAAGCGCGCCGACGCAGGCCGCGGGGGCTTCGGTAAAGCCCCGGATGTGCCAGACGTTTGAGGCCGCCGCATCGCCTGAGTTTCGCGGTGCCTCGTCTTCTTCGTGATGATGATCGTCATCATGGTGATCATCATCGTCCGGGTCGGCATAGAACCCGCGAATGACGATGGGCACCAGATAGGCGACGTTTAATAGAGACGAGATCATCAGCACGGCGATAAATACAACGTGCTCGGTTTCCGCCGCCGCCAACGCTAGATACCACTTACTCCAAACCCCGCCGAACGGCGGCAGGCCGATGATCGAAAGCGTGCCGATCAGAAAGCAGATAAAGGTGATGGGCATCTTCCGGCCGAGCCCGCGCATCTGACTGATTTCCGTCTTGTGGCTGGCGACCATGATCGCGCCGGCGCAGAAGAACAAAGTGATCTTGCCAAACGCGTGCATGACGATGTGCATGGCGCCGCCGATGGCGCCGATGCCGGTCGCCATCATGGCGCCCAGAATAATGTAGGAAAGCTGGGATACGGTGGAGTAAGCGAGCCGCGCCTTCAGGTTATCTTTGGACATGGCGACCACCGATGCGATCAGGATCGTTGCCGCCGCCATGTAGGCCAGCCATTCGCTGGCGCCTGTGTTGGTCAGCGTGTCGTAGCCAAAGAGATATATTGTTACCTTCAGCACGGTGAACGCACCCGCCTTCACAACGGCAACGGCATGCAACAACGCACTGACCGGCGTCGGTGCAACCATGGCGGCCGGCAGCCAGCGGTGAAACGGCATTAGCGCCGCTTTGCCGATGCCGTAGATGTATAGCGCGAACAGCACACCGACGACCAAGCTTGATGTCTCAGCGGAGAAAATGCCGCCTTCGCGGAAATCCAATGTGCCGGTGACGATCCAGGTGCCGATGACGGCAACCAATTGGAAACCGATGGAGGTGCCGATGAGAATGCCTAAATAGATGCGCCCGCCGCGTTTTGCCGCATCGGTGCCCGCATGCGCAACAAGCGGGAAGGTGGAAATCGTCAACACTTCGTAGAACACGAACAGCGTCAGCATATTGCCCGCAAAGGCGATTCCAATGGCACTGGCGATGGCGATAGCGAAACATGTGTAGAAGCGGGTTTGGTTTCGTTCCGCGTGGCCGCGCATGTACCCGATGGCGTAAATCGTCGTGACGATCCATAGGAAACTCGCAATTCCGGCGAAGACCATGCCTAACGGCTCGACGGTGAAAACGATCGACAAACCGGGGAGCATTTCACCAACGACAAGCGTCGGCCGCCCGCCATCGGCGACGATAGGGAATAGATTGGCGACGCAAAGGAACAAGATAACGCCTGTTATGAGCGTCACGCCTTCGCGCGAGTTGGCCTGCTTGCCGGTGAGCATGACCAATATGGCACCGACCGCGGGAACCAATAGCGCTGCCTTAATGAGAAATTCCGGTGTCACCGGGCACCTCCCAACAAGGCTTCGGCTGCGGCGATGGCGACATCCAAAGTGGTCGTCGCGTCAATGCCGAAATAAACGGCGGCACCAATTAAAATCCACGTCGGAATCAGCAGAGATAGGGGGGCTTCGGTCGCATTCTCTGCTGCCGGCCCCGCCGGTTGCATGTAAATGACTTCGACGACACGCCAAACATAAATGACGGCCATCAAGGAACTGATGACGATCAATGCCGCAACCGGCCACCAACCTTTTTCAAGCGCCGCCTGGATCAGATACCATTTGGAAACAAAGCCGACGGTTAGCGGCACGCCGATCAAGCTCAATCCACCGCCGACAAAAGCCGCCATGGTGAGCGGCATCTTCTTGCCCAGCCCGGCCATGTCGTGAAGGTGCACGGACCCGATCCGGTACATGACTGCACCTAAGACCATAAACAATCCACCCTTCATCATGGCGTGGTTGAACAGATGGATAATCCCGGCGGCGACACCGTTCACCGTGTCGAAGCTGAGACCCAAAATCATGTAACCGATCTGCGCCACAGAGGAATAGGCGAGCATGCGCTTGACGTTGACCTGATAGATAGCAACCGCCGAGCCGACGAACATTGCGATCAACGCCATTCCCATCAACAGATCGCGGACTGGCACAAAGTCCAGAATATCGACAGTGCCGAAAATCGTGTAGGTCACACGAATCAATGCGTAAACCGCCACCTTGGTCGCCGTTGCCGCCAGGAAGACCGTCACCGCTGACGGCGCGTAGGTATACGCATTCGGCAACCACATGTGCAGGGGGAACAAGGCCACTTTAAGGCCCAAGCCCACTGTCAAAAAAGCTAGCGCTGCATGAACGGTCCGGCTGCTGGCCATCTCCGGTATAAGTTTTGAAAGGTCATGAATGTTGAGGCTGCCGGTGACGTTGTACATGAGCCCAACGCCGATAATGTAAAACGTCGCACCAATCGTGCCCATGATCAGGTAACGGTATGACGCGGTCAGAGCGCGGCGATCTGTGCCGAAACTAATCAAAACGTACGACGACAGCGATGAGATTTCCAGGAACACAAACAAATTGAACGCGTCACCGGTGATGGCGATGCCCATTAGCCCGGTCTGGCACAGCAACATCATCGCGTAGAAAATATAAATGCGGCTGACCGGAATTTCTTTTTCGACACTAAGCCGTGCGTAGGGCATGACCACGGCGCCAATTGCCGACACGATCACCAACACAAAGGCGTTCAGCGTATCGATGCGGTATTCAATGCCCCAAGGTGCGGCCCATCCGCCCAGTTCATAAACAATCGTGCCGGTGTCCATGACCTGCATGAGCAGGCTGACCGAAATCGGCAGGCACAACCAGGAAATGGCCACCGCCCAGATCCAGACCACGTGCGGATGGCGGATCACCAGGCACACGGGTGCCGCCATCATTGGCAGGATAATTTGAATGATCGGCATGTGCTGGGCGATCATCGGCGGTCGTCCTGCACGTCAAGTTCATCTTCTTCAATGGTGCCGTATGCGTTGCGAATGCGTACCACCAACGCCAGCCCCAGCGACGTCGTGGCGACCCCGACAACGATGGCTGTTAGGATCAAGACGTGGGGTAGGGGGTTTGAATACGCCGTGATCCCCTCGGCTAAGATCGGTGCGGTGCCGCCCTCAACCTTACCCATGGTGATATAGAGTAAGAATACGGAAACCTGGAAGACGTTCAATCCGACGATCTTCTTGATCAGGTTGCCATGCGCGATGACGATGTAGAAACCAATCATCATTAAGCCGATGATCAGCCAATAATTCAGAAGGCCTGGAAATGCCATGCGTCAGACGCCCTCTTCCGGGTCTTCGGGGCTGCGCCCGGCGAAGGTACAGAAAATGGTGATCATCGCCGAAGCGACTGTGATCCCAACGCCCAACTCAACAAGCAAAATACCGTAGTGCTGGCCGTGCGTCGGTTCGTGGGCCAATACATTATAGTCCAGGTAATTACCGCCGAGGATCATACTTGCAACGCCGACGCCGGCGTAAAGCAGGACACCGAAAACCAGTAACAACCGTGTCACCACCGCCGGTATCACGACGCGAACCGTGTCGACGCCGAAAATAATTGCATAGAGGATGAAACCGGCGGCAAAAATTACGCCGGCCTGGAATCCGCCGCCTGGCCCGAAATCCCCGTGCCATTGAACGTAGAGTGCAAACAACAGGATATAAGGGATCAAAAATTTAGAGATTACCCGGAGGATAATTTTTTGTTTCATGCGCCGGCGCCCCCGGCTGTCTCATCGGGTGCCTTGTTGGCGTCCTCCTCAGCAACGTCCTCTTCACGGCGGCGCGGGAACCTGACGCGGCCCAAAATAGCCAAGACGCCGATTGCGGCGGTGAAGATGACAAAAGTCTCGCCCAGGGTGTCATATCCCCGGTAGCTGGCTAAAACCGATGTCACGACATTCGGCAAGCCGATTTCGGTGCCTGATTGGCCAAGATAGCGGTCAGCGACGTGGGTATGGATTGGCGCCGACGGATCACCATAAAGCGGCATGTCCAACGTGCCATATATGAGCACGGCACCGGTTATCGTGACGACAATCAAGGCGCCAACGACATTTTTTCTAGGCGCCGGTTTTTCTTCGCTGGTGGTCAGCGCAAGCGTGCCCAACATCAAAACCGTCGATATACCGGCCCCAACGGCAGCTTCGGTGAAAGCCACGTCAACCGCATCCATGATGACGTAGGCGGCGGCACCCAGCAGGCTAAAAATGCCGGTCAGCATGACAACGGCAAACAAGTTATGAATCCGCGCGATAGCAATGGCGGTCATGGCCATGAAAACAATCAACGCGATAATAATTACGTCTTCGATGACATGGCCTCCGTTTTGTCGGCCGTCGGGTCAATGGTCGGGTCTGGTGCACTGCTGTCACTGGTAATCGGTTTGATGCCGCCATGCAGGGCGGCGCGTGATAGCGCGTGTGTTGCGGTCGGACTGGTAAACAGTATGAAAATGACAATCATGCCAAGCTTCGCCAAAACCAGGGTGAAGCCAGCCTGAAACGCCAATCCCAAAATGATCAACCCGATTCCCAGCGTGTCGATGATCCCGGCACCGTGCATACGGCAGAAAACATCAGGCAGGCGAATAAGCCCAATTGCGCCGATAATGCATAATCCGCTGCCCGCGAGAATTGAAGCCCAACTGAGGATATTGAGGACGGCGTCCATCAGAAGTCCCCCTTGTGTTCATCGTCAAGGGGATAGCCCATCTGTTGATAGCGGACGTATTTGGTCACTGCGATGGCACCGATGAAGTTGATCAGTGCATAAACCAAAGCGAGATCCAGGAATTCCGGCCGGCCCGCAAGAAAACCGTGAACGGAAATCAGCAGCACTGTCAGCGTACCGAAGGAATTGACCGCGAGAATACGATCAAAAACCGTCGGCCCTTTTAACGCTCGGATCAAAGCCAGGAACATGGAAATCAGCACCGCGGCCGCGGCGACAGCAAACATGCTCATCCGCCACCCTCCGTACCGGGCGCCACATGGCCTTCAAGTGCTGTGACGCGCTGATCCATCTCGCCGGTCTCAAGGCCATCCGCGGCGACCTGCGTTAATGCATGGACTTCAATCAAATTTCCATCGACGGCAATGGAGACCGTACCCGGCGTCAGGGTGATTGAATTGGCGTAGGTCACCCGACCAATATCGGAATGCTGTGATGTCTCGACAATCATGACTTTGGGTTCAATGCGCGACTCGTCATCCTTCAGGACACGCAGAATGGCGCCGGCAACATCAAGATTGGCCTCAACGATTTCCCACATCAACCATGGGAAATAGAGAACGCCCTTGGGCGCCATATGAATGGGGTGGCTTTCATGGTCGACAACGTCCATGCGTTGCGCGATCCAAATGACACCGGCAATGGAGACGGCACCGAGACCGAGAATCAGCGGGATAAAAAAACCGGACGATAGAAACCAGAGGATGGTCAGTCCCACGACCAAGGCTAACGTATGGATCACGTGTCCGCGCTCCCTCTCGTCTCCCAGTTCAACATCTAGCCCACCCTTTATGTTATGGCGAGTCTTGATTTGTTATGTTAGCGAGAATAAACGGTGTGTACCTAGTGGCTAGCAAAAAAATTTAAATAATTCCAAAAGCCAGCATCATGAGTTTCCAGGCAAAAGGATGATTATGCAGGGTTTTTCAATATATTTGGAGAATCTGGTCCGATTGCACCAACGGTTCCGACAATGGGCGGTTCTGGCGGTGGTCGGGCTCTTGGCTGCGAGCTTTATACTTATTGATTCGCAGGCCAACGCTCAGGAAGGCGCCGTCTTCCGGGTTGACCGACTGAGCGTCGTCACCGGAAATGATCGCCATGATTTTCGTGTTGAGATAGCCGAGACTCCCAGCCAACGGGCCCAAGGCCTTATGTGGCGACGTCAAATGCTGCCGGGAACTGGCATGTTATTCGATTTCGAAAGAACCGAACCCGTCGTCATGTGGATGAAGAACACTTATATTCCGCTCGATATGCTGTTTATTACGGCGAAGGGATTGATCATAAATATCGCTCGTGACACGACCCCGCATTCGACGGACTTTATTTCATCAGCGGGACCTGTACTCAGTGTCTTGGAATTGCCGGCTGGCACGGTTAAGACTCTGGGCATCCGGGCCGGCGATCGTGTCGAACACCCGATCTTCAACAAATAGCGACGCGCCAAAGGATCATCCATGGCCCTGAAAAAAAATCCCCTGAAACTCAACAAATTGCAGCTACGCACGCTGGCATTGGCCCAGGTTTTGGCCGCTGATGAAAAATCATCAACACGCGATGAAGCTACGGGGGATGTAACGCTGCTTCGGCTTCCCCATGCCCACGGCGACCACGTTCATATCGGTGGTTTTGTCGTTTCGGCACGCGATGCCAGCGGGTTTTCCAATCCCGCTGTTTGGACGGCGCTTGAGCGCAAAGGCCTGAGCCAGGCATCCGATGGAATTTCGGTGACGTTGACTGTCGATGGCGTGGGTTACGACACAGGGCTCGGTGATCGGCTCATGTCTAAATCGGATCATTAACATGTCTATTTTCAATGACGCCAAACAGCGAAGTTATTTTTTACCGAAGGTCCATTCACAGTGAATACCGGTGAAAAGAAGCGAAAATTGCTGATTACCGGGGGTGCAGGTTTCATTGGCACCAATCTCATTTTCGATCTCATGGCGGATGGTGAGAGGGAAATCATCGTCATTGACAATGAATCACTAGGCAATCCCGATCAGATTCTGGATTGCGACATTGAATATATTCGTGGCGACATTACCGATGAATATTTGGTTCGGTCAGTTCTTAAAGATGTTGATGAAGTCGTTCACCTTGCCGCCGATACGCGCGTCATCGAATCAATTGAAGACCCTTCCAAAAATTTTGACATCAATGTACGGGGCACGTTCGGGCTTTTAAAAGCCGCACGTGATGCCGGCGTAAAGCGTTTCATTAACGCGTCGACGGGTGGTGCAATCCTTGGTGATCGTACGCCCCCCATTAACGAAGAGATGGCCGCACAGCCGATCTCTCCCTACGGCGCCGCAAAGTTGGCGGTCGAAGGCTATTGTTCAGCATTCCAAGGCGCCTATGGTCTTGGTACCGTTTCGTTACGGTTTTCCAATATCTATGGGCCGCGCTCATTCCACAAAGGCAGTGTCGTCGCGCATTTTTTTCGCTCAATTATCAACGGACAGCCTCTGACGGTATACGGTGACGGTACCCAGCAGCGCGACTACCTATTCGTCTCGGATTTAACAAAAGGCATCCGCTTAGCGTTGGATAGCGAAAAAACAGGGGTATTCCAGCTCGGCTCAGGCATACCGACCAGCATCAACGTGCTTCTTGATCACATGCGCACAATTACCGGTGGCTTTCATGAACTCGAAGTCCGACACGAAGATTTTCGAGACGGTGAAGTCCGTGACACTTGGTGTGATGTAACAAAAGCAAAAGACGATCTCGGTTTTATAGCGCCAACGGCGCTTGATGTTGGGCTGCGCGATACTTGGAATTGGTTTTTGAGCGCTTAAACATCGCGCCATGAATTCCTCACCTCCTCTGGTCACGTTCAACCGGGTATGTATTGCGAGAATTTCACCTCCGACTTACGATAAGCAAATAAGATTCCTGCAAATCGCGGTGATTTGCACCGAAAAGGCAAAAGCAATCCATGAGCACAGTCGTCACGATTGCCGCCTATAACGAAGCTGAGAATATCGGCGCCGTGGTCCGAGGCGTGCGAGAGCTTGGGTATCGCTGCATCGTTGTGGATGATGGCTCCGTTGATACTACGGCTGAAATTGCGGAAGCCAACGGTGCGGAAATTGCCCGTCACATGGTAAATCTTGGCCAGGGACGCGCAATGTTGACCGGCTTTCAGGCCGCGATGATTGATCCGGAATGCGAATTTATCATCGGCATGGATGGCGACGGTCAGCATGATCCATCTGAAATTCCGTTGTTTGTGAATGCCCTGAAAGCCAGCGACACCGACGTCATCGTTGGGTCGCGCCTATTGAGCGAGAATGTCGTTCATGCGTCGCCAGTGCATCGCCTGCTCCGGCCCGCCTACAATGGTATGATATCAAAAATTACTGGTTACAAGATTAGTGATCCACTAACCGGATACCGCTGCTTTCGGCGCCGGGCATTTGAGCGGGTGCCGGAGATGTTCCAGTTAAATATCGAGCCGCAATATTTTACCGTCGAGTTATTTGTTCGGCTGTCACGTGCTGGCATAAGCGTCGACGAAATTCCGGTGCACGTGCGCGCACGCGCTTCAGGAACCTCACACAAGGGGCTTTTTCAGTTTGGGATAGGCATCCTTTTCGCAACTTTCCGTGTTCTGTTCAGTAGTCCAAGAAGCTAGGCTTTTTCATGCTGGTAACGCCACTAACCATTACCATTGATCTCATCGCAATCGCTTGCCTGGTCATCGTATTAAGGCGTTGGTCGGCTGGCCGTATGCAATGGCAAACAACGTTGCTTTGGGCAGGCTTGTGGATGGCGATTGCCATATTCGCGCTGTTCCCTGGACTGATTGATGCCCTATTGCCGCTGGCTCATATGCAGGAGCGATTATTCTTTGCCCTCGTCGGCAGCGTTGTTTTGCTGTTCATTTTGATGTTTTCAGTGTTTGGCAGGCTGGACCGACTGCAGCAGGCGCAATCGCATATGATTTCTCAAATTGCGATTCGCGAATACCGAATGCGGTATGGTTGGGAGCCAAGTCGGAAGAGTTCCGCCGATACCCAAAACTACCTGAATTACGCGGATTCCTTAGTTTGGAACGATTAAATTCTTGCTCCTGGTATACAATTCAGCGATATTGCGAATCATGAATACTGAAGTTTTAATGGTTTATTTGCCGGTCGATTTTGGCGCGGGCCGTAGCTACGGACTGCCGCCATTGGGCTGTTATTACTTGGCGACGGAATTAAAGAACCGTGGCCGCGATGCACGGGTTCTGGATGCCTGCATCGAAGGGTGGACAGTTGAAGAAACGATCGATCAAATTAAGAAGCATGATCCGGCGATCATCGGCATCAGTGGTTTAACCCCGCATTTGCGAAGTATGCGCAAGGTCATTCAACAGCTCAAGAAAATCGGGCTTGGTGATCGGGTCGTCTGTGGCGGACCACATTTCAATGATACCCAGGGCGAAGCGATGGATTTTCTCGGCATCGATTTTGCGATGTATGGGGAATGCGACCATGCCTTTGCCGAACTCGCCGAACGTTTGCTCACTGGCGAGGATTATAGCCAAGTTCCGAACCTCATATACCGCGATGAGGCTGGCGAGATCGTCACGAATCCGGCCGGTAAATATATTGATGATTTAGACACATTGCCGTTTCCCGACCTGTCACTCGGCAACGTTGATGACTATGAAATGATCTACGGACGCGAACGCAAGGCAATCAGCATTATGGGTAGCCGTGGTTGTCCATACCTATGCACCTTCTGCGATGTTTTTTCCGTGTGGGGCCGCAAGGTCCGAAGCCGAACGCCAAAGAATGTCGTCGACGAAATCGTATATCATCGCGATACTTTCGGAATTACGGAAATATTCTTCCGCGACAGTGTGTTCACGCTCAATTACAAGTGGCTGGAAAAATTTCTCGATGAGCTAGAGGAACGCGATGTCAAAATTACCTGGCACTGCAACGGGCGTGTCGACCGCGTCACCGAGCCGCTGCTACGGCGAATGAAAAAGCTCGGTTTGTACTGTATTTCTTATGGTGTCGAATCGGGTAATCAAGAGATCTTAAACAGTATGAAAAAAGGCATCGATATCTCGACGATCGAGAAAATGTTCAAACTGACGACGGATATCGGTCTGCAAGCCAACGGATACTTTATGGTTGGCAATCCCGGCGAAACATCTGCAGAGGCAAAAGAGACGCTCGATCTCGCATTGAGATTGCCAACAACTTTCGTCGATATCGGCCCCACGGTCGCCTATCCGGGCACCGAGATATACAGTATGGCGATGCGTGAAAATTTAGTGGAAAACCCTCAGTGGTATATGCAGGACACCGCGATGGGGCAGGGCGCTGCTGGTGTCGTGCGGTACGAAAGTCCAGGGCAGCTGGCGCTCAAAGGATTTTCGCCGGATGAGCAATTTGAATTTTGCCGGCTTTTCCTTCGTAAGTTTTATTATCGTCCGCAATCGGTCTATCGAATTCTAATCAAACACTTTAGCCCACGGCTGTTTTTCCGTGCCATCAAATTCCTTCCCGTCTTCATGTCAATTACGCTGCGCAAGAAGCAGACGCGCCAACAAGTCCATGAGCCTGCTCCCGCGTGATTGCCTTTCCGGCTTCGCATACCCGTAGCCGCTAAAGTCTCCTCGATGTGACAAAGCCTGCAGGGTTTATTACTGCGTATTCGAATGATAGAATTCGTCTTCGTTTGCCGACCAATTTGCAGTCATCGGTGAGCTACATTTCAGGCACATGAATTCGCCCAAATGACATCCTTTCCGACATCAGAAGTATTTAAAGATAAGCGCGTCGTTATTACCGGCGGCGGCGGCAGTATTGGCCGCGCGCTCATTAGTCGACTGCTGAGCGAGGACGTTGGTGTTGTCCGCGCCGTAGACAATCATGAAGGTGCGTTATTTCATTTGAGCGAAATATACGCCAATGAGCCTCGCGTTGAAGTGTTTCAATGCGATATCCGCGATGAACATGAAATCAATCGCACGTTCTCCGGGATGCATTTAGCGTTTCATGCTGCGGCATTGAAACATCTGGATTTCTGCGAAAAAAGCCCTTTTGGAACCGTCCAAACAAATGTCGTCGGCGTTCAGCAGGTGCTTCGCTCCGCTTTGTTCAATCGCCTGGAGCGAGTTTTGTTTACAAGCTCTGACAAAGCCGTGAATCCGACGAATATCATGGGTGCATCAAAGTTGATGGGCGAACGTCTGTTTACGGCTGCAAATGCGTTGAGCGAAGGCGATCACAGGTGCATTTTCACTTCAATCAGATTCGGCAATGTCATCGGATCACAAGGGTCGGTCGTGCCTCGGTTTTGTTCGCAAATTCAGGCTGGTGGACCGGTGACGCTTACAGACGAAAGAATGACCCGTTTCGTCATGACGCTCGATGATTCGGTCCAACTAGTAACCGAAGCGATGGCGCGGGCGTGTGGTGGGGAGATTTTTATTACCAAGATGCGTATCTTGAAAATAGCGGATCTGGCCGAGACTATGGTGGAAATGCTGGCGCCTGTATTCGGCTATCAACCCGACGAAATTGAAATTCGTGAAGTCGGCGCACGCCCCGCGGAAAAGCTTTGGGAAGAACTCATTACGGACGAGGAAACCCGACATACCTATGACATTGGCCGCTACCTTACAGTGCTGCCACCGTTGCAAGGTGACTACGATATTATGGCGAAACAATACGCCGAGAACGCCATGCCGATCGATCAACTTTACCATTCCAATAACGGTGAGCCGATGAGCAAGGCGGAGATCATGGATTTACTGCGCCAGCCCGGCATTTTACCTGCGGATATTAACCTGCTGCCCTCCGCTTAAGGCTCGGGATATGAAAATTTTGATACTTGGCGGTGATGGTTACTTGGGGTGGCCGACCGCAATGAATTTGAGCAACCATGGCCATGAAGTCATGGTTGTAGACAATTATCTGCGCCGCAAACTTGTTCAAGAGTGCGGCGCTAAAGAATTATTCGAAGTACCCGATTTGAACCAGCGCGTAGATTTATGGCGCGATCATTCTGGGCATGTACTCAAGATCGCGATCGGAGATCTTCTCGATTGGGATTTCATCGAAGATGTCTTTAAAGGCTTTCCACCCGACGCAGTTATACATTATGCCGAGCAACCCTCGGGACCCTATTCAATGCATGGCAGACGCGAAGCGGCGCTAACACTTACGAATAATCTTGGCGTCACCTTTAACGTTATTCAGGCGGTCCATGAATTTGTCCCCGAATGCCACATCGTCAAATTGGGAACGATGGGCGAGTACGGTACGCCAAACATCGATATCGAAGAAGGCTGGATCAATATTGAGCACAAAGGCCGATCAGATCGTTTTCTCTATCCACGGCAGTCAGGCAGCCTTTACCACACGACGAAAATCATGGATACGGATCTCCTTTGGTATTACACGCGACTTTGGAATCTCCGTGTTACCGACCTCATGCAAGGTCCTGTTTACGGCTTGGAAACAGCGGAAAACCAGGATCGCCCTGAGCTTTATTCCTTCTTCAACTACGATGATCTATTCGGCACAGTCCTCAATCGCTTTATCGTTCAGGCGGCCGCTGGATATCCTTTGACCGTTTACGGTGCCGGCGGACAGACCCGAGGATATTTAAATATCCGCGACACGCTCACATGCGTCCAACTCTCAGTTGAAAACCCGCCTGAAAACGGCGAGCTGCGAATTTATAACCAGTTCACCGAGACCTTCAGTGTCAACGACTTGGCGAACCGCGTACGGAAAACCGGTGACTCACTTGGCCTCTCAGTAAAAATCGACCATCTAGCCAATGCTCGCCTGGAGCGCGAAGAGCACTATTATAATCCAGTCCACCAAGGACTCGTTGAATTGGGACTTGAGCCCAACTTGCTAACAGACCAAGTTTTACTGGACATGTTCAACGTCGTATTGCGTTATCGTGACCGTATTGATTCAGATACATTCCTGAGTGGCGCCAGTCACCAGTGAGTGTTTAACCTCAGGACATCCAAGATTTTATGTGTGGCATTTTTGGTCTAGTAACCGCTCCACGTAACGATGTGGATTCCTTAGTCCAGCGTCTTTTTTTGCTGTCGGAATCGCGGGGTAAGGAAGCCGCTGGTCTGGCGATACGGCATGGCCAAACCATTGATGTTTTCAAACAGCCCGATCCCGCATCGGAAATGATGCGGAAGGATGAATATCGGAAACTCGCGAAGGCAAAGCTCATGTCACCGCAGAGCGGTGAGCCGTTGTGCGTCATCGGCCATTCCCGCCTGGTTACCAACGGTCTTGAAGCGCTGCCTCACAATAACCAGCCAATAATCCGCAACCAGTCTGTCGCGATTCACAACGGAATCGTCGTTAACGATTTAAATTTATGGGATCAAAATCAAGAACTACCACGTCATTGTGACGTTGATTCTGAAATTATTCTCGCTCTCTATCACAAACATCGTATGGCCGGGGCGGAGCCGTCCACGGCCGTGGCAGATGTCTACGGCGCGATTGAGGGAACGGCTTCTATTGCGATCATGGATGCGATTGACCCGCGTATGCTGCTGGCGACAAATAACGGCTCGCTTTATTATTTCAGCGATCAGAAGAAGAAAATTTTTGTATTCGCATCTGAGCGCTACATATTAGATCGGTTTCTCAATGAATCGGGCCTCCTGGCTTCAGCCGATGGAACAGACGACGTTCAGCATCTGCAAGCGCACAACGGGCTCGTCGTCGAATGTCAGAACATGGTGATGGACCTTTTCCCATTGCCGCCGACAACGCTTCAACCGAAGACGAAACGTGCTTCAAGGACAGAGAAACCAATATCTCAGAAAGCGGCGAACGTCGTGGCCACTGAGAACCATGAACGTCACAACATTATCGATCATGCTGAAATGCTTTCCCCCGAACGGGCTAAACTGACCCGATGTTCACGCTGCATATTGCCTGAAACGATGCCATTCATCACATTTGACGAGGATGGCGTATGCAATTATTGCCATACCTATAAACCAGTGAACCCGCTGGGCCTGGAGGCTTTTCGCGATATTGCTGAAAAGCATCGTCGGCACGATGGCGAACCTGATTGTATGGTGGCCGTTAGCGGTGGGCGCGACAGTTGCTATGGTCTGCATGTCCTAAAAAACGAATTTGGACTTAATCCAGTCGCATATACTTATGATTGGGGCGTAATCACTGATTTGGCGCGGCGCAACCAAGCAAGATTATGTGGCCAACTGGGTGTCGAACATATTTTGGTTTCCGCCGATATCCGGAAAAAACGCGACTATGTCCGCCAGAACATTGAGGCATGGCTCAAGCGTCCCAATCTCGGGATGATTCCGTTATTCATGGCCGGAGATAAGCAGTACTTTTATTTTGCCAATAAGGTTCGCGAGCAGCTTGGCGTAAATCTATCGTTTCTGTGTGAAAATAAGATCGAGCGCGCCCATTTCAAATCTGGATTTATGGGCGTCTATGAAGGGCACGGGCGGACCAACAACATTGGAGTTGCAAAAGTGACCAAGTTGCTTTGGCGTTATGGGCAGGAATATGCGCTCAATCCGCGCTATATTAATCGATCCCTGTTCGACACGCTCGGCGCATTCTGGAGTACTTTCATCACTTCTCATGACCACGTCCAGTTATTTAAATATGCATCTTGGGAAGAAGACGTGGTCGTAGATGTTCTGCGACGGGAATACGATTGGGAGTTGGCGACGGATACTGAAGCGACCTGGCGGATTGGCGACGGTACCGCACCATTTTACAATTTCATCTATTACACCGTTGCCGGATTTACGGAAAACGACGCGCTCCGCAGTAATCAAATTCGCGAAGGCATATTGGATCGAGAAACCGCGCTGAAGCGCGTGGCCGTGGAAAACCGACCACGTTGGGATTCGTTGAAATGGTATGCAGAGGTCATTGGATTTAATCTCACTGAAGCCATCGTGACAATCTGCAACATGCCCCGGCTTTACGGCGACAGCACGTAATTTCATTTGGGCCTTCAGCAAACGAGGCATCCCGTGACTCGAAGAACCACTTGGCAATCTAGACTATCTCAGAAATGTCTACCGATTATATTTACCGGAGCGATGATTGTTTCGATCACGATAAATCTCGGCCTGTTTGATCAATGGGTTCTTGATCGCAGCAGTAACATTGCTAAACCATCCACTCCGTCTTCGGGCAATAGTTATATGAGGTCTGCGAAATCCACTAAATTTGTTATATATCAACAATTTAAGAAACATTTTTTTGGATGGACACTGGTCGGCCACGAACCCGATGCCCTATTTTTTTCGCTTGACGGCCCAACGAATTACATTGGGCCGGCGACAACAAAGGTCAAACCCTACACACCGGATTTGACGCTCGAAGAAGGGGCGGAGTTGGCATCGCAGGTCCTCAGTAGAATTCAGCGCCGGGGGCGTACCGACATCGGCGTTGTGGCGCCGACTGGCTCTGAAAAACGCAAGGTCGTCATTGCCCTTCGAACCGCCGACAACATGACAATTTTCGTTCCGGGTGAAATGGCCCCTCAGCGATTTGCATGGCTCGCCAATGACAAGTGAACTCGCAGCAGCCGCAATCAGCTATTTGCTAGGGTGGGGCGTTCTGCGGCCATTTTCACCGCAGTCGGGCATTAGCTTTACCTTGGCCGCAGCTTTACCTGCAGGCATGTCTCTGTGGGTATTGATATCGGCATTGGTCTTGGTGATGGGGATCTCATTCGATCCCCTTTATCCGACCATTCTCAGTATCGGGATCGCCGCCGCCGTCAGTTATCGATGGGCCGAGAATCCATCAAAAGTCGAATTTTCCGCCGTCGGCGCAGGACTACTGGTCCTCATCGCGCTGGTCGCCATATTCGTGCATCTTGATATGGTAAAAATCGGCAGTGACGGCCTGTGGACTCTTTACCTAGCTGACGAGTTAAGTTTTGCAGGTGAGTTTTCCAATGGCACACGAATTTTGTGGGTTGCAAAAATACCGTATTTTTTACCCCTTGTCTCATCTGCAGCCGTCACCATGGGATTGACGAATTTTATCAGCCTACAGCCACTGATTGCGATTTGCGGGTTGATTTTATTTGGTCTTTTAGGTCAACGCGCCTTGCAGGCTAATGACGTATCCCGATTAATTTCTTGGGGACTACCGGCAGTTGCCATTCTTGCTTTGGCATCGATACCGTCTATGAGCCTCCACGCATTTTTATTCAAAACGCATGGATTGGTTATGGTCCATATGCTTGTTGCCGGCGCCGCCTTGTATATTGGTGCTCGTGAAAACTCGATACCTTGGTTTATCATCACATTATTGTTTACCAGCACTCTGGTTTTTATGCGGCCCGAGGCCGGTGTCAGTGCGCTACCAATTTTGGTGGTTGCCGCCGCCGCCAAATATGTGTCGCTCCGCCTCAGGCTCGTGATCATTAGTGGCATATCTTTATTTTGGGCCAGTTGGTACGTTTATCTAGTAATCATGTCCATCTACTTTGATGGCTTTGTTATTAGTCAGGTTTATACCCCGCTGGTCCTCGTGGGCATGGTCCCTGGGTTGTTTGGCATCGTATTGCTGACCGGATTTGCCATCCATCGCAATCCAACAACTTTAGCTTTTGTGGAACACGCGATTGCCGTACTTCCACGCCTGATGATCGCCGTACTCGTTATCGCATTTCTATTGATGGTCGCCGAGAACACTCATCACGCGACTTCTATTATTCATTCAACATTTTGCACGCTTGTAACGCCCGATAGCGGTACTTTTGGCTTTGGGATCGCCGTGATTCCGCTGGTGGTAATTATGCCATTCCTTTCAAATTCCGCACCCAACGCCAAACCAATATTTTATGTCATACTTGGTTATCTTTTACTGTTACCGCTCGCATTTTCCGGCCTGACCTTTTTCACCCAATGCAGCGCGGATGTAGCGCCATCGAGAACATTGTCCCATATCCTGCCGCTGGCACTTTTCTATGTCATGATAAAACTTGGGACTGCATCTCTTCCATCAAAAACTGCAGGAAGATGAACAAAACAAGCCTAGAATATGTCATGGACAACCCGTTTTCATCGCAGATCATTCCAATAATCGAGCTTGCAAGAATTTCCATCTGCGCCTAGAAAACCTCATCATCGGGGAGTGGCGCAGCCTGGTAGCGCATCTGCTTTAGGACACGAAATCAGGCCAAAAATAGCTGAAAAATATCAATCCGATAGCCCGTGTTTACAATGGTAAACATTTGAAATGGTTGACATTTTTTACTTCACCCTTCACCATGTGACTTCAAAGCACTTCAACCCCCTATGTACCTTTTCTGTACCTTTTGGGGAATGAGGTACATGGGATGGAGAGCAGAAGATGTCAGAGAGCCGGAAGTCTGAAACCCGCTTCTATTTCACCGACGCGGCCCTCAAAACGATCAAGTCGCCGCCCCCATACGAGAAGGGCGTCCCCGAAACCGGCCCCCTCGACTACTTCGATGAGGGTGTGAAGCGGCTGGTGTTCCGAGCCTCGCCAACAGGCGAGCGACCTTGGATGATTAAGTATTCGTCGCCGACAGTCTTGGACGCAAAGGGCAATCCTAAACAACGCCGCTTCCGCTATCCCCGCAAGTCTTGGCGATCATCGAAGCGCAGCCCCGGATCGAAGGATGCGATTACGTGTTCGCGACCAAGAGCACAGTTCCGGGCGTCGATTATTCACCATACTCGGGAGCCAGTCGGAGCATGGATCGGCTTCGCGCCCGGTTGAAGTTTGAGCAGCACTGGAAAATTCATCACCTCCGCAAGACGTTCTCCACGCACTTGAACGAACGTCATCCAGATCAAACGGCGGTAATCGAAGCTTGCATCAATCACGTTTCCGGTGATGCGAAGCAAGGTGTTGCCGGAACATACAATCTCGCGAGCTACTGGAAACAGCGCGTTGATTTGATGAACGAGTGGGCCGACTTGGTGGATGCCGTCGCATCGGGCCAACTGCCTGAATACAACGTTGTCCAACTTCATGCGGGGGTCGTGTGATGTCTGACGATCCTCAAGTTACCCGCCAGTACCAATCGATGAAATCTCTAGTCGAGATTAAGGGGTTCAAGTTTGCCCAAGAGTTCGCCGCGCTGGTTCATAAGCACCGCGCATCGGCAGCGGTGGTAGACCTTAACCCGTCTTTAGCTGGCGCCTATGAGGGCGGAGACCTGCGCAAGGTGAGAACGCCGGAGCAATAATCCACCACTGAAGCGGCCAGATTGTCTGGTTGTTGGCCGGAGTAAAACTCCGCCAGTGGTAAAAGCTTTCTGCTTTTG